>Ga0307475_10000095_pt1 | contig 49415 bp, 33 predicted proteins | sample atmos_gasesECM1C_FD_203317 | JGI IMG/M metagenome (GOLD analysis project Ga0307475, IMG submission 203317) | Hardwood forest soil microbial communities from Morgan-Monroe State Forest, Indiana, United States - atmos_gasesECM1C_515 | ecosystem: Environmental > Terrestrial > Soil > Temperate... | reverse complement strand
GGATATAGACCGGCCCGCCTATCGTATAGCCGAAGTCGTGCTTCTTATAAGGCGCCTTTGCGCAAGTAACGCAAGCTCCCTCGGCCCATGATCTTGCCTTGAAGGCTTCATTCCGCAGGTATTCGAATGCGCTGCCGTGGAAAGTACTCCCACCGCTCTTAGTCTCCACTTCCACAGTGCCTGAGCCGTTGCGGCCGTATTGCGCGCCGTAGTTCGATGTGAGGACTTTGAATTCGGCGATGGCTTCCAGGTTGGGATAGACGTTTAGCGTGGCGTTGCTGCCATTGTCCATGTTGTCGCCACCGTCGAGCTCCCAATTGTTGTACTCATTCCGGCCGCCGTTCATGCTGAAAGAAACGTTCCCGTACACGCCCACTTTTCCATCGTCCGTGCCGGTCTGGTTCACCACTCCAGGAGACAGTGTCACCAGTTGCGTGAAGTTTCGGCCATTCAACTCCAGTTGATTGACTTGCTTGCCAGTGATGGTTGCGCCGATTTCCGAGGATTCCGTTTCCACCTGTGCGACGCTTTCGCCAGTGACCTCGATCACTTCGGTCATGGCACCGACCGTCAGTTGCACATCCACACGCGCTTTCTCCGCTACGTCCAACTTGATCCTTTGGGCTATGTATTTCTGAAAGCCCTTTGCGCTGACACTTAGGTTATAGGTATCGCCCGGCAGACCGGGAATCACGTAGGCGCCGTCGGCATTGCTCGTAGTGTTGCGGGTCAAGCTGCCGGCAGTGTTGGTGAGAGTAATCTCCGCGCCCACAACCGCGGCACCGGATTTGTCCATCACCGTCCCGCTGATGTAGCCGGTGTCCTGGGCATACGAAGCGCATGGCATCAGGAGCGTAATCACCAGAGCGCACAATAGGCCGAGGGCAGAGGCGGTCTTGGCGAGAACGTTCGCGGACTTACGAGCGTGAAAAAAATGCGAATGTCCCTTCACGGTAGTACCTCCAGAAATTTCAAACTTGAATTACGGGAAGGTGAGGGACAATGCGCCTGGCAAGACGGGCCCGCCAAGCTCATGATTCGCCGGAGACAACTCATTCGGCCACAGCCCCCACCACTCGACCTGAGCAAGATTGCACCGGGACTTATTAAATCGAGTTAATAAGGCATAACGGCGCCGGTGTCAAGTGGGATTTTGTCTCTCTTTTGTTTTTTGCGGCCGCCTGTTTGCGCGGGATCAAGAATCGCGGGAATTCTTCCGCCCCCCTGACGCTCAATCCCTCTGAAACGACGGCATTTCGGGGTCGCCGCTTGAATTCCAGGCCGCGCTGCCGGAGACTACGTGCGTCATGAAACGAAGGGTTCTGGTACTCGCTCTGGCTGCGAATTTCGGTGTCGTTACGCTCGCTGGAAGTTTCCCGGCCCTTTGTTGGGCGGAAACGTCACGCCGCACCGCCGCATCGCAAGCCCGCGCGGCCGCAGCGAGCAGCCCCGCCGTCGCCGACCTCCAAAAGACTTTCGCGGAAGGCGAGGCCGCGCTGCAGCGTGGCGACCTGGACGCCGCCGAAGCGGCATTTCGCAAAGTGCTGGCCGCCGATCCGCGCTCGGGAGCCGCTTACGCCAATCTCGGTGTCATCGCCATGCGCCGCAAGGATTGGGACCATGCGCTCTCGCTGCTGCAGCGCGCAGAGAAGCTCCAGCCGAAAATGTCTGGCATTCGCCTGGACATCGGCCTTGTAAAGTACCGCCGCGGCGACTACGCCGGAGCGATCGCGCCGCTCGCTTCCGTGGTTCGCGACCAGCCCGACTCGCAGCAGGCGCGCTACCTCTTGGGTCTATGCAACGTGTTTACCGAGCATTATGCGGATGCCGTCATTGCGCTCGAGCCCCTTTGGGATCAGCAATCCGGCGATTTCATGTACCTCTACGTGTTGGGCATCGCGGCGCACAACGCTGATAGGAAAGACCTGGACGAGAAAGCACTCGGCCGCCTCCTGGAGATTGGTGGGGAGAAGCCCGAGTTTCATCTGATTCTTGGCAAGGCCTACCTGAACCGCGAAGAGCCGGAGAAGGCGCTGCCCGAACTGCAGCGCGCCGCGGCTGCGAATCCCAATTTGCCGTTCGTGCATTTCAGCCTGGGCGTTGCACATGTGCGTCTCGACCACCTGGAAGAAGCTGAAGCGGAATTTCGCAAGGATTTGGCTGTCGAGCCCGACTTGCCCGATACCTACGAGCAGCTCGCTCAGCTCTATCTTCGAGCCGGAAACAACCGAGAAGGGGAGCGCTTCTTCCATGAAGCTTTGAAGCGCAACCCCAAGATGCCCTCCTCGCTTTTCGGCCTGGCCAAAATTTATATGCAGCAGGAAAAATACCGCGAAGCGTTGCCGGCGATCGATTCGGCACTGCGCCTGGCGCCCGGCAATCAGAGCGTGCACTTTGTCCACGGCCAGGTGCTCGCGCGCCTCGGACGCCCTGAGGAAGCGCAAGCCGAATTTGCCATCGCGAAGAAAATGGTCAACGCCGATCTCAGCAAACGTCGCGAGTCATTAAGCGACCAGCGTATACCGAACCCGGAACTCGCGCAGCCTCCGCAGTAGCCTTCGTGGCGCAGCCAATCTGGGCTGTGTTTGCGATCTCGATCTGAGCTTCGCAGTTGAAATCGATGTCGGTCGATTTAGGGTAGGTTCTGTTGCGCGAGTAGTGATGAAGCCGTCAGCTACGCCGGAGGTGCTTGCCACGGGCCGCGCCCGATCTCAATCCGCTCGGCAACCGCGAGCACCAGCTCTTCCTCATGCGGCCGCCCGATCACTTGCACGCCAATCGGCAGCCCCTCCGCGGAGACGCTTACCGGCACCGACGCCCCCGGAAACCCAGTCAAGTTGAGCCACTGCGAAAAACGCATCGTGTCGCGATAACACTGCTTCGCGCCCGGCCGCCAGGTGCCCTCGCCGTGCCGAAAGGCGGTCGTCGTGGAAACCTGCGAGAGCAGAATGGGCACATCGCGCATCTGCCGCAGAATGTTCGCGCGCAGCAGATCCCGTTCGGCGCACGCGCTCAACAAAGCGTCGAGCGTCACCGGTGCCTCCGCAAACTGCAGATACTCGCGAAAAATGCGGCTGAGCTTATCTTCGTGCCCCGCGACGCTCGGCTGAAACAGATGGGCGATCACGGGCCCGAAGAAGAACCACCAAAGTTCGATCGCGCGCTCCAAGTCCTGCAGCCGTATCGGCTCGACCACGAATCCCTGCGACACCAAATCGTTTGCCGCTTTTTGCAAGGCCGCAGCTGTTTCCAAATCCGCTTTGCCCAGTGCATCGCTTTCCAGAAGGCCGACGCGCAAACCTTTTAGTTGCGCGTCATCCACCGCAGCCACGGGCACTGGCGCCGACAATGCATCCCCGGGATCCGCTCCCGCCATCACCTCAAACAAAGCACGCACGTCCGAAATCGTCCGCGCCATCGGCCCAACCACGCCAATCCAGGAAAACGCGCCGACGCCCGCGGGAAAGTGCCCGGTCGCCGGGATTCTTCCCGGCGTCGGCTTCAAAGCGCATATGCCGCAGAAGTGCGCCGGCACGCGAATAGAGCCGCCGCCATCGCTGCCCACTCCGCCTGCCGAGCATCCCGACGCAATGGCCGCCGCTTCGCCGCCGCTCGAGCCGCCCGCGCTGCGCGACAAATCCCAGGGATTGCTCGTTTTTCCGCTAATCAAGTTATCCGTTTCGTACGCCATCAGAAATTCCGGCGTGTTCGTGTTGCCCAGAAGAATCGCGCCGGCTGCCCGCAGCCGCGCGGCCAACGTGGCGTCCGCCTCGGCGAGATAATCCTCGCGCAGCAAAGAGCCCGCCGGGCACCGCCACCCAGCCACATCGATGCAACTCTTCAGCGTGATAGGAACGCCGAGCAGCGGTCCGAGTGCGCGTCCTCTCCGCAGCGTTTCCTCCGCGCGCTGGGCCTGCTCCAGCGCTGCCTCGGCATCGAGATGAACAAACGCGTTCAGTTTTGGCTGCAGCGTCTCGATGCGTTGGAGGTGCGCCTCGACAACTTCCACTGGCGACACCTTCTTCGTCCCGACTCTCTCGCGAATCTCCGCGATGCTTGCGTAATGTAGTGCTTTCATTGCGGACCAGCGAGCGTATGTGGGTCTCCTGACTGCGTCAAGTTTCCGCGCTGCCGCGCAATCTAGAGCAGCGCCGATCCAGCCGCTAAATCGCAGCTTGACGCTGCCTCGGTCAGCCCTGAAAATCGACAGGGTTTCGCAGCGCGGCGGTCCGTGCCGCGCCCCAGACGATTCGTACGGGAAAAGGCTCATGTTACGTGTGCACCGGCTCGGAATTCTGCTGGCCATAGTCTGCGCGGCCATTTTCTCTGCCCTCGCCATTCCCTCGCTGCGCTCGCGAGCCGGCGGCGCTCCGCAAAAGCCGCAAGCCGCGTCGAAGTCCGAAACAAAAAGTAATGAGGCCGAAGCCTTCAGCAACAACACCCTGGGCGTCGCCTACATGAATCAGCAAAAATTCGCCGAAGCACAAAAATATTTCGAGAAAGCTCTCGCCGCCGACCCGAAGTTCGCCATCGCCCGCCTCAATCTCGGCATTGCTCTACTCAGCCAGCAAAAGCTCGAGCCCGCTCGCGCCACTCTTGAGGAAGCTACGCGTCTCCTGCCCAACGACCCTTACGCCTGGTACAACCTCGGCCTCGTCTACAAAGACACCGGCGAGCCCGAAAAGGGCATCGAAGCGTTTCAACACGTCGCGCAGCTTTCGCCCGAAGCCGACGCGCATTATTTTCTTGGCTACCTCCACACGCAGCTTCAGCGCTATGACGATGCCATCGCCGAATTTCAGAAGGCCATTGCCGCGTTTCCCTATCATGCCTCCTCGGAATTTGGCATCGCGCGCGCCTATCAGCGAAAAGGCGATTCCGATTCCGCGCGTCAGCACCTCGCTCGTTTTCAAAAAATCACCACCGAGCATGTGGGCTCGCCGTTCGGAGCAGGCTACGGCGATCAAGGCCGCTTCTCGCTCGCTGAACTGGGGCGCAGCGGCGTGCTAACCGCGCCGCCCGCGATCCCGGTGAGCTACAAGGAGCATCCTGTCGTTGTAGCTCCCGCAGGCGGCCGTCCCAAGCTCCCAGGACCGAGCACGGGCGTGTGTTTTCTCGATTACGATGGCGACGGCAAGCCCGATCTGTTTTTGGTCAGCGCCCTAAGCGAGGGCACCAGCCGCTTGCTGCACAATGCCGGCGATGGCCGCTTCGTCGATGTGACCGACGAAGCCGGCCTCGCCCTTAAAGGTGCCGGCCTCGGTTGCGCTGCAGGTGACTTCGATAATGACGGCCACACCGACCTCGCCGTGTGCCTCATTGATGGCGTGCACCTGCTGCGCAACAACGGCGACGGCAAGTTTGCAGACGTTACGGAAGCTGTCGGCATTCGCCCCGAGCCCGGCTGCGTTGGCGTCACCTTCGTCGACTACGACCATGACGGCGATTTGGACCTTTACGTCACCATGGCTCCTGGCGAAGCCTCGTCCGGCGCCAAGCCGCACAACGTTCTCTGGCGCAACAACGGCAACAGTACTTTCACCGACATTTCCGCCGAAACCGGACTGGGGATCGATGCAACCGGCGCCGGCCTGGTCACCTCTGACTTCAACAACGATCGCGCCATCGACTTCGTTTTTGCCGGCGGCAGCCAGGGCGCATCGATCTACTTGAATCCGCGTGAAGGGAAGTTTTCTCCGCTACCCGGCATCGATTTCACAAGAGAAAATCTTCCACCTGCTGTCGGTGTCGTCGCTTTCGATTTTGACAAAGACGGCTGGATGGACCTCGCTTTCACCCACGCCGGAGCGCCCGGCATTAGCCTTTGGCGCAACATCGAAGGCAAGCGCCTGCACCGCGTTGCGTTGCCCGATTTGGGCTGGCAGCGCGGCTGGGGACTTTCCGCGATCGACTACGACAATGACGGCTGGCTCGATCTCGTTGCTGTCGGCGAATCCAGCTCCGGCGGCGAAATCCGTCTGCTGCGCAATCTCGGCGCGCCTGGTTTCGCTGACGTCACGCACCAAGTTCATCTCGACGCCGTCAAGCTTTTGCAGCCGCGCGCCATTGCCGCAGCCGATATCGCAGGCAACGGCGTCCCAGACTTGGTCGTCACCCAACTCGGCGCGCCGCCGCTTCTGCTTCGCAACGAGGGCGGCAATCAACACAATTGGATGCGCATCGATTTGAAAGCGCTCAACGACAACAAGAGCGCCATCGGCACCAAGGTCGAAATCTATGCCGGTCCGCTGTATCAAAAATGGGAAGTGCAAGGCGCATCCGGCTACCTCGGACAAAATGCTCCGGCCATCCTCGCCGGCCTCGGCACCGAAAAGAACGTCGAAGTCGTGCGCCTGCTCTGGCCCACCGGCGTGCCGCAAGACGAAATCAATCTCGCCGCCAGGAAAGAGCACAGCATCGGCGAACTCGATCGCCGCGGCAGTTCCTGCCCCGTTTTATTTGCTTGGAACGGGCGCGAGTACGAATTTATCGCCGACATGATTGGTCCCGGCGTCGTCGGCCACTGGGTCGCTCCCGACGAACGCGACGTCCCCGACCCCGACGAATATCTGAAGGTCAACGCGCGCAGCGTTCGCCCCCGCAACGGCCTGCTCAGCTTCCGCTTCATGGAGCCGATGGAGGAAACCGTCTACCTCGATCAAGTTCGCTTGCTGGCCATCGATCATCCTGCTTCCTTCGACGTCTATCCCAATGAGCGATTCGTCAGCGTTCCGCCGTTCCCAGAATTTCGCGTCATCGCCAGCCGTGACGCGCATCCGCCCATGGGCGCTTGGGACGATCACGGCAACGACGTGCTGCGCCTGATCGCCAAGCCCGACCGCAAATACGTCGCCAACCTCGAAGAGCTTCCTTTCGCCGGTTTCGCCAAGCTCCATTGGCTCGAGCTTGACCTCGGCTCATGGGACGCTGCCAAGCCCCTGCGCCTCATAATCGACGGCTACACCGACTACTTCACCGCCACCTCCATGTACGCCGCCGATCAAGCCGGCATCAAAGTAATCGCGCCTTACGTCGAAGCTCTCGACGCGCAAGGCAAGTGGGTGCGCGTGGTCGATGACATGGGCTTCCCCGCCGGTCTCGAACGCACCATGGTCGCCGATCTCACCGGCAAGCTGCCGCAGGGCACGCACCGCATTCGTATCGTCAACAACCTCAAAATTTATTGGGATGCGATTCGCATCGACCAAACGCCCGACCAGCCCGACCTCCGCGTCACCGAAGTGCCGTTAGCCGATGCCACGCTCGATTTCCTCGGCTACCCGCGCGAAATTCGCCTCACGCCCGCGAGTGACTCCACCTATTCCTACGCGCGCCGCAGCATGAGCGCACCGTACGCGCGCGCCGCCGGCAATTACACACGTTACGGCGACGTGCGTCAGCTATTGCAACAGGCCGACGACCGCTTCGTCGTCTTCAGCTCTGGCGAGGGATTGAAGCTCGATTTCGATCCGCGCAAACTCCGCGCGCTTCCCGCAGGCTGGGTGCGCGATTATTTCTTCTACGCCAACGGATTCGAGAAGGATCTCGACTTCTACGCTGCACATGCCTTCACGGTAGAGCCGCTTCCGCGCCACACGCTGCTTCCATATCCGTATCCCGAAGGCAAAGACTACCCCGCCGATGCCGAACACCTGCGCTACCAGCTCGAATACAACACTCGCCAGCGCTCCGGCCGCCTGCCCCCGACTCTGCGCTACCACTACGCGCCCTAATCGCAACATTTCTGGGAATCATTCGCAACGAAACCATTGTCATCCTGAGGCCAGGCGTATTTCAGCCGGACCGCAGGACCTCAACCGATGCTCGCAGCAAAACACACAGTGCCTCACCACGTAAATTCAATCCTTCCCCTTTAACAACGCCTCCCGTATCGCCTCCAATTCCTTCTTCTTCTCCTTATCCACATCCGGAAACGCCAAGTCCAACCCATTCAGCGCCTCGATAATCGCCGAGGCCACCACCAGCCGTCCGTACCATTTGTTGTCCGCTGGGACCACGTACCACGGCGCCCGTTTTGTCGCCGTGTTCTGCACCATCTCCTCATACGCTTCCTGATAGTCGTCCCAGAATTTCCGTTCCTTGATGTCGTCCATCGAAAACTTCCAATTCTTTTTCGAATCGCTCAGCCGCTCCAAAAATCGTTTCTTCTGCTCCTCTTTCGAGACGTGTAGGAAAAATTTCCGGATCACCACGCCGTTGTGCGTCAAAAACCGTTCAAACGCGTTGATGTCCTCGTACCGCTCTTGCCAAATGTGTTTGGTAATCAGCTCATCCGCCAGCTTCTCGGCCTTCAGAAGATGCGGATGCACCCGCACGACCAGCGCTTCCTCGTAGTACGAGCGGTTGAAAATCCCGATCTTTCCGCGGCTCGGCATCACCTTGTGTTCCCGCCAAAGAAAATCGTGCTCCAACTCTTCGTTGGTCGGCGCCTTAAACGCATACACGTCGCATCCCTGCGGGTTTATTCCGGACATCACGTGCTTGATCGCCCCGTCTTTGCCCGCCGCATCCATGCCCTGAAAAATCAGCAGCAGCGCCCACACATCCTGCGCGTACAGTTTCTCCTGCATCTCCGCCAGCATTACGCCGCTGCCCTCCAACAGGCTCTGCGCCACCTTTTTCGATTTCACGCCGCCGGTGTCGCCCGGGTCAAAATCCTTCAGCCGGAATTTCTTCCCGTCCATAACACAATACGCGGCGGCAATCCCTTCCATTTCCTTGACCAATTTGCGAGGTTTCATAGTGCCCGCAGTGTAGCGCACACCGCCGCGCCGCGACATCCGGCAGACGCGCATCAGAACAGCGAGCCCAGCCCCCAGCCGAAAGCACCCAATCGATTGCGCAGGTGAAGCAGCGAGCCGTCCGGCATCCACACGGAGCGATTCAGCCGCAGCACGTTCCACGCGTAATACGCTCTCACCGGAACGCCAACCTCCGGCAGCGTCCAGCGCAGTTCTATTCCCGTCGAGCCGTGCACGATCCCGTTCGTCGAATCGATCGTCGCGGGCTTCCAGTGTCCGAGCCAGTTTCGCTGCAGCAACCCCGAGCCGACATCAAAGAAGCCGGCCGTTTCCGTTCCGCCGCCCAACCGCACACGGTACTCCGCGTTGCCCGCGCCGATCAGGTTCGCGCCTGCCGGCGCTGTGGAATAGCGCGTCGCTCCCGAAGACGCCGACGAAACTACCGCTTGCGGCCCAAGTTCTCCGTCTCGCAACCCGCGCACAAACTCATCTCCGCAGTACCATCGCGCCGAGGGCGGCATATCGCCCGCATAGCTCCCGACTCCTCTAAACGTCGTTCGAAATGCCCACGCATTTTGCGACTTGAAAACCGGATCGCGCGCGATGCGCCCATACTCCGCTTTGGAACGCACCAGGTTCTCGCTTCCACCAAGCCATCCACCTGAAACCGAATCAGCCAGTACCACCTGCCGATCCCCGGTGTTGCGCGTCCATCCGAAGCCAACCGAGCGGCTGGATGACTTGGCGTGAACATCTCCGGCGATCGAGCCGTTCAATCCCGAAGTCGCCGTAGACGAATAGCTCGTGTCTGAATACGAAAGCCCATAGCTCGCGGTCAGCGCATCTTGGGCGGTAAGCGCGTAATTGTAGTCTGCGGTCAGGCCTTCGCTCCGCTGTCGAAAGAAAGGGCCCTTCACACTTCCGGAAAGCCGCGGCCGCAGAAATGTATTGAAAACGGAAAGCGCCAGCGATCCCCGCGAGCCCAGAAATCCTTCCTTGGCAAAACCCAGCGCCAGTTCCAGGGCTTCTGGCCCTCCTTCCATCTTCGATGTAAGCAGCTCCTCGCGGTCCAACAGATTGAATAAGGAATAGGCGATTCCCAGCGTGCTGCCGAACTGGCCTCGTCCGCCAACCATGGAAAGGCGCTGTTGACCCAGTTCTTCCACGCGAATTGTAATGTCCACGCTGCGTGCGACGTCATCCGGCTCGATATGCACATCTTCCTTTTTGATCGGCTTGAAATATCCGGCGCGCGCCAAGCGCGCCAATCCCGCCTCCAACGCTCGCTCATCCACTGACGCTCCCTCCTTCACGCCAACCCGCTTGCGGAAATAGCCGTCCGGGAAGCGATGAATGCCGTGAAACTCGAGTCGCCGCACCGTGTACGCCGCCTCGGAACTTAGATCCAGTCTGATTCGTACCATACGTGCCGCGGAATCCATGGTTCGCATTGCTTCCACGCCGCGAATCGCCCCCGCATTTTCGTGTCTTGTATGCGCGCGTACGCGCGCTTCCCAAACACGCCGCAAATTTTCCACGCTCTGCGCAGAGTACGCCTGCGCCACCGCGATCTTCCCGGGCCCGGTCCGCCTAGTTCGATCAATCCCGGCGGCCTGCTCAAGAGCCGCACTCGTTGTCACCGACTCCACTCGATAGAACTTGCCGGCTTCTATCGGGATCGCCACCGCCAAGCGCGTGTTTTTTGTTTTGTGCGGCCACGGAAACCGGCGCCGGGAGGCATCTTCGTATTCCTCGACCTTAGCCGCCCCGGCCCGCGCCTCCGGGTAACCATGATTTTGGTAATACGCCAGCAATCGTTCCCGATCGTCTTCAAACGCTCCGCGCGTGAACGCACCCTTCCCGCGCGCGCTGGCCAAAAAGGAGCCGGGTGACACTCGCCGCATCTGCCGCTTCAGCAATTTCTCCGGGACTGTCGGATTTCCCTCGAAAGTTACCCGCCCCACCTGAACACGCGGTCCATCGTCGATTTCGAATCGCACCTGTACAGTTGCCCGCGTGGATTCCTCTTGCGTCATCCGCACGCGCCCATTCGGATGGCCCAATTCCGCGAGCGCGGACTCGACTGCCTTGCCCGCTTGATCGAGCTTCACCGGATTTTCCGGTTCGCCCAATGTAGGCGTCAGCTTTCTCTCCGCCAGCAACTTTTCGATCTGCGCCCGCGAGAGCAACCGCGATCCGCGGTATTCCACCTTGGTTAAAAAAGGCAGCTCCGGCACATAAAAGGTCAGCCGCAAATCTTGTCTGGAATTTTCAGAAGGAGTAGTAGGGTCCTCCGATTGGACTTCAGCGCGCACCGTCGCGAACCATCCCGTGCGCGCCAACGCCCGCACGTCATGCTCAATTTTCGCCCCGTCCAGAGCGTCTCCCGTGCGCGAGCGCATCTGGCTTTTCAGTGCTTCCGGAGAAATCCGCCGCAGCCCCGCGAACGCGATTTCGTCCACGATTGTGCCATGGGTCGCTCCGACCGCGCTGACAAGCGCCAAACCTTCTGGCTTGTTTCCTCGAAAAGGCTCGTCCTGCGCGCGCAGCGTCGCCGCCCCGACAAACGACACCACAACTCCAGCCGCAATAATCCTGCGTCTTAACATCGCTCCTCTGCACCAAGGACCGATGCCTGAACGGATGGCGCTGCTTCTCTCCGGGTTGTCCCCGCAAACAAAAAGCCCGCCGCAAAACGCGGCGGGCCTTCAATTCGGTTCTCTACTGGCGCGGGCTGTCCTCCGCGCCAGCCTCGTTCTAATGAATCGGCTCGCCCGTACTCGGATCAAGGAGCAATTTACCTTGCTCATCGTCGTCGCGGTTGAAGTCGAACATTTGCGCGATCGAGTTTGTGATGGCGTCAAACGAACCCTGGCCTATTCGCTGCCCCCCGAGGAAGTTGTCCTCAATGAATCGCAGGACGGAGCTCTGATCCGTCACTGAATGATCCACGAAGTTTCTCCGCGCCCATGGGGAGACAACGAGCAGTGGCTGGCGTGGACCCAAGCCGCAGCGGCCAAGCGCGTGAGCGTTTGGCAAATCGACTCCAGGCAGTGCTGTAGAATCCGCTGAGCTGCCGCAGAGACCGGCGCCGCTTAGTGCGTCTTGAGTGCCATGCGACTGGTTGAGAATCGGTCCGATTTGATGGTCGTACCATCCGTCGGAATCGTCGTACATTATGACCACGGCCGTGCTGCTCCACTCACGTTGGGATTGCAGAAAGTTGATCACGTTGACTACGAAGGTCTGTTCGTCCAACGGGTCGGAATACCCAGCATGTCCGTCTTGGTACGCTGGCGCTTTGAGGAAGTTCACCGCTGGAAAATTGTCCGCCTTGACCGCGGCAAAAAAGTCGTTGACGTCATATTGATGGTTCGCGGGGCCAGGGTGTCCAATCTCCGCGATAGACGCGGGACGCGCGTGACTAAGATTGGCGGTCGTCGCGTAGTATTGGAAGAAAGCGTGATGCGGAATGTAATCGCCCGTTGTCCCCGCAAGGCCAGTCGAGCTTCTCTTGCAGCCCGTGGTTCCATTCGGGTTCTGTACCGTGAGGTCAAACCCGCCCATGAACGCCCCCCAACTCACACCGGCCGTGTCGAGCAGATCGCCGACATTTTGTCCCTTCATACTAACCACCGCGCTGCCGGAGCAAACGTCTCCGACTGGGTCCGGATCGTTTATTACGGTGAATGATCCGGTTCCCCCATCGACCACTGCGAAGGTGGCGGCCGCAGCGGAAATGTTAGTTGCTCCGTTGGTCTGGCCCGAGACGAGGTTTAGCAAACCCGGAGTAGAGGGCCCAAAACCCGTGCTATAGGAATTATCGCTCATGGCGAAGTGCTGCGCGTAGTTCCACAGTGCGGTGACTGTATTGCCGTCGAAATAGCCGAGATTCAGACCCGTGGTGCTGGTGACGCCTGCTCCCGTCGGCGGAGGGCCGGCCTTGCCAACGAACAAAGGGAACAAGTCCATCAATCCGTTGTCGAACGCTTGCTGTTCCGCCTTATAGCCATGGCCCTGGTCTCTTGTGATCGCCTGCGAGCGATCTAGACGAAACGGGTTCGTCGCACCCGTGCCATTCGCCGGATTCAAATTCGGATTGTTGGTCAGAAGCACCTGGCTTAAGCCATTCACCGTTGGCGTGCCGCGCCGGGCGCGAAAGCTTGGCTCACCAGCCGGATTCAGCGCATTCGGATAGGTTCCGAAATAGTGGTCGAACGAAACATTTTCCTGAAAAATCACCACCAAATGCTTAATAGGAGTGCCGTCTCCATCGCCATCATGCGCAAACGCCGGACTGGCCGGCAGCAATGTGATGGCTGCTGCCGTCAGCGTTGCCAATGCCTTTGTAAAACAATGATGCATAAAGTTTTCTCCTTAGGTTCTTTCGACCTTCACACCGCTGAAGTGCGCTTCGCGGACGGGGACATCCGGTGGACGTGGTGGGATCTCGCCCGCGGCATAAGGTTCTAAGCCGCCCATGTTAGCGCCAGATGAACGCCCCGTCAAAACTAGTCGACCTGCTTCCAACCCATGTAAAATCGCGCCGCACCAAGTGCAGGTTAGATGTGGGACACCCATTTCTGGCTGTCCACGGCAGTAGGTGCGCAAGCTACTGCGGTAGAAAGGCCAAAAAAAACCACCCAAAATATGCCCACCCTAGCCCGCAAGCTCCGCCTCACCGACTACTTCACCCTCGCCTTCGGCACCATGGTCGGCGTCGGCTGGCTGGTACTCATGGACGACTGGCTCGCCCGCGGTGGCCCGTTAGGCGCCGCCCTCGGTTTCGCTCTCGGCGGACTACTTCTGATCCCCGTCGGCTATGTGTACGGCCAGTGGGTGCAGCGCTTGCCAGATGCGGCCAGCGAAGCCGCCTACACCGCACAGGTCTTCCCGCCCATCGTCAGTTTTTTCACCGGATGGGTGATGCTGCTCGCCTACTTCATCGTGTGCCCGTGGGAAGCGGTAGCCATCGGAAAAGTCGCGGCCTACATTTTTCCGCCCCTCAATTCCTTCGCGCTGTATAGCGTCGCCGGCCAACCCGTCTTCCTTCCGCGCCTCCTCCTCGGCATCGCCATGACCGTCTTCCTCGCCATTCTCAATTACCGCGGCATCCGCCTTAGCGCCACTTTTCAGAACTGGACCACATCGACCGTCATTCTTATCTTTCTCCTGCTGCTCGCCATCAGCGCCTGGCGCGGCTCTCCCACAAATTTTCAGCCCCTCTTCCGCGCCACTCCATTCGTCTCCATCGTGCTCACCCTGCAAATCGTGCCGTATTTCCTCACTGGCTTCGAGTCCGCTCCCAAATGCGCCGAAGAGGCCAATCCCGAATTCAAGCGCACCGGCTACATGCGCGCCATCGCGTTGGCACTTTTGATCGGAGCCGGTTTCTACGCTCTCACCATAATCGCCGTCGGCTACATCGCGCCGTGGCCAAATCTCATCGGCAAGCGCTTCGCTACCGCCATCGCCTTTGAGCAAGCCCTCGGCGCGCGCTGGCCCGTTCGCCTGATCTTGGTCATGGCCTTCTTCGGCCTCTTCCAATGCTTCAACGGAAACTTCGTCGCCTCCAGCCGCCTGCTCTTCGCCTACGGCCGCCGCCAAACCATTCCCGCGGCATTCAGCCGCATCCACGAAAAATTTCAGACCCCGTCCATCGCCATCCTTGGCATCGCTGCTGCCACCATCGCCGGCCTGCTACTAGGCGACGCGCTCCTCGTTCCCGTCACGGAAGTCGGCTCCATCGCCTCCGCCTTCGGCTGGCTCGCCACCTGCGTCTCCTTCTTCCTCGTCGAGCGCAACCTCCGCTCCCGCGCCCTGACCTCGCTTGGCATCCTCGTCGCCGCCCTCCTGCTCATCATGAAGCTCATCCCCGCCTTCCCCGGTCACTTCACACAACCCGAATGGCTCGCCCTCGCCATCTGGCTCGCCCTCGGCGCCTCCCTCCACCTCCGCTCTTCGTCTCCGCCCACCTCCGCGAACTCCGCGGCTTCGCGTTAGCTTGACGCTTCCCCTGCTGACACTCGTTTCACCGTATCCCTGCCGGGCGCGACGCGTGTACTATAGTCCGGTTTTCGAGATAGAAACGAAATTGTGGTTCGAGCGTCATTCCCTATGCCGAACGATAGAACCGAACTTTCCGGAGAGTGCCTCATGCGTTCCCCAAGCCGAATTTGTCTGACTGCTTTCGCTCTCCTCGTTTGCGCCGCTCTGGGCTCCGCGCAAACGCCCTCCACTCTGGAAGCCCGCCGCAAGGCCCTGAACGATCTCCTTGCCGAGCAATGGGAATACCGCCTCCGCACCAGTCCTTTGTACGCCTCCTTCCTCGGGGACAAACGATGGAACGCCGAACTTGATGATTTTTCGCAGGCGGCGATCGACAAGGACTTGCAGGAAGTACAGAAATTCGTTGCGCGCTTTGAGCTCATCGACACCACTGGCTTCCCCAAACAAGACGCCCTGAACAAGCGCCTCATCGTTCGCGATCTGAAAGCGCAACTCGAGGGCGCCCGTTTCAAGCCCTGGGAAATGCCGGTGGACCAACAGAACGGTGTGCAGGTGTTTCTGCCCCAATTAGTGCTGGTTCTCTCCTTCCAGGACGCCAAGGATTACCAGGACTACATTTCGCGCCTGAACCAGATGCCGCGTTTCCTCGACCAAACCATCATCCAGATGAAAAAAGGCATGGACGATAAATTGATGCCGCCCCGCTTTATTCTCGACAAAGTAGTGGATCAAGCCGACGGCATTGCCACCCAAAAGCCAGCCGAATCTCCGTTCGCTCAACCCTTCAAGACCTTTCCCAAATCCATTTCGGAAGCGGACCAAGCCCGTCTGCGAGAGCAGGGAATTGCCACCATTCGCGATGGCGTCCTACCCGCCTATGCTCGTTTCGCGCGATTTGTGCGCAAAGACTATGCCCCGCAAGGGCGCACCGAGCCGGGTGTGTGGTCCCTGCCGGATGGCGCCGCCTACTACGCGTTTCTGGTGAAAGAGAGCACCACCACCGATCTCACCCCCGATCAGATTCACCAGCTCGGCCTTGTCCAGGTGAAGGAAATCGAAGCCCGCATGAAGCAAGTTGCCGCGCAACTCGGATACAACGACATGAAATCGTTCAACGCTGCCATCGCTGTGGATCCCAAGCTCCACGCCCATTCGCGAAAACAGATTCTGGACCTCTACACCAAATACATCGACCAGATGTATCTCAAACTCCCCAATCTTTTCGGTCGCATGCCAAAAGCCAAAGTGGAAGTGCTGCCCGTCGAGGAGTTCCGCGAGAAGGATGCGTCTGGCGCTTCCTACGTGGACGGCGCTTTGGATGGCTCGCGTCCCGGACACGTCATGGTCAATACCGGCGATTTTGAGAAACGCTTGCTCCTGGATATCGAAACCACCGCCTATCACGAAGGCGTGCCCGGGCATCACATGCAAATCACCATAGGTCAGGAGGTGCCGGAGTTGCCTCCCTTCCGGAAAAACGAGTATTTCACCGCCTTCACCGAAGGCTGGGCGCTTTACTCGGAACGCCTTGGCAAAGAAGTAGGCTTTTTTCAGGATCCCTACAGCTACTACGGCCACCTTCAGGACGACATGCTGCGCGCCATTCGCCTGGTTGTTGACACCGGCCTGCACTCCAAGCATTGGTCGCGTCAGCAGGTGGTCGACTTTTTCCACGACCATTCGCCTGAGGATGAGGTCAGCGTTCAGTCCGAAACCGACCGCTACATCGCCTGGCCGGCGCAGGCTTTAGGCTACAAGATCGGCCAACTCCAGATTCTCGAATTGCGCCAGTACGCCAGGGATCAGCTCGCAGACAAATTCGATATTCGCTCCTTCCACGACGAACTACTGGATGGCGGCGCTTTACCCATGAACGTGCTCAAGGAGCGCATTCACGACTGGGTCGCCCTTCAGAAATCATCCTCCGTATCTCCCAAGGCGGAAGCAAAAAGCCCCGGCAGCCTTCAGCAGTAGTCGCTGCAAACCGCCCTCAACGCGAGTCGCGACCGCTAAATCGAGTCGACCCTACTGCGCAGCGGGGGTAATCTTCTCAACGTGAATCGTCTTCTTCGCAGAATCGAATTTGCCCGCCAGCATCACATGCGCGGCAGGGAAGCTCCTAACAGCTTCAGGATTTTCGACGATCCAGATTCCTTGATCATCATCTGCTACAAAGACAGCCCGCTGGGGTTTCCATTCCGGATGCCCCACCGAAGCACCCCCACGCCAGCATTTCTGCACGCAATCCGCGCGGCCGGGCTTCATGTGTTGGGTTCCGCAACTCTCATCGCTGATCCAACCGCCACGAGTTGCGTCCCTTTGCTGGGCTGACACCGATCCAAGTGCCACAAGACCGCAAGCCGCCAAGAGGGCAAAAAACAACTCGGCCCCTGATCTCCTTTCCTCCTTCTGCCTGCGCCACCTTGTACGTCAAGTTCAGAGCCCCCGCCCAAACGGTCAACGCGGAACGCGGTCGGATGGCTCGCTGGGGTTGTCCATGTTTCTGACTAGTTCGTCCAGTTGCGTTTCCAGACTGTTGAGTTTGTCTTGCTCCGTTCGCAGTTGCTCCTCGGCCTCGGTTTCTGTCGCCTGGCGTTGCTGCTCAAGGTTCGTCGAGGCTTCCAGGTCGGATTTGACGCGCTTAAGCGCCTCTTCGACTTGCGCCGCATTCTCTCCGGCGTTCGGGGCCTCGTCCTCGAAATGCTTGATTTCGGCCGCTTCACTCTTCAGAACGACCCGCACTTCAGCGAGCTTCGAGCGAGCGTCATCAAGGTGTTGCGACGCGCGCGTAACCGCCACCTCTTGGATCTGCAAGCGAGATAGCAGAATCTGGGCGCTTTGTATCCTTGTCAGCGAACTCTGCAACTCATGACGAAGTTCGCGCACCTCGCTTAGCAGAGCCCGCAGCGTCTGTGAGTCTGACGAAGTCGCCTGACCGAAAGTAGCCGCGGTCACACCGAAAACCACAAAGATCAGAAAATATACTCGCCGCATCGCGAACCTCCTAACCCCAAGATACGCCAATACTAGACTGGTCGCCTTGACAAATCCCGCCGCAAAGCAGCGCTTACCGGACAAGCGCACCCAGCGTCCAGGACCCCCGTTGCGGAATGTTGTAGTCCTTCTCTAAATTCCTGCTCCAGCCTCAGTTGCAATCATGTTGCAACTTCTCCGCTAAATCCCTTTTCTTCAACCACTAACGCGTCCCCAATCGTTCGAACGGCTATCGAGTTAATAAAGTACCTGACAAAGTACTGAATTCGCCCTATAGAAGGACGGACGTGAACATCGCAGCCCAGCCTCTTCTGAATCCTTGCCAGACATCTTTCGCTTGTCCTCTCCTTCGGTCTTCCAACCTCCAACTTCTAGACTCTAACTCACTGCCCTTTTGTTTTCATACTCTTACGAATTGCTTTTCCCGCAAGCCGTTTGTTTTCAAATTCATCCGCATTGTCACGGAGGTGACCCCCTAATCCCATCCGCAAAGGAAAGAAAAATGACCCAGCAAACCGTTAAACCCAGTTTTATCAATAACTCCGCTCGCTGCACCTATCGCTTCGCCAACGGCAGGCGCTGCCGTCTCTCCGCCTCCAATGTCGATTCCGCCTTCTGCCCCAGCCGCGCCCGCCTCCCCGAAAACCAGCGTGAGCTGCCGACACCGCCGTTTCCCTCACCGCTGACCTCAAGGAATTTCGTTCCGCTATACCCATCAACGATTTCCTCGCCCGCCTGCTCCTCCTCCTCGCGGAAAACAAAATCTCTCCCCGCCGCGCGGCGGTCCTCGCCTACATCACCAATCAACTCCTCCGCACCCTCCCCGCCATCGACCGCGAGCTCAATCCCAAGGAAGATCCCAACGCCCCGGCCCAGATCATCTTTGACGCGCCCCGCCCGGACCGCAGCGAACAGCCCGAGCCTCAGCCGGAGCCCACCTACGCCGATGTGCGCACCTGACCGTGGGACAGCCTATTAGACTGTCCGCCGTGCGCAGCCCGGCGACAAGGCTCACCGCGCAAGATCCGCCCCAGCGGCGGTTTACGGGCTTGCGCCCGTCGCCGTGTATACTCGGATGTCTAATTTATGATTCCTTTTTTGCATCTTGGGCCGATCACAATTCCCACCTTCGGCCTCATGGTAGCCACCGCGCTGCTGGTTTCCGCATACGTGCTGCAAGCGGATTTCAATCGCCGCCGCCCGCAGCTCGCGCGCCTTCCCGGATACAAAGACCAGCGCGACGAAGGCTTTCTCATCATCGGCGTCGCCGGAATTGCCGGCCTGATTGGCGCGCGCCTCTATCACGTGCTCGAAAGCCCCACCGAGTTTTTTGCGGACCCGTGGAATTTGCTGTTCAGCCGCTTTGGCTTTGCGTGGTTCGGAGGCTTCCTCGGCGGATTTTTTGCGCTGATCATTCTCTCGCGCCGCTCAAAAATTCCGCTGCTGGATTTTCTCGATATTTGCTCGCCGGCGGCGTGCGTCGGTTACGCCATCGGCCGCATCGGTTGCTTGCTTTCCGGAGACGGCGATTACGGTGTGCCCACTTCGTTGCCCTGGGGCATGAGCTTTCCCAACGGCGTTGTGCCCACCACGCAGCGCGTGCACCCCACGCCGCTGTACGAATTTTTCATCTGGCTCGCCGTCGCTGCGTTTCTTTGGCACATGGGCACAAAATCGCTGCGCGGCCCGAAAGCCCGCGGCGAGATTTTTTGCAATTATCTGATTCTTACCGGCATCGCGCGCTTCCTCATCGAGTTCATCCGCATCAATCCACGCTCGTTTCTCGGATTGTCGAACGCGCAAGGCGCGAGTTTGCTGTCTATCCTGGTTGGCGCGGTGTTACTTTGGCGTATCAAAAGCCAATTTCACGCACTCAAAAAAGAGCACCGCATCGTAGAGCACATCGCTGCGCGCGGCGATGTGCTGCAGCCCGAATATCACAAACCCACCCCGGAATGTCCGCACCCGGAGCGCTGGCACATGTATGACTCCATGACCGCCGAAGTCGAAGTCCTCGATTTCCTGAAAGCCATCGTCACCACCATCAAGCCCGAGTTGGTGGTCGAGACTGGAACGTTCTCCGGCTTGAGCACCCTGCGCATTGCCGAAGGCCTGAAGGCCAACGGCTTCGGCCGCGTAATCACTTGCGAGTACGACGCAAAAGTGTTTGCCGCAGCGAAAGAACGCTTCGCTGCCTCCGGGCTGGGCGAATGGATCGATGCGCGAAACGAATCGAGCCTTGAAATGAAGGTGGATGGACGCATCGACTTGCTCTTTTGCGACAGCGATGCCCCAATTCGCGGCCAGGAAGTCCTCCATTTTCTTCCGCAAGTGAATCCGCACGGACTGATCCTGATGCACGACGCCAGTTCCGCCAGGCAGACCGTTCGCGAAGCCGCCCTGCAACTGGAGCAAGAAGGCCTGATCTCCGTGGTCCTCCTGCCCACCCCGCGAGGCCTCGTAGTAGCCCAAAAGCGCGAAGGCAGGAAATAAATGCAAATCGTGGAACCCTTCTTCTCTGCGTTAACTCTGCGCCCTCAGCGTCTCAGCGTTAGATTTTTGTTTCTTCGGAAAATTGAATACTTACAACGACCCGGATATCATGCGCCATGTTTAAGAAATTCTCTTGTGCCCTCCTGCTAATCGTTTCCTCGGCTTTCGCAAGCCAAGGCCAGCAATCGCCGGTCACCGTAATTCGCGCCGGCAAATTGATCGACGTCGATGCCGGTCGCGCGCTCCCCAATCAAACGATCGTCATCCGCAATGGCAAAATCGAAGCCATCGGCGAAAATCTTGCGATTCCTGCGGGCGCGACCATCATTGATCTATCAAAAATGACCGTTCTCCCCGGCCTGATCGATTGCCATACGCATCTCGCGGATGGCGCTCACGAGGGCAACTCGGACCCCACATTTCAGCTAAGACGCACTGCCTCGCAAGTTGTGCTCGAATCCATTCCCAACGCGCGCATCACGCTGGAATCCGGTTTCACCACCGTTCGCGATGTCGGCGTCTACCGCGCCCTCAATGACGTCGCGCTTCGCGATGCGATCAATAAAGGCTATGTAGTCGGTCCGCGCATGTTCGTCGCCGGTGCTTACATCACGATTACCGGAGGCGCAGGCGCCATGACCGGTTTCGCTCCGGATATCACGCTTCCGTGGGATTTACGCTACGGCGAAGCGAACAGCCCGTGGGAAGTGCGCCAAAAAGTGCGCCAACTCGCGCATGATGGTGTGGACCATATCAAAGTGCTCTCCACCGGGGCCGTGCTTACGCATGGCAGCAATCCCAATTCTTCGGAGTTTACTCTGGAGGAATTGCAGGCGGCGGTGAGCGAAGCGGCGAACTTCGGCCTGCGCGTGGAAGCGCATGCACATGCTCCGCTGGGAATCAAGAATGCGATTCGCGCCGGAGTTGCTTCCATCGAGCACGCTACGCTGATTGATGATGAAGGAATCGCGCTGGCCAAAGAGCGCGGGACGTATCTCGACATGGATATTTATGATGAGGAGTGCATCCAGGAAGCGGGCCGCCAAGGCAATATGCCCGCGGATTTTCTGGAGCACGACCGCAGGCTCGGAGAAGCGCAGCGGCAGCGCTTCACCAAAGCCTTGCGCGCGGGAGTGAAACTGTCGTTTGGCACCGACGCCGGCGTCTGTCCTTACGATGTCGCCGCGCGTCAGTTTGCATTTATGGTCAAGTACGGCATGACGCCGATGCAAGCCATTCAATCCGCCACCAGCAATGCCGCCGATCTGCTTGGCAAATCCGATCTTCTCGGCTCGCTAAAGCCCGGCAAATACGCCGACATCATTGCTGTAACCGGCGATCCTCTCGCGGACATTCACGTCCTCGAGCACGTATCCTTCGTGATGAAGGAAGGCAAAATCTACAAACAGTAGATCTAACGCAGGGACGTGGAGCGTCGAGGCACCCGCAGAAAGGCTAGAGCATTTGGCGGAGAACGTATTGCAGGATGCCGCCGTGGTGGTAGTAGGAGACTTCTTCGGGAGTGTCGACGCGAGCGATTACGGAGAACCGTTTCGTCTTGCCGTCTTCGGATTTGGCGCGGACGGTAACTGATTTTCCAGGGGCCAGCGAGGCGATGCCTTCGATGTCGAAAATTTCGTGGCCGGTCAGGCCAAACGATTCGCGATTTTCGCCGGCCTTGAATTCGAGCGGCATCACGCCCATGCCGATCAGGTTACTGCGATGGATGCGCTCATAGCTTTCGGCGATGACGGCGCGCACGCCGAGGAGGCGGGTGCCTTTGGCGGCCCAATCGCGCGAGGAGCCGGAGCCGTATTCTTTTCCGGCGATGACCACTAGCGGGACGCCTGCTTCGCGATATTTTACGGCGGCGTCGTAGATGGACATTTTTTCGCCGCCGGGAAGATACAAAGTCCAGCCGCCTTCGGTGCCGGGAGCGAGCTGATTGCGCAGACGAATGTTGGCGAAGGTGCCGCGCACCATGACTTCGTGATTGCCGCGGCGCGCTCCATAGGAATTGAATTCGTGGGGTTTGACGCCATTAGCGATGAGATATTTTCCAGCAGGTGAATCGACGGGAATCGAGCCGGCCGGAGAAATGTGATCGGTGGTGACGCTATCGCCGAGCACGGCGAGCACGCGCGCGGCGTGAACATCCGCGAGCGGCGGAGGCGTCTTTGGCATGTTTTCAAAATAGGGCGGCAGCTTGATGTACGTTGACTTCGGATCCCACTGGTAGAGATCGCCTTGCGGAACGCGCATGCCTTTCCAATGCGCGTCGCCTTCATAAACTTCGCTGTACTGCTTCGTGTACATGCTGGTGGAAACGGCGGCGCGCACGGTGGTTTCGATTTCCTGCGGCGTGGGCCAAATGTCGCTGAGGAAAACGGGCTTGCCGGATTTGTCGTTGCCGAGCGGCTCGGTAGTGAGATCCAAATCCATACGCCCCGCGAGCGCGTATGCGACTACGAGCGGCGGAGAGGCGAGATAATTTGCGCGCACGAGCGGATGGATGCGGCCTTCAAAATTGCGATTTCCGCTAAGGACGGCGACGGCGACGAGATTATTTTCCTTGATGGCCGCGCTGATGGGATCGGAGAGCGGGCCGCTGTTACCGATGCAGGTGGTGCAGCCGTAGCCGACGAGATGGAATTTTAGTTTTTCAAGGAACGGTGTGAGTCCGGCGGCGGCGAGATAGTCGGTGACGACTTTCGAGCCCGGGGCGAGACTGGTTTTGACCCAGGGCTTCACTTGCAGGCCGCGCTCTACGGCTTTTTTGGCAAGCAGGCCGGCGCCGAGCATCAGGGATGGATTCGAAGTGTTGGTGCAGCTTGTGATGGCAGCTATTACCACGGCGCCGCTGGAAAAATCGAAGGAGTCGCCATTGTTGCGGACCTGGATGTGTTTTTGTGGCGTGCCTTCGACAACTTTGGTGAAGGAAGATTTGGCGTTGCGCAGCGCGACGCGATCCTGCGGGCGCTTGGGTCCGGCGACGGTGGGCTCGACGGTGCCGAGATCGAGCTCGAGCTTGTCGCTGAAAAGGGGATCAGCAGTGGAATCGGTCCGGAACAGCGATTGTTCCTTGCAGTAGGCTTCCACGAGCGCGATCTGTTCGTGCGCGCGGCCGGTGAATTGGAGGTAGGCAAGCGTCTCGGAATCGACGGGGAAAAAACCCATGGTCGCGCCATATTCGGGAGCCATGTTGGCGATAGTGGCGCGATCGGGAACGCTGAGGGTAGAGAGACCGGTGCCGTAGAACTCGACGAATTTGCCGACAACGCCTTTTTTGCGCAAGATTTCCGTGACGGTGAGGACAAGGTCGGTGGCGGTGGCGCCTTCGCGAAGCTTGCCGTGGAGACGGAAGCCGACGACTTCGGGAATCAGCATGGAAGAAGGCTGGCCGAGCATGGCCGCTTCGGCTTCGATGCCGCCGACCCCCCAGCCAAAAACGCCGAGGGCATTGACCATAGTGGTGTGCGAATCGGTGCCAACCACGGAATCGGGATAGGCTTCGAAGCGGTTACCAAAAGGCATGGCGCAGACAACGCGCGCGAGATACTCGAGATTTACCTGGTGGCAGATGCCGGTGTCCGGAGGAACGACTTTGAAATTTTTGAAGGCGGTCTGGCCCCAGCGGAGAAAAGCGTAGCGCTCGACGTTGCGCTGAAATTCCAGTTCGGCGTTGAGGCCGAAAGCGTTGGCGTCGCCAAATTTGTCGACTTGCACGGAATGGTCGATGACCAGCTCGGCGGGGAATAGCGGATTGATGCGCGCGGGATTGCCGCCCATGCGCTGGACGGCTTCGCGCATGGTAGCGAGATCGACGACAGCGGGAACGCCAGTGAAATCCTGCAGCAGGACGCGCGCGGGCATGAAGGCGATTTCTTTTTGCGCGGCGTTAGGAGTCCAGCCGGCGAGTGCACGAATGTCCTTGGGACCAACGAAATGGCCATCTTCGCAGCGCAAAAGATTTTCGAGGAGGATGCGGAGGGAAAAGGGCAGCCTAGTGACGGTGTGGATGCCGTGCTTTTCGAGCTTCTCGAGGCGATGAATATCAAAGGATTGCGCGCCGACGTTGAGCCTGTCGCGCGTGCCGAAAGAATTGCCCGCGGGGATGGCCATCCTGGCTTCCTTTCACAGAGTAGCGCAGCTTTATATCATAGCTGAAAACGAAACCGAGCGCGGGCGACTATACTGGTAGACGATGAAGATTGTTTTGATTTCGACGTATGAGTTGGGGCGGCAGCCTTTTGGGTTGGTGTCGCCGGCGGCTTGGTTGCGGGGGCGCGGGCATGCGGTGGCTTGTTTTGATTTGACGCGGCAGGAGCTGGATGCGGTGGCGGTGCGGTCGGCGGAGTTGATTGCGATTTATTTGCCGATGCATACGGCTACGCGGCTGGCTTGCAAATTGATTCCCACGTTGCGGGCGCAGAATTCGCGGGCGCATGCTTGTTGTTATGGGTTGTATGCGCCGATGAATGCGGAATATTTGCGGTCGTTGGGGGTGGGGACGATTCTTGGCGGGGAGTTTGAGGGCGGGTTGGTGCGGTTGGCGGAGCGGTTGGAGGAAAAAGGTGGCAAGATTTTTCCTCAGGGGCTAAAGCCCGGTGAGAGCCAGTCTTCTATGTCGGAGCTAAAGCTCCGACCCCCAGCTGCCGAGCGGAGTGATGGGGCCGAAAAGCCGCGGGGCTACGAAGACTCCGCCCTGCGCTACAGGGGCGGGGATGCGCTAAAGCGCACCCCTACAACGCTTCTGCCGAGTCAGAGTGAGCCGATGATTTCGATGGAGCGGCTGAAGTTTGAGGTGCCGGATCGGGCGGGGTTGGCGCCTATTGCGAAATACGCGCACTTGATTGTGCCGGGCGATGGGTATCGCTTGGTGGGGTCGACGGAGGCTAGCCGGGGTTGCAAGCATCTTTGCCGGCATTGCCCGATTGTGCCGGTTTACAACGGCATGTTTCGGATCATTGACCGTGAAGTGGTGCTGGCGGATGTACGGCAGCAGGTGGCGGCCGGGGCGCAGCATATTTCGTTTGGGGATCCGGACTTTTTCAATGGGATGCGGCATGCGATGGAGTTGGTCGAGGCGTTTCACCGCGAGTTTCCGGCCGTTACGTACGATGTGACCATCAAGATTGAGCATTTGCGAAAACAGGAACGGCACTTGGCGCAGCTGCGCGATACGGGATGCTTGTTTGTGATTAGCGCGGTGGAGTCGGTGGACGATGGGATTTTGGAGCGGCTGGATAAGGGGCATACGCGCGAAGATTTTCTGTACGTGGCGCGAAAGTTTCGAGAGTTGGGGATGACGTTGCATCCGACGTTTGTGCCGTTTACGCCGTGGACGACGATGGAGGGGTATTTGGATGTGCTGGGCGTTTTGGCGGCGGAGGAATTGATTGAGAATGTTGCGCCGATTCAACTGGGGATTCGGCTGCTGATTCCGGAGGGTTCAAGGTTGTTGGAATTGGAGGAAGTACGGCGGATGGTGGCGGCGTTTGACGCGGAATCGTTGGTGTATCCGTGGAGGAATGCGGATGCGGGCGTGGATGCGTTGAGCGAAACGGTGCAATCGATTGCGGCGGATTCGGACCGGAAAAAGGAATCGCGGGCTGCGGCGTTTGCGCGGATTTGGGAGGCTGCGCATGCGGCGGCGGGGCACGTCGTGCCGGAGCTGCGGGTGAGGGAGGCGCGCGCGGTGCCGTTTTTGAGCGAGCCGTGGTATTGCTGCGCGGAGCCTACGCAGGACCAGTTGGTGGCGATTGGGGGAGCGCGAGAAAAAGCGCGGGAAGCGGCGGGTGGGGCGGATGGTTTTGTGTGAGACGCTGAACTCTGCCCATCTCTTAGGTCCACCTACTGTACTCCTGCCGGCGGAAAAGCCTCAGGCCTAAAAGGCAGGCCTGAGCTACAACCTCTTTAGCTGAGTTCAGGATGACGGACACGCCTTTTTTATTCGGATGATGACACAACCAAAACGAGTTTTGGTTTTTGCGCAAAAGTTGGGATATCAGACGCGAAGCTTTGACGCGGCGGCGCGAAAGCTCGGGGTCGAGTTGGCGTTTGTTACGGACCGATGCCACCAGTTGGATGATCCGTGGGGAGATCGGGCGATTGCTGTGCATTTCGAGTCGCCGGAGGTTGCTGCTTACACGGTGTTGGAGGCGGCGCGGGCTGGCGAGCGCGTTGATGGGATTTTGGCGTTGGGCGATCGGCCGGCGGTTGCGGCGGCTTACGTGGCGCGCGGTTTAGGGCTGGCGCACAACCATCCGTTGGCTGTAGAAGCCTGCCGGAGCAAATTGCGGATGCGCGAGGTGTTTCGCGATGCGGGGCTGCGCGTGCCGTGGTTTCGGGCGGTGGCATTGCAGCCTGCACCTGAGCCGGCGCTGCTGGGGATTTCGTATCCGTGCGTGGTGAAGCCGCTTTCGCTTTCGGCGAGTACCGGAGTGATTCGCGCGAACAATCGCGAGGAGTTTGTTGGGGCTGCGGCGCGCGTGCGGCGAGTGCTGGAGTCGCCGGAAATCTTGGCGAGCCGGGAAGCGAACCTGGATCAGATGATTGTCGAAGGATACATTCCGGGAAGGGAAGTGGCGCTGGAAGGGCTGCTGACGGACGGAGCGCTTCGCGTGCTGGCGATTTTTGATAAAGCCGATCCGTTGGAGGGACCGTTTTTTGAGGAGACGATTTACGTTACGCCTTCGCGTTTGAGCGAAGAGGAGCGGAAAGAGATTGAAAAGAGTGCGGCGGATGCGGTGCGGGCGCTGGGACTTTCGCATGGGCCGGTGCATGCGGAGTTTCGGATCAACGAGGAGGGTGTGTGGCCGCTGGAGGTGGCGCCGCGGCCGATTGGGGGATTGTGCGCGCGGGCGCTGCGGTTTGTGGGCGGCGAGAGCGATGAGGTGATCGGGTTGGAGGAATTGTTGTTGCGGCACGCGGCGGAGATGCCGGTCGGAAATTGGAGGCGAGAGGGGGCGGCTTCGGGAGTGATGATGATTCCGGTGCCTGCTAGCGGGGTGTTGGAGAGCGTGGAGGGAGAGGAATCAGCGCGGGCGGTAGCTCATATCGTTGGGGTGGAGATTACGGCGCGATTGCACGATTACATTGCGGCTTGGCCAGAAGGGACGAGCTATTTGGGATTTTTGTTTGCGCGGGCGGAGACGGCGGAAGAAGTGGAAGGGGCGTTGCGGGCGGCGCATGGGAAGTTGCGGTTTGCGATTCGAGAGAGGTTGGCGGTGGAGCATCCGGGGATCCGGCGGATGGTGGGGTGAGGAGCGAAAAAATATTCGGCGCAGTGATCGCCGTTACGGTAGCGCGCGCACGTTGTGTTGTGATTGATGACGGAGTGGTTGAGATCCTTCGGCCCGGCAAAAGGCGTCGGGACCTCAGGATGACAGGCTATTTAAACTTCGCGGGCCACATTTGAAGCTGTATTGTACTGGCAACCTTGAAAGCGGCAGTCAGACCGCCGCACTCCAAATTAGCCTTTGGCTTTGGGGGCGACGTAGCCTTCGGGAAGCTTGGCGCCTTCGCCGAAGAAGAATTGCTCCATTTGTTCTTCCATGATTTTTTGGGAGCTGGGATCGAGGGGATTGAGGCGATATTCGTTCATGACCATTTTGGAATGCTCGATCCAAAGCTTCCAGGCATCTTTGGAGACGCTTTCGAAGACGCGCTTACCGAGCTCGCCCTTCCATGGCGGGCGATCTAGGCCGGGCATATCGCGGCCGAATTTGACGCAGTGCACCATGCGGGTGCCGGGCTTGACCGGCTCATTTGCGGACGGTGTGGGCCCGCAGGAATCGTTGGCCATTTACGGAGCTCCTCGTCGAGTACGTTTTTGACAATACCGCAATGGAGAGGAAATTCCTAGTGCGCGACGGGCGGCGACGATAGCGAATCGGGTTGCGGGATAGTAGAATCGCGACGCGCTCGGGCGATTTGAGAAAACTGAGCAAGGTTCTCCACCGCAACGAGCCAGAATACGCGCCTAACTTACTATCGCAAGAAAGCATCTGATGATAGCCGGGCGCGGAGGTGCCGGGGCATTGTCTGAAATCACTACGCTCTTTTGGGACATCGGCGGGGTCATTCTGACCAACGGATGGGACACCGCGTCGCGGCGGGCGGCGGCGGATACGTTTCATCTAGACTGGGATGAGTTTCAGGACCGGCACGACCTTTCGTTTCCCGCGTTCGATTCCGGAAATATTTCGCTGAATGAATACCTGAATCGGACGTTGTTCTACCGGCAGCGGGCGTTCACGCGCGAAGAGTTCACGGCGTTCATGTTCGCGCAGTCGAGGGAGTTTCCGGAATCGCGCGCGGTGCTGGATCGAGTCGCGCGGATGGGGAAATACTTTACCGGGTCGATCAACAACGAGCCCTTCGAGCTGAACGAATACCGGATTGCGGCGTTTCACTTGCGGCGGGATTTCCAGGTGTTCTTCAGCTCTTGTTATTTGCACACGAGGAAGCCGGAAGAGATGATCTATCGCATCGCGCTGGAGGTTACGCAGCGGCCTCCGGAGGAGTGCGTGTTCATCGATGACCGGCCGCTGAACCTGGAGAATCCGAGGAAACTGGGCATGAAAACGATTCATTACCAGGGAGCGGAACAACTGCGGGCGGAACTGAAAAATTGCGGTGTTGAGGTATAGTGTCGTGCACCCGGTGATGGGATGAATAAGACGGCAACATTGGAAGAGATCGAGGTCGAGGCGAGTCCAGCGAGCAGTTGGGGCGCCAGCGTGGGCGAGCCGTGCCTGGTGGTGCTGTTCGGTGCTTCCGGCGACCTGGCGAAACGCAAAGTGATTCCGGCGATGTATGACCTGGCGATCAACAATTCGCTGGGGCCGCGCTACGCGATTGTGGGCTTCGCGCGAACGGCGATGAGCGACGACAGCTTTCGCGGTACGGCCGGGGAAGCGGCCAAGAGCATCTCCGAAGTGGGGCCGATCGATCCGAAAAAGTGGAGCGAGTTTGCTTCGAATCTTTATTACCAGGCCGGTGAATACGGGAGCACGGAAGATTTCCAGAAGCTGGCGAAGCGCCTGGATGATTTGAGCGCGGAGAAGAAGCTGGGAGGGAACCGGCTGTTTTATCTTTCGACTCCGCCGGAGGTTTACCCACACATTGTGGAGCAGTTGGGGCGAGCGGGACTGGCGAAGGCCTCCTCGCCGGACGCCTGGGTGCGCATCATTATAGAGAAGCCGTTCGGGCGCGACCTGGCTTCGGCGAAAGAGCTGAACAAAACCGTGCTCTGCGTGTTTGATGAGAAGCAGGTCTACCGAATCGATCATTACCTGGGCAAAGATACGGTGCAGAACCTTTTGGTGCTGCGCTTCAGCAACGGGATATTCGAACCGCTGTGGAACCGCAACTACGTGGACCACGTGCAGATCACGGCGGCGGAAACGCTGGGAGTGGAGCGGCGCGGCGGATTTTACGAGACGGCTGGCGCGCTGCGCGACATGATCCAGAGCCACGTTTTGCAACTGACGTCGCTGGTGGCGGTGGAGCCTCCGGCGCGATTCGATGCGACGGCGGTGCGCAACGAAAAACTGAAGATATTGCAGTCGATTCGTCCCTTTGATTTAGGAATGGTGGCGCAGGCGGTGGTGCGAGGGCAATATGTGGCTGGCGCGATCGATGGCAAACCTGTGCCTGGATACCGGCAAGAGCCGGGCGTGAATCCGCATTCGCGGACGGAAACGTTCGTCGCGATGGAATTGCAGATCGACAACTGGCGGTGGGCGGGAGTGCCGTTCTATTTGCGCACCGGAAAACGACTGGCGAAGCGCAGCACGGAGATTGTGATTCAGTTCAAGCGCGCGCCGCACATTGTGTTTCGCGAGCGCGAGGTGGAAGACAACCGGCTGGTGCTAAACATTCAGCCGGACGAAGGGATCTCCGTTTCGTTTGGAGCGAAGAGGCCAGGGACGGAAATGGGGATCGGGCACGTGGCGATGAATTTCAGTTACCGCGAGGCTTTCGGCGACGTGAGGACACGAAGCGCGTACGCCACGCTGCTGGGGGATTGCGTCCGCGGGGATGCGACGTTGTTTGACCGCGGGGACAGCGTGGAGGCGGCGTGGGCGCTGGTCGAGCCAATTTTGGATGTATGGAGCGCGGCGAAGACGGCGACGGTGCCACAGTATCCGGCGGGGAGCTGGGGGCCGCGGGAATCGGACCTTCTGCTCGACCGCGGCGGAAGACGTTGGTACAACCCGTAATCCGCCGACGGTGGCGCTGGGGCCAGCGATCGAAGTTAGCAAGAGGGGGCAACGGTGATTCTTGCGGGTGACGTCGGCGGAACAAAATGTAATCTTGCGCTGTTCGCGGAGAAGAACGGCACGCTGACGTGCGTATTCCGGAAGCGATTTGCGAGCAAGGAATTCGCGCAATTCGATTTGATTGTAAAGGAATTTTCGCGGCTGGCCGCGCCGCACCTTGCTTCTGATCCCGTCGTGGCCGCGGGTTTTGGCGTTGCGGGTCCGGTAATCGACAATCACGTGCGCGCGACGAATCTGCCGTGGACGGTGGATGCAAGTACGCTGTCGGCGGAATTGGGCGTGGCCAAGATTGTGCTGATGAACGACCTGGGCGCGACGGGGCACAGCATCGAGCATTTGCCACCGGAGGAATTTTGCGTGCTGAATCCCGGGAAGCCGGAGCCGGGCGGGACGCGGGCGCTGCTGGCGGCGGGAACAGGATTGGGGCAATCGATATTGGTGTGGGACGGCGCGCGCTATCGCATTGTGCCGTCGGAGGGCGGGCATTCCGATTTTGCGCCGCACACGGAGCAGCAGATCGAGTTGTTGCGGTTCATGCGGCGGCGATATCCGCAGGTGAGCTGGGAGCTGATTTTGTCCGGGCGCGGGTTTCGCACGCTGCACGAGTTTCTTGCACCGGAAGTGAAGCACGCGTCGTTCGAAGACCCGGACGCCGATCCGGCGCCAGAGATCACGCAGAAAGGCCTGGCGAAGACTTGTCCCGTGTGCGTGGAGACGCTGGATTTGTGGACCTTGATCTACGGTGCGGAGGCCGGAAATCTGGCGTTAAAGGTGCTGGCGCTGGGCGGAGTTTACGTGGCGGGCGGGATTGCCGTGAAAATAATCGAGAAGATCAGGGACGGGAGTTTTTTCCGGTCGTTCAAGGACAAATGGCATTTCGAGAATTTGCTCGCGAACATTCCGGTTTCCGTGGTGCTCAATGAGTCGGCACCGCTGCTGGGCGCGGCCTATGAGGCGCTGGCCGCGGTCGAAAAGCAACAGGTCTGGAACGCACGCTGAACTGTTTCGGCACGCCTGTTGGAATCTCGCGGCCTCGCGCGGCTTTGCCTGCTACCCTTGCCTGAGTGGGCTTCCTGGAAGAATATTTCGGAGAGTGGAAGCCGATTTCGCGCTATGCGGGAATCGGCTGGCTCTGCTTCTACTTTTTGTTTCTGGTGTATGCCGCGGCGGACCGCTCGGGCTTCCTGTTTCTTGACTACGCGAATTTGCTGATTCATGAATGCGGGCACCCACTCTTCAGCCCATTTGGCTACACGATAATGATTATGGGCGGAACGCTGGCGGAGCTGATTGTTCCGCTGCTTTGCGGCGCTTATTTCTTTTGGCATCGCGAGATTTCAGGGACCGCTTTTTGCGGGTTTTGGTTCTTCGAAAATTTTCCTTACATCGGCACGTACATGGCGGACGCGCGGGCGCAGGTATTGCCGCTGGTCGGTTCGGGCGACCACGACTGGGCAATCTTGTTCGGGCAGTGGGGATTGTTGATGAAGGACCAGAACATAGGCGGGGCGATGCGCGCTATCGGGTGGATCGGAATGGTTGCGGTTGTTGGGTGGCTGGCGTGGCGAATCTACCAGAGCGCGCGAGCAGAGGAGAATGCGCGCGCGGAGGCATCGGCGCGCTGAGAAGCTCGGGTCATCGCTTTGCGCCGCGTATTCGACTTTACATATTTTTGGTAATCTAAGGCAGCTTTGACTATTCGCGGCGGCGAGTACAAGCGCGAACATCCGATCTTCAGGCAAGCAGCAGACCAGGGAGCACTTCATGAGCAGTGTCACTACCGTCCAGGAGCCGAAGCTCCGGAACTACGTCAACGGAGCGTGGCGGGCATCGACGGCAACGGAGTTTGTGGAAGTGATCAATCCGGCGACGGCGGAAGTACTTACGCACACGCCGCTTTCCACGAGGGCCGACGTCGATGCGGCGGTGCAGACGGCGGCAGAAGCCTTTCCCGCGTGGCGGCGGACTCCGCCCGGCGAACGCATCCAGTATTTGTTCAAGCTGAAGAATTTGCTCGAGGAGCATATTGACGAGCTGGCGCGGCTGATCACGCTGGAGAACGGAAAGACATTCGTCGAAGCGAAGGCGGAATTGCGGCGCGGGATTGAGAACGTGGAAGTAGCCTGCGGCATTCCGCTGATGATGCAGGGCTACAACCTGGAGGACGTGACGCCTGGTGTGGATGAAATGATGATCCGCCAGCCCCTAGGCGTGGTGGCGGCGATTACGCCGTTTAATTTTCCGGCGATGATTCAATTTTGGTTTTTGCCGTACGCGATTGCGTGCGGGAACACGCTGGTGCTGAAGCCTTCGGAGCGCGTGCCGCTGACGATGCGGCGAGCGATTGAGTTGATTGAGAAGGCGGGGATTCCCAGGGGTGTGGTGAACCTGGTGAACGGAGGGCGCGAGGTGGTCGATGCGTTGTGCGATCATCCGAGAGTTCGGGCGATTAGCTTTGTGGGCTCGACGCCGGTGGCGAAGCATGTCTATGCGCGGGCGGCGGCGAGCGGAAAGCGCATGCAATGCCAGGGCGGCGCGAAAAATCACGTGATTGTGCTGCCGGATGCGGACATGGAGCTGGCCACGCAGATTATCAGCGATAGTGCCTTCGGCTGCGCGGGGCAGCGGTGCCTGGCGGTTTCGGTTGCGGTCACAATCGGCGAGGCGCAGAAGACGTTTCGCGACGCGATCGCACAGGCGGCTTCGGCGATTCGCGTGGGACCAGGACTGGACAAAGGCGTGCAGATGGGGCCGGTGATCACGCGAGAGAGCAAGCAGCGCATCGAATCGCTGATTGATAAGGGTGTTGGTGAAGGCGCCAAGCCGGTGGTGGACGGGCGCAACACGAAAATTCCGAATCACGAGCAAGGCAATTTCTTGAAGCCCACGGTTTTGGACGGGTTGCCTTCGTCGAGCCAACTGGCGCACACGGAGATTTTTGGGCCAGTTTTGAGCCTGGTGCATGCGAGTTCGATGGACGAAGCAATGGAGTTTTTGTCGCGAAGCCCATATGGGAACCAAGCATCGCTCTTCACCACGAGCGGCGCGGCGGCGCGGCGATTCCGCTATGAAGCGCCAGCGGGTAATATCGGGATCAATATCGGCGTGGCGGCTCCGATGGCGTATTTTCCGTTCAGCGGCTGGAAAGAAAGTTTCTTCGGAATCCTGCACGGGCAAGGACGCGACGCCGTGGAGTTTTACACGGAGTCGAAAGTAGTGATCGAGCGCTGGTCGCGGCAGGAAACGCGAAAATTCTAGGAACGAGAGACATGCCGGCTAACCCAATCGCGCAGAAGAAATCGCTGCAAGTGGACGTGAACGAGCAGATCGAGTGCGCGCAGACGCTCGCGTCGCGCTTCTACACCGATCCATCGATTTTGGAGATTGAGAAAGAGAAGATTTTCCGCCGCACGTGGCAGTTGGTTGGGACGCTGCAGCAGGCCTGCGGGGAACTGAACGGCTTGAAACGGACGATTGCCGACCCCGAAACTTTTTTTACAGCGGACCTGGCGGGCGAACCGATCGTAGTCGTGCGCGACAAGCAGGGAACGCTGCGTGCATTCAGCAACGTGTGCCGCCACCGCGCGGGACCGATTGCGCAGGGGAGCGGGTGCAAAAATGTTTTGCGCTGCGGGTATCACGGCTGGACGTACACGCTGGACGGGCGGCTGATCGGCACCCCGGACGTGGAACGCGTGGAATTCTTCGATCGCAGCACGATGGGCATGGTGCCGCTGCGATTGGAAACCTGGGAGCAGTTCATTTTTGTGAATTTCGACGCGCAGGCGGAGCCGCTCGCCGCGTTCTTGGGGGAGATACCGAGGCAATCGCGAGGATTCCAGTTTGCAGGATTGCAATTGGCGGAGCGCCGCGAGTACGTGATTGATTGCAACTGGAAGGTGTACGTCGACAACTATCTGGAGGGCTACCACATTCCGATTGCGCATCCCGGCTTGATGCGCGAGATCGACTATGCGCAATACCGCACGGACACGTTTCGCTACTATTCGCAGCAGTTTGCGCCGATCCGCGCGATGAAGAGCGACGATTCGAGCGAGCGGTTTTATCCGCCAGGAACGGGATTGCAAGAGGCACTTTACTTTTGGGTATTCCCAAATTTGATGGTGAACATTTACCCGGATAACGTCTCGACAAACTTAATCGTGCCTATTTCACAGGAAAAGACGCTGACCATCTTCGAGTGGTTTTTCCATGATGCGGGCTCGTCCAAGATGCAGGAGCGCGTGAAAAAGACCGTGCAGTTCAGCGACGAGGTACAGCAGGAAGATATCGGGTTGTGCGAAAGCGTGCAGCGAGGGTTGCGCTCGGCGACGTATGATCGCGGACGATATTCAGTGTGTCGCGAGAACGGCGTGCACCACTTCCATATGCTGCTAAGCGAATTCCTCGAGCACCCCTGAGGGCCGAGAATCCCCAAGAAATCGAGTGTGTCGCCGGAAGGACTGCGTCCCTATTCCTTTCGGAATGGACTCGGACGCCTCGCGACGAATCAAGCGGGCTCCGGCACCGGCTCCATTGATCCCAAAAGGAAAATGTAGCCGGCAATTCCGATCACCAGGAAAATGCCTGCGGCCGCGAAGGCCCAAAAAAACGAGTGCGTTGCCTGCACCACGTAGCCGGTAACGATCGGAGCGGCTATTCCAGAGAGCTGATTGCAGAAATTCAGGATTCCTCCAACGGTGCCGACGCTTTCTTTGGGAGCGATTAGCGAGGGAATCGACCAACCCACCGGGGATGCTGCTGACAAGCCTCCCAACGCAACACTGATCCAGAACAGGGCGCTTACGGCGCTGTTTGCATTTGCCGCGCCGAGAACGCCCAGCCCAAGCGCGGTCCCTCCAATAAGGACGACCTGGCGAACGCGCACCGGATTCCAGCCACGCTGAATGAGCGCATCGACGAGCCAGCCGCCAATGACCAAATCCATCACAGTCGCGATGAGCCAAGGGACACTGGTGTAGAGAGCCGAATGAAGCAGATCCACGTGATGAACGGTAGAGAGATAGCTTGGCAGCCAGGTGAGCAGCAGGTAGAAGCTGTAGTTGTAGGACGCGAAGCCCAGAGCAAGTCCCCACACCCGGCGCTGTTGCAGCAAATAGGCGAGGGGCGCGCCCTTGGCGGCACGCGCGCGATCTTCCGGCTGCGCTCCGCCGCGAGCGATGTACTCGCGCTCGGTGCTGGAGAGGAGTTTATCTTCGCTGGGGTTGCGATAGAAAGCATTGAACAAAACAAAGAAGACAACGCTGATCAGGCCTGTGGCGGCAAAATTCCAGCGCCATCCGAAATGCAGGAGTACGAGGCCCAACACAGGTATCCCAATCGCCGAAGAGAATTTCGCTGCGGAGTCGAACATCGCGGTTGCCAGGCTGCGTTCGTCCTTGGGAAACCAGTAGCCGGTGGCCTTCGCGTAGGCGGGAAATGTCGGAGCCTCGCCGATCCCTAAAAGAAGCCGCGAGGCAAACAACGCGCCTATCCCGCCGGAAACAGCAGCGGCGAACGAGGCCACGCTCCAGATAATCGTGCTGACGAGTCCGACGCGCCGGACACCAAAACGGTCAAGCAAAAGCCCGGACGGAAGCTGCAGGACTGCGTAGGTCCAATTGTAGGCGCTGGACAAGTATCCGAACATTACCGCGGAGATTCCGAAGGCGTCCTGCAGCGCATCGCGCGAGACGGAAAGGTTCACGCGGTCGAAATAGTTCACCAGCACGCCGAAGCCGAGGAGCAGGGCGATGCCCCATCGGCGGCGCGGGATTTTCAGTAGCGGGTTCGCTGGATGTACTTGTTGTGCGCGCGTCATCTTGGGGCCGCGTGAGCAGCGCGAGTATCCCACAAGATGACACCGCGCGCATCGCAGTGGGCGACGGCTCGCTATGAAACTAGCTGTGAAAGCGGCGGCAAGCGGCCGCAGTTCAGAATTGCGGAAGCGCTAGGCCCAGGAATAACCCTGCTTCGCAAGAGGAAGCGTGCGGATGCGCTTGCCAGTCAGCGTGAAAAGAGCGTTGCACACGGCAGGCAGAACCGGCGGCAACGCGGGCTCGCCTAAACCCGTGGGCGAATTATCGGTCTTGAGGAAATGGACTTCGATTTCCGGCGGGGCTTGCGTCAAGCGCACCGGCGGGTATTCGTGGAAATTGCTCTGCACGGCGCGGCCGCGGTCGATGGTGATTTCGTAGCCCATCAGGTGGCTGAGCCCTTCGATCACGCCGCCTTGCACTTCGTTGAGCGCGCCGCTGGGGTTGATGATCTGGCTGCCGACGTCGCCGGCGACCCACACCTTGTTGACGCGAATCTTATTGCCGGGCGCTAGATGGACTTCGACGACTTCCGCAAAGTGTCCGCGGTGGCTGAAATGGAAGGCCACGCCCATGGCGGTGTCTTTCGGCAGCTTGCGCGAACCCCAGCCGGATTTTTCGGCGACGAGTTCGAGGACGCCGCGCATGCGTTTGGCGTCGAACAAGGGAGGTGGGGGAGCACCTACTGGTGCGCCATCCGGCGGCGTGAAGGCCAAGGGGGCGTTGCTAAGCAGCGCCAACCGGAATTGCACGGGATCTTTGCCAGCGGCGTGGGCGAGTTCATCGATGAAGGATTGCATCACGAAAGCGATGCCGTTGCTGCCGGGAGCGCGCATCGCGCCGGTCGGCACACCGGTGGGCATTAGAGAGTTATGCAATGCATAGTTGGGAACGAAGCGCCCGGGAAATTCGTCGGGAGAGATTCCGGCGGCAGATGCGAATTTCTCACCTTCGCCGAAAGAGATGAAATGATTGCGCCAAGCGACCAGGTTGCCCGACACATCGATCGCAGCCTTCAACGAGTGATAACCCGCGGGCCGGTAAAAATCGTGGCGCATGTCGTCTTCGCGCGTCCATAAGAGTTTTACGGGCGCTCCGATGACTTTGGAAATGTACGCGCCTTCAATCATATAGTCGTTGGTGAGGCGCCGGCCGAAGCCGCCGCCCATACGCGTGAGGTGAATGGTGATGTCCTTTTCACTGATGCCCAGCGTTTTCGCAACTTGGCCGAGGCCGCGCTGCGGGGTCTGGCTAGGCACCCACATCTCGAGCTTGCCGTCCTGATAATGCGCGGTGCAGTTTTGCGGCTCGAGCGGAGCGTGCGCGATGAATGGATAAGAGTAGTACGCCTCAACAACCTTCGGCGCGTTTTGCAACGCGGCTTCGGCGTCGCCGTCCTTGCGAAGCGAGCGCGCGGGCGGCTGTTTGGCGAGCTCTTCGGCGCGGCGAGCGAATCCTTCGCTGCTCTGCTGCGCGGTCCTGCCCTCGTCCCACTTGACTTGCAGTTTTTGGCGCGCCGTGCGTGCTTGCCACCAACTATCGGCGACGATGGCGACGCCGCAGAGCAATCCGGTCAAGTCGCTGCCGCCTTCGACGACAAAGGCATGGCGCACACCGGGCATCGCTTTGATTTCGTCTACGTTCGCGGTAATGACCCGGCCGGCGAACACGGGGCACTTCTCAAACACAGCCCAAAGCATGCCGGGCACGGTGAAATCGATGCCGAAGAGCGGCTTGCCGGTCAAAATTGCGGCGTTGTCCACCTGCGGTGTGGCTTTGCCGATGATTTTGTAGTCCTTGGGATCTTTCAGGTGTACGGTCTGCAGATCAGGCGGCGGCAGCGTCGCAGCCTTCGCGGCGAGTTCGCCGTAGCCAAGCGAACGCTTCGTGGATCCGTGAAGCACACGGCCCGATGAGGTGGCGCATTCCGATTCCGGCACGCTCCATGTCTGCGCAGCGGCGGTGACCAGCATCTGCCGGCCCGCGGCGCCAATGCGGCGCATGGGATCCCAATTGTTTGGCGTGGCGGTGCTGCCTCCGGCAACCTGCAATCCGTATTTCGCGTAATCGACGTCGGCCTGTTCGGTGCGCACATCTTTCCAGTCGACATCGAGCTCTTCCGCGATGAGCATCGGTAGCATGGTCTTGATGCCCTGGCCGATTTCAGGATTTTTGGCGGTGATGGTGACGACGCCATCCGGCGCGATGCGAATAAAGGCGTTCGGCGTGAGAGTGGCAGGCGGCGGACCCTGCGTCGCTTGCCCGAGAGCCTTTGGATCGATGTAAGCAGAGAGCAGCAAGCCCCCGCCTGCGATCGCGCTCACGCGAAGAAACGAGCGGCGCCCGAGCGTACTTGGAATTGTCGCGGTTGCCATAAGCGCCTCCTTAATCCTGACCCGACGCGCTGCCGTTGCTTGGCGAGTGCGCACCGCGCGTCGGCTGACTCGTTGCCAAGGTAGCGGCCATGTGAATTGCCTGACGAATGCGGATGTACGTTCCGCAGCGGCAAATGTTTCCGTTCATCGCCTCGTCAATGTCTTGATCGGTAGGCTTGGGAGTTTTAGCGAGTAGCGCAGCAGCGGACATCATCTGCCCAGGCTGGCAATAGCCGCACTGCGGCACGTCAAACTCCGCCCAGGCAACCTGCACAGGATGCGAGCCGTCGGTCGAGAGCCCTTCGATGGTTGTGATCTTGGCGTTGTCCGCGGCGGATACCGGCGTCTGGCACGAGCGCACCGCGCGCCCGCCGATGTGCACCGTGCAAGCGCCGCAGAAACCGATTCCGCAGCCGTACTTGGTGCCGCGAAGATTCAGCACATCGCGAATCACCCACAGGAGCGGCATGTCCGCGGGGGCGTCCACCGTGGCGGGCCGTCCGTTTACTGTCAGTTTGTATGGCATGGTCCAATCCTGAAATCAAAATTCGCTGCGCAGTTAGAGCTGGGCCAAAACGAAGTCTTCAAACAACAAAGAACATAAAAGCGGGCAAGCCTCTTGTCAAATCAAAAAATCTTAACTGCAACCGCAGCAAACCTGAAGTAGGACAAATGCTTGCGGCAGCCCTCTCCTCTCATGTACGCTCCGAGCTTCGCAAGCGCCGATTTTTGCAAGAAACGCGCGTCCCCATCCAAGCCCCATTGCGAGCGGATGGAAGGAGCCATACAGAATGACGGGAATCGACTGGCTGATCCTGGGCTTATATTTCGCGTTCGTGCTGGGCATCGGCGTGGCGCTGAAGGGCTCCATGAAGACGAGCACGGACTTTTTTCTCGCCGGCCGTGCTATTCCCGCGTGGGTTGCCGGGCTCGCGTTCATGTCCGCGAACCTCGGGGCGCAGGAAGTCATCGGCATGGGCGCTTCCGGAGCGAAGTACGGAATCGCCACTTCGCATTTTTACTGGATTGGCGCGATTCCCGCGATGGTCTTCGTCGGCATCTTCATGATGCCGTTTTACTACGGTTCCCGCGCGCGCTCCGTGCCCGAATATTTGCGTTTGCGCTTCGACGAAAAGACCCGCGGGCTCAACGCCATCTCCTTCGCCATCATGACCATTTTTTCCTCGGGCATCTCGATGTACGCCATCGCCAAGCTGATTCAGACGCTGCATGTTTTTGACGGCGTGTTTCAGCGGTTGGGGCTCCACAACTCGTGGATTTTCGACTTCGCGATACTGATCTCGGCCATCGTGGTGCTCGTCTACACGTTTCTCGGCGGCTTATCGAGCGCCATCTACAACGAAGTGCTGCAATTCTTTCTCATCGTCGCGGGATTCCTGCCGCTCAGCTATTTGGGATTGAAAAACGTCGGCGGCTGGTCGGGACTGAAGGCTACGCTGGGGCCGAGTTACACGCACTCGTGGGCAGGGCTGAGTCACGCCAACACCAACCGGCTGGGAGTGGAATGGTTCGGGCTCGTGATGGGCTTGGGTTTCGTGCTCTCCTTCGGCTACTGGTGCACGGATTTCCTTGTCGTGCAGCGCGCCATGGCCGCGAAATCCATGAGCGCGGCGCGGCGCACGCCGTTAATCGGCGCATTCCCAAAAATGTTGTTTCCGTTCCTGGTCATCCTGCCTGGCTTGATCGCTATCGCGCTGCCCACGCAGCCCGCCGTTCCGTCACACGCTCGCGTGGTCGTCGGCGCGGAGCCGCCGGGGAAGGGCATCATTCCTCTAAAGCTCGACGCAAGCTCTGGCCAGCCCATGCTCGACAAAGACGGCAAGCCGCAGCTCGACTATGATCTCGCCGTGCCTAGCATGCTGCTGCATTATTTTCCGCCCGGGATGCTTGGGCTTGGACTTACCGCGCTACTCGCAAGTTTTATGTCCGGCATGGCGGGCAACGTCACCGCTTTCAACACCGTCTGGACCTACGACATCTACCAGTCCTATATCCGGCCCGGCGCAACCGACGCGCACTATCTTTGGATGGGCCGTGCGTCCACCGTGTTTGGCATCGCGTTTTCCATCGGCGCTGCTTACATGGCCAACCGCTTCAACAATATTATGGACATGCTGCAGCTCGTCTTCGCGTTCGTGAATGCGCCGCTCTTTGCCACGTTTCTGCTCGGCATGTTCTGGAAGCGTACGACGGGTCACGGCGCTTTCACCGGGTTACTCGCCGGAACCGCCGCCGCAGCGATTCATCATGGGCTGACGCTTCCCGCCGGCGCCGTTGTCGGCATCAAGGGCGGGTGGCTCGCGGTAACGCACACCTATCCGAGCGAGATGGCGCAAAATTTCTGGACCGCGATTTATGCGTGGAGCACCTGCTTCGTAGTTACCATCGTCGTGAGCCTGCTGACCCGCGCGCCCGAAGAGAGCAAGCTGGTCGGCCTGGTCTATTCGCTCACGCCGAAACCCGAAGAGGAGCCGCTCGCGTGGTATGCACGGCCGGCTTCCCTGGCGCTCATGGTGCTTGCCGGCACCGTTTTGCTGAATATCATCTTCTGGTAGGAGAGCCGATGGGTATCGACATTCGCTTGCCACTGGGAATCTTGTTTTTGCTGCTGGGATTAATCCTGGTTGTTTACGGCGCCGCGAGCGATGCCTCACTCTACGGGCAATCCCTTGGCATCAACGTGAACCTCTATTGGGGAGTCGTGCTGCTGGTGTTCGGCGCTCTGATGTATGCGCTCAGCCGGCGCGGTGCGCGCGCGGCGGCTCGAGCGGAAAACATTCCTCAATCACCGCGTTCCTCCGGTCATTGAGGCCATCCTCAGAATATGAAGCTCATCCGATATCTCGATCATTCTGCAAAGATTCACTATGCCGCCGAGCAGCCTGGCGGCGGCCACCTGCGAATGGAAGGCGATCCCTTCGGCAAAAATCGCGTCACCCAGGAATCGGCGAACATTGCAAAGGTTGTGGCGCCCGTAGTCCCCGTCATGATCTGGTGCATCGGGCAGAACTATCGCCGGCATGCGGACGAAGTGGGCATGAGCTCTGGCGACTATCCCGTGGTCTTTGCAAAGGGTGCTAACGCCCTGCAAGATCCCGGCGGGCCAATCACCATTCCCACGCACGCGGGAACGGCTGAGATGGACTACGAAGGCGAGTTGGTGGTCATTATTGGAAAGGCTTGCAAAGACGTGAGCCGCGAGCATGCGCTCGAATACGTCGCCGGCTACACCTGCGGCAACGACGTGAGCGCCCGCGACTGGCAGTTGAAAAAGGGCGGCAGCCAATGGTGCCGCGGCAAAAGCTTCGACACCTTTGCTCCCATCGGCCCTTGCCTGGTCACTCCGGATTCCATCGCGGACCCCTGCGGGCTGGGCATCCAGACCACGGTGAACGGCCGCGTAATGCAGGACGGCAATACTCGCGACATGGTGCGAGACGTTCCGGCACTCATTGAGTTTCTGAGCCAGAGCACGACGCTGCTGCCGGGCACCGCCATCTTTACCGGAACGCCGCATGGAGTGGGTATGGCGCAGAATCCGCCGCAGTGGCTCAAGGACGGCGACGAAGTTAGCGTCACGATCGAAAAAATCGGAACGCTGACCAATATCGTGCGCCAGCCATAACTGCGATTCGTGAACTGGTCGGACGCTGAACGAAAAACCCGCGTGGTATAGAATCGTACGCCTATGTCAGGCAATGGGGCAGCACAACGTCGCGTCTTGCGGCTCGATCCGAGAGACAACGCTCTCGTAGCTTTGACGGACTTGCGCAAGGGCGAAACCGTGAGTTTTGCAGGCAGCGAGTATGTGCTGCTCTCTGACGTTCCCGCAAAACATAAGTTTGTCACCGAAGACCTGTCGGCGGGCGGTGAGGTCATCATGTACGGCGTGCTGGTCGGCCGCACCGCGGAGCCGCTGCAGCGCGGCGGGCTTCTTTCCATCCGCAATCTGCGCCACGCTGCCGCTGCATTTCACGATCGAGACGCGGCCCCGCGCTGGTCGCCGCCCGATGTGTCACGCTGGCGGGAGAAGACATTTCTTGGGTACCAAAGGGCGGATGGTCTGGTGGGCACGCGTAACTATTGGATCGTGCTTCCGCTGGTTTTCTGTGAAAACCGAAACCTGGCCGTTTTGAAGCAAGCCTTTGAGGAGGAACTGGGTTTTGCCGCTCCGCAAATCTATCGCCGTCAGGTTGCGGAGATGGTGCGCCTGTATCGAGAAGGTAAAAGCGAGGACCTGCGCAGCGTTTCGTTTACCGAGAACAAACCGCCGGCGGCTACTGCAAGAGTTTTCCGCAACGTCGACGGCATAAAATTCCTGATGCACGAAGGCGGCTGCGGCGGCACGCGCGAGGACTCCGCAAATTTGTGCGCGTTGCTGGCCGGCTACATTCACCATCCAAACGTTGCCGGCGCCACCGTCCTGAGTCTCGGATGCCAGCACGCGCAGGTGACCATCCTGCAGGACGAAATCAAGCGCCGCGACGCAAACTTCCGCAAGCCGCTCCTCATCTTCGAGCAACAAAAGAGCGCCTCCGAAGTGGCCATGATCTCCCAAGCGATTCGTGAGACGTTCCTCGGCGTGGTCGAAGCCGACAAAGCCCAGCGCCGGCCCGCGCCCCTATCGCATCTTTGCGTTGGGCTGAAATGTGGCGGCTCCGATGGATTCTCGGGAATCTCCGCCAATCCCGCCATCGGACACGTCGCTGACATTCTGGCGGTGTTAGGCGGGAGGGGAATTCTTTCGGAGTTTCCGGAACTCTGCGGCGTCGAGCAGGAACTCATCAATCGTTGCGTGAGCGCCGGCGTTTCAGAGCGCTTCATGGACCTGATGAGCGACTATGCGGCGCGCGCGAAGGCCGTGCGTTCCGGATTCGAGATGAATCCTTCGCCCGGGAACATTCGCGACGGGCTGCTCACCGACGCCATGAAATCGGCGGGTGCGGCAAAGAAGGGCGGCACCTCGCCGGTCACCGGAGTGCTCGACTATCCGGAATATTCCTCGGAACCGGGATTGAACCTGCAGTGCACGCCCGGTAATGACGTGGAGTGCGTCACCGCACAAGTGGCTGCGGGCGCGAACGTCGTCTTGTTCACCACCGGGCTCGGCACACCCACCGGCAATCCCATCGCGCCGGTCATTAAATTATCCACGAACTCAGACTTAGCGCGGCGCATGCCGGACATCATCGATCTCGACACCGGCGGCATCATTTCCGGCGCAACCACCATCGAGCAGATGGGCGAAAACATTTTGGAGCGCGTCGTCCAAGTCGCGAGTGGCGAGCTTCACACCAAGGCCGAGCTGCTCGCGCAAAACGACTTCATCCCCTGGAAGCGAGGAGTCTCTCTCTGAGCGGCGCCCCGCAACATCGCGATGCCTTCCGGCTCGACGGCAAAGTTGCTGTGATCACCGGCGCCGGCAGCGGAATCGGCCGCGCCATTGCGCAGCGTTTTGCGCAGCAAGGCGCGGCGGTGCGCATCGTTGATCTCGACGAAAAAGCAGGCAATGCTGCTGCTCAGGAAATTGCGGCATCAGGCTCCGATGCCAAGGTCTACGCCTGCGACGTTTCCGATCAGTCGAGCGCCAAGGAAGTCTTCAACAAGCTGGCGGGGCAGGGTCGACTCGATATTCTCGTGAATAATGCGGGCGTATCCCATATAGGCACCGTCGAGACCACGACCGAAGCGGATTTCGACCGCCTCTTTCGCATCAACGTAAAGGGCGTCTACAACTGCACGTATGCCGCGATCGGGCACATGAAATCCCAGGGCGGCGGTGTCATTCTGAATATGGCCTCCATCGCAGGTACCGCGGCGCTGGCCGATCGCTTCGCATATTCCATGAGCAAAGGCGCGGTGGTGGCCATGACCTATTCCGTGGCCAAGGATTATCTGGCGCACAAAATCCGGTGCAACTGCATCTCTCCCGCGCGCGTGCACACTCCGTTCGTCGACGGTTACCTGCGGAAAAACTATCCCGGCCGCGAGCAGGAAATGTTTCAAAAACTGTCGGCGTCGCAGCCTATCGGCCGCATGGGCGAGCCGGAGGAAGTGGCCGCCCTTGCTCTTTTCCTTTGCTCGGATGAAGCGGCGTTCATCACCGGGACGGATTACCCGATCGACGGAGGATTCTTCAATCTCCGTGGATAATCTAAAGCGCGCGTTCCGGACGAGCGGAATCGTTAGATGAAGATTGATTCGCACCAGCACTTTTGGCGCTATGATGCCGTCCGCGATGCGTGGATCACTGACTCCATGGCTGTGTTGAGGCGCGACTTCCTGCCGGAGCATCTTGCCGCGGAACTTGCGGCGAACGGCATCGACGCTTCCATCGCCGTACAAGCCGATCAGTCCGAAAGCGAAACGATGTTTCTTCTCGATCTCGCGGAAAAGAACAAATGGATTGCCGGCGTGGTCGGCTGGGTGGATCTTTCATCGCCTCGCGTCGGGGAAAGGCTCGAGCGTCTTTCGCACTCTCCGAAATTGCGTGGCTTTCGCCATGTCGCGCAGTCTGAGCCCGATGAGCGCTTCCTCGCGCGGGAAGACTTCGTCAAGGGCGTCGCGCAGTTGCGCGCATTCGGTTTCACCTACGATATCCTCATCTATCCAAAACAATTGCCGGCGGCCATCGAACTGGTGGCCCGGCTCCCCGAGCAGCGCTTTGTGATCGATCACCTTGCCAAGCCCGGGATTAAGTTTGGGAAGACGTCGCCTTGGGCAGCGCAAATGAAGGAAGTCGCGCAAAACAATAATGTTTTCTGCAAACTTTCAGGCTTGGTTACGGAAGCGGACTGGAAGCACTGGAAAGCTGTCGATTTCAAGCCTTATCTGGACGTGGTCTTCGATGCTTTCGGAGCAGAGCGTTTGATGTTCGGCTCCGATTGGCCGGTGTGCTTGCTGGCAGCGACGTATCGTCAGGTGAAGCAGCTCATCGAGGAATTTGTGGAGGGATCCTCCCAGTCCGACAAAGAAAAGATTTTCGGCGACAACGCCGCTCGTTTCTACGGATTGAAAACGGCGCAACATGGATTTGCAGCTTAAAGACAAGGTTGTTCTCATCACCGGCGGTGCCAAAGGTATCGGCGCCGCGATCGCGCGTGGCTGCGCGCGCGAGGGCGCCATTCCAGTCTTGGTGGACAAGGATGGTGAAGCGGGGAAGCAGTTGCGAATGGGCCTGCAGAGGTCTGGCGCGTCGTGCGGGATGATTTGCGCCGATTTGTTGCCGGCCGCAAATTGTGCGGCCGCGATCGAGGCGACGTTGCGCGATTTTGCACGGCTCGATGTGCTCGTAAACAACGCAGGGATTAATGACAACGCCGGGCTTGAACGCGGCAACCCGGAAAAATTCCTACGCTCGTTGGAGCTCAACCTTCTTCATTACTACAACATGGCCCATTACGCCCTGCCGGCCTTGAAGAAATCCCACGGCTGCATCGTCAATATCGCCTCCAAGGTTGCCATCACCGGGCAAGGCGGCACCTCCGGCTACGCCGCTGCAAAAGGCGCGATTCTTTCGCTGACTCGCGAGTGGGCCGCCGAATTGCTCCCTTATGGCATTCGCGTGAACGCGCTGCTCCCCGCCGAAGTCATGACCCCGCTCTATAAACAATGGCTCGGCACGTTTCCGGACCCTGACGAAAAACTTAAGCGCATCACTGCGAAGATTCCGCTGGGCAAACGCATGACTGAACCTGACGAGATTGCCGCGATGGTCCTGTTTCTCATGTCAGCGCAGGCCAGCCACGTCACTGGCCAGCACGTACTGGTGGACGGCGGCTACGTCCATCTCGACCGCGCCCTGACATGATCGTTTTGCTAGCTGACTCGTGACTTTGCCATGAACAAACGATACTGCCTCACTCTCGACCTCAAAGATGACCCGGCGTTAATCGCCGAATATCGCCGCTATCACCAGAAAATCTGGCCGGAAATTACCCGCAGCATCAGAGACTCCGGCATCGTCGACATGGAGATTTATTTGCTCGGTACGCGCATGTTCATGGTGATGGAAGTGGACCCGCGATTTTCCTTCGAAGCCAAAGCCAAAGCAGACCGCGCAAATCCCAAAGTCCGCGAATGGGAAGAACTGATGTGGAAATTCCAGAAGCCGCTGCAACAGGCGAAACCAGGTGAAAAGTGGCTGCTCATGGAAAAAATTTTCAAGCTGGAATCGTAAGCTCGTCGAAGTTTGGGTCTGAAAAAGGTTACAACAAGGAGGACGCAAGCTCATGCAATCGAATCGCATCCCGCGGCGTGACTGGCTGGCAGGAACCGGAGCGTCTCTTCTCACCCTGGCCGCTTCCGCCAAAGCAGGGGCAGCGCCCGCGCAGCCCCAAGCGGAGAAAAGCTCCGCAGCGGAAGACGCCGCCCGCGCTCGCCGCATGCAATGGTGGCACGAAGCACGATTCGGCATGTTCATCCATTGGGGCCTGTACAGCGTGCTCGGCCGCCACGAATGGGTCATGGAAAACGAAGGCATTCCCGTGACCGACTACGAGCAGCTTGCCAAGCGCTTCCAGCCGAAACCGAATGCCGCGCGCGCCTGGGCCAAGCTCGCCAAGCAAGCCGGGCAGAAATATATGGTGATGACGTCCAAGCATCACGAGGGCTTCTGCAACTTCGACACCAAGCTCACCAACTACTGCGCTCCGAAACAGGGCCCCGGCCGCGACCTCGTGCGTGAATACGTCGAAGCCGCGCGCGCGGAAGGCTTGCGCTTCGGCTTCTACTATTCCTTGATGGATTGGCATCATCCCGATGGCGCGCTCTGCGCCACTAACGAAGACGCCCGCAAGCGCTTCGTCGAATACACGCACGGCCTCATCCGCGAGTTAATGACCAATTACGGAAAAGTGGATGTGCTTTGGTACGACGTTTCCTGGCCCCTGGATGCCCGCGGCTGGGAATCCGAACGCATGAACAACATGGTGTTCGAGCTTCAGCCCGACATCATCGTGAACAATCGCAACGCGTTGCCCGGCGATTTCTCAACGCCCGAGCAGGAGATTGTTGCTGACCAGCGCGGCCGCGCCTGGGAATCCTGCATGACGCTGAATGAGAGTTGGGGATATCACCAGGCGGATGACGCCTGGAAAACTCCGAAGACCATCGTGCGCAACCTCGTCTATTGCGCGCACGATGCGGGAAATTATCTGCTCAATATTGGCCCCAAGCCCGACGGTTCCATTCCTGAAGAGTCTGTACGCATTCTGACCGAGGTCGGCCGTTGGACCTCACGCAACGCCGAGTCCGTCCATACGCAAGACCGCTGCCAACCGCACCGCTCGAACTACGCGGGTTTCACGCGCAAGGGAAACACTCTCTATATGCACGTCTATTTTTGGCCCGGAGAAACGGTCGCTCTCTCCGGACTGAAAACCGGCGTGAAATCCGCGCGTCTTCTCGCCAGCGGTCAGCAGGTAAAGTTCCAGCAGGATCGTTTCCGCGTGCGCTTCACCGGATTGCCTGCCGAACCCCCCGATCATCCGGTCACCACCATCGCCATTGAGTGCGAGTCCGAACCGTTGCAGGACACCGACTTTGTGCGCCGCGAACGTCCGCGCAATAATGTTTGAGCTTGCCCGCAATTGAAATTCAGATAGAGGATTTAACCCGCGATGCGCATAACCGACGCCAAAGTAATCATCTGCAGCCCAGGCCGCAACTTCGTCACGTTAAAAATCACCACCGAAGACGGCATCCACGGCCTCGGTGACGCCACGCTCAACGGCCGCGAGCTCGCCGTCGCCAGCTATCTCGCCGATCACGTCATTCCGCTTCTCATCGGCCGCGACGCGCGCCGCATCGAAGACGCTTGGCAATACCTCTATAAGGGCGCGTACTGGCGCCGCGGCCCTGTAACCATGGCCTCCGTCTCCGCGGTCGACACCGCGCTTTGGGACATCAAGGGCAAATCCCTCAATGTTCCTGTCTACCACTTGCTCGGAGGTGCTTCTCGCGACGCCGTCCTCGTCTACGGCCACGCCAATGGTAAAGACATCGATGCCACCGTCGCGGCTGTCGCCGAGTATGCCAAGCTCGGCTACCGGGCCATTCGCGCGCAAAGCGGTATCCCCGGTCTCGCCAGCACCTACGGCGTCGGCCGCGGCAGAATGTTTTACGAGCCCGCCGAAAAAGACGCACCCATCGAAGATCAGTGGAGCTCCGAGCTCTACCTCAATTTTGTCCCCCGGCTGTTCGAACGCCTGCGCAAGGAATTCGGCTCCGACCTCCACCTGCTCCACGACGCGCATCACCGCCTCACGCCCATCGAAGCCGCCCGCCTCGGCAAAGAGCTCGAGCCTTACCATCTCTTTTGGCTCGAAGATCCCACTCCCGCCGAGCTGCAAGAAAGTTTTCGCCTGATTCGCCGCCACACCACCACGCCGCTTGCCGTCGGTGAAGTCTTCAACTCCATCTTCGATTGCCAGCAGCTCATCCAGGAGCAGCTCATCGATTACATTCGCGCCGCCGTCGTGCACGCCGGCGGAATTTCCCATCTCCGAAAAATCGCCAGCCTCGCCGAGATGTACCAGGTCCGCACGGGCTGTCACGGTGCCACCGATATGAGCCCCGTCTGCATGGCCGCCGCTCTCCATTTCGATCTCAGCGTCCACAATTTCGGCATTCAGGAATACATGCACCACTCCGCCG
>Ga0307475_10000092_pt1 | contig 49654 bp, 40 predicted proteins | sample atmos_gasesECM1C_FD_203317 | JGI IMG/M metagenome (GOLD analysis project Ga0307475, IMG submission 203317) | Hardwood forest soil microbial communities from Morgan-Monroe State Forest, Indiana, United States - atmos_gasesECM1C_515 | ecosystem: Environmental > Terrestrial > Soil > Temperate... | reverse complement strand
ACCCGGACTGCCCGTGTACGACTCTCGTCTCTTCGGCGCGCTCCGCGACTCTTATTCGGGTTCGGGCAGAAGGAGCAGGCAGGTGAAGAAGCTCTATATTGGGAATCTTCCGTTTTCCGCGACGGAAGAACAGCTCAACGAGTGGTTCTCGCAGATCGGTGTTACCCCTTCAGGCGTCAATCTCATCCGTGACCGTTTTACGGGCCAGTCGCGCGGTTTCGCCTTCGTGGAAGTGAATAGTGACGAGGATGCGGATCGCGCGGTGAATTCCTTGAACGGGCAGAATTTCGGCGGGCGCAACCTGGTAGTGAACGAAGCACGGCCGCAGGCAGAGCGCAGCGGCGGCGGAGGCGGGCGCGGCGGATACGGCGGTGGGCGTGGCGGCGGTGGCGGAGGCGGCGGACGCGGTGGTCACGGCGGAGGCGGCGGACGCGGCGGCGATCGCGGCGGTGACCGAGGCGATCGCGGCAATCGCTGGTAGGCAGAGCACTCTCCAGGCGGCAAGGCGGCTACCTTCCCGGCAGCCACTAAGACTTCCTCGAAGAAATCTTAAGCGGTGGCGGTGTGCTTGGACGCAACGCGCTCGGATTTTCCCTGCGTGTAGCGATAGCGCTCGACGCTCAGCGTGCGGATGGCGCGGTCGACGAGCGAGGCGACGTCGAGCGCGGATTCGGCGGCGTCCAGGGCATCGGCGGTGGCGAAGAGCGCCGGGGATTTGGATTGGAAGACCGGACAGCAATCGTGAAAGGGCTGCTCGGAGATGTCGTGCGTGCCGATGCGGCGCGCAATTTCCAGGATTTCGAGCTTGTCGTCGCCGATGAGCGGGCGATAGAGCGGCAACTTCGCGATGGAGCCGACAGCCTGCAAATTCTGCAAAGTTTGCGAAGCCACCTGGCCGAGGCTGTCGCCGGTGATCACACCTTTGCCGCCGCTGCGCTGGGCGATGCGCTCGGCGACGCGCAGCATCAAGCGGCGATAGAGCAGCGTGCGGAAAGCTTCGGGGGCTTGCGCGGCGATTTCGCGCTGCAGCGGTTCGAAAGGGACGAGATAGAGTTTCGTGGTGAATTGCCAGGGGACGAGGCGCTCGACGAGCTGGCGGGCGACGTGAATGGAGGATTCTCCGGCAGCGGCGCCACCTCCCCAGAAATGTACGAAGCTCAGATGCGCGCCGCGCTTCATCATTTTGTAGGCGGCCACGGCGGAGTCGAATCCTCCGGAGAGCAGGCACACGAGGCGGCCAGCGGTATTCGGCGGGAGGCCGCCGGGACCGAGGACGCGGCGCGCGTAGACGAGCAACGGCCCGCGGGTGATTTCGATGCGGCAGGTGAGTGCGGGCGCTTTTAGGTCGACGCGGACGTGGCGACCTTCGGCTTGCAGCTTGTCAAAGAGATAGCCGCCGACCTCGCGCTCAATAGCCATGGCGTTCAGTGGAAAGCCCTTGTCACTGCGGCGGGCGCGCACGGCAAAAGTGGCGAACTGCTCGTTGCGGATTTCTTGCCAGGCGGCATCGCAAAGGGCGTGGAGTGGATGGTCACCCAGGGACGGGCGGCGCAAAACGCGCGCGACGGCAAGGTGGGAGATGCCGCTGACGCGGGTCAAGCGCTGCAGGGCTTCCTCGACATGCGTGGCATCGGCGATTTCGACGATCAGGCGGTCGGCGGGCCGGGAGATGCGGCTGATGGCGATGCCGTCGAGCGCGCGGCGCAACGCTTCGCGCAATTTGTGGAGGAAGAAACGGCGATTGCCGCGCTTGAGCCACAGCTCGTGGTAGTGAACGACGATGTGCGAGGAAGGCATCATTCACGCTGGCCATCACAGGCGGATGCGCGTAGTATACAGCCGCTTGCGAGCCGCGTTGCAGGGAACGTTGTGGCGCGCAGATGCATTCCGCCGAATAGGCAAGCGCCTTCGGCCCGATCCCCAGGGCGAGACGGATGCGTCCAAAGCAGCAACAGGCGCGCGAAACAATTAACCCCGTAACGGGTTTGATACATCAGGCGAGGAAATGTCTCACAGCGTGGGTGGCCGCGTATATCGTTAGGCGTTCTTGGCGGGCCGCGGAGTAAGGTGGCGCGGCGGCAAAATACAGCGAACTTCAAGGGCCGGGTTTGCATCCAATCGGGCAGGAATTACGTCGAATGGTAGTAGCGGTCGATGACAGAATGACGACTTGGCACAAACGCGATTGGCAACAGTTTTATGAACTAGCGCGCCGCCCGTGGCAGCGTCATCGGCCGCCGCGGCCGGTGTATCCAACGGGGATAAATCGCGTGCTGCCGGCGCAGGGATTCAGTTTGTCAGAGCTGGATGATGCGGGTGTCGATCTCGATCTGGCGGAGCGGCTGGGTCTGCCCGTGGATGCGGGGCGCATCGGCGCTTATGGTCCCAATGTGACGGTGCTGCGCGATTTCGTGCGGTCTTCGCGGCAGCCGCTGTAGTTTTCTTCTAGGCGCTTTCCCCTCCTTCTTTACATTTGATTTGTTGCGATCGTTTCTTGAACGCCGTTCTATATTTCCGGGGCACAAATGCATCGCTGCATTTGTGCGCACGTCCGAAAGCTCATAAACTAGAGGTCTGGAACGAGCTTATGGCTTCCCCGTTCAACATCATTTCCAACTCGGCGACCCTGCCAGTACCGCCGCCTGGTGCGCATCCGCGACCGGAGTGGCTGCGGGTTAAGTTTTTTGGCGGGGAGCGGTATCAGGACTTGAAGCGCATCATGCGGACGCTGGATCTGCACACGGTGTGCGAGAGTGCGCGCTGCCCGAACATGGGTGAGTGCTGGGAGCATGGCACGGCCACGTTCATGATTCTGGGGGACATTTGCACGCGGGCTTGCGGCTTTTGCGCGGTGCCTTCGGGTAAACCGGTTGGGCCGCCGGATGAAGAAGAGCCGTTTCGCGTGGCGGAGGCGGTTGCGCGGATGGGATTGCGCTACGCGGTGGTGACTTCGGTCAACCGCGACGACCAGGCGGACGGCGGCGCGCACATTTTTGCGCGCACCATCGAGGAGATTCGCCGGCGTGTGCCGGGCTGCAAGGTGGAAGTATTGATTCCGGACTTCCGCGGAGACTGGAGCGCGCTGGACACAGTGCTTGCGACCAAGCCGGACGTGCTCAACCACAACACGGAAACCGTGCCGCGGCTTTACCGGCAAGTGCGCAAGGGCGCGCTTTATGAAAGGTCGCTGGAGTTGCTGCGGCGTTCCAAGCAAGCGCATCCGGAAGTGCCGACGAAGACCGGACTGATGCTGGGGCTTGGCGAGGAGAAAGAGGAAGTGCTGGCAACCTTGCAGGATTTGGCAGCGCAGGGCACCGACATTCTCACCCTGGGGCAATATCTCCAGCCCACGAAGGAGCATCTGCCCATCGTTCGTTACGTGCATCCCGATGAATTTGCGGAATTCAAAGTCCGCGGCGAAGCTATGGGATTCAAGCACGTCGAAGCGGGGCCGCTGGTGCGGTCGTCGTACCACGCTTTCGAGCAAACGGAATCTGCTATTCGCTAGGATTTGCTCTTTTCACGCTGACTTTCGCTCGACGTGGCAGCCGAAAAAGCGGCGGCCGTTCGCGGCTCCCCATCGAAGCTCTGGGTAAACAGGGTAAACAAGGACCGCCGCCCCCCACAAGGACGGACCGCCGGACTCCCTGTATCAGCTATTTTGAGGTGACGGTCGACCAGTCCGTGAAGGGTACGGCTCGGCCGCCGCGGACGACGGTCGGAATCACGTGGTCAAAGCCTTTGTGACGTTTGGCCGAGTAATCCAGCTTGAGCTGTGGACCCAGGCCGAGATCTTCCTCATGAATGGACTCGATGCCGCGGATTAGTCCCTCCCGCGTAAAATCCTTGCCAGCGCGCTTGAGTCCCTCCACCATGACCATGGCGTCCACGAAACCTTCAAGGCTCACGAAATTCGGCTTTGCCGAAGACGCATATTTCGACAGCGAGCGCCGGTAGAGCGCGACAGTCTTCAAGTCCGTCAGGTAATACGGCGGCACCACTTGCGTAATGACCGTGCCTTCGGCGTCGTCGCCGGCTTCCGCAATCAGTTCATCCGTACCGACGAAAGACACTGTAAGGAAGAGAGGCTTCCAGCCCTTGGCGTGGGATTGCTTCAAGATTGGCGCGACGGTGTTTGGTGGACCGACCACCACGACTGCTTGAGGGTTTGCCGAGCGCACGGTGTCGATCGCGCCGCCCACATTCGCAGTTTGCCGTTCGTAGGAAGCAACCTTAACCGGCTCGGCGCCATGCGCCTTGAGTGTCTCCGTAACTCCACCAAGCACTGCGGAGCCAAAGGCATCTTCCGGGTAGATGACTCCCACGTTGTGATAGCCGAGCTTGTCCCACACGCCGTCCATCTGCTCGCGCGTTTCGTCGTAGTAGGAGGCGCGCACGTTCACAATCCAATGACGCATTGGGGTGTACAGCGTCTGCGCGCCCGTGAACAAGCCGATCAGCGGTATCTTGTTGCTCTCGGCGAGCGGCACGTACTTCACCGCCGTCGGTGTGCCTACGAAGAATCCCATGGCGAAGACCTTGTCGGTCAGGAGACGGTTGAAACAAACCTGGGTCTTGGCCGGGTCGTAACTGTCGTCGTAGGCGACTAACTTGAGCTTTCGCCCGTTCACCCCACCTTCGTCGTTGGTCAGGCTGAAATAGACCTTCGCGCCGGCCACTGTTTCCACGCCGAGGGAATGCGATGGTCCCTCGAGCGCTGAGCACGAACCAATGACGATGGTCTTGTCGGTCACGCCGGGAGGATTCTGAGCGCGCGCTGAGAACGCTGTTCCAAAAAGAAACAGACTAGCGGAACTGCACCGCAGGACGGACTGCAAGTGCTTCTTCATCGCTCACCTCGCGCAACCGATACACTTGCTTTCCGACGGATTCGGAGGACGTTGCAGCCATACTGAATCTGCGTCGGAGGGTTGTCAATGCAGGTCGGAAGAGATGGAACCAAGCAGTAAAGTGCAAGCAGGAAAGGATTTTGGCTGGCAGGGGCTCGCGGACAAACAATCAGGCTTTCATTCTCGCGCCGATCAAAACCAGCGCCAAACCGGCGACGAGCGCCGCAGCCGTTGCGGCAACGGGAATTTGCGCAGTCTTTTCTTCGTCAACCGTGGCCTGAAAAGGGCCGACTTTTGCGACTTGCTGTTGCTGATGGTAGGTGTAGGTAGGATGCAAAACGGCGGCGATACCTAGAAGTATGAGCACAACGCCGACAATCATGAGTGCGCGCTTCATGCGACAATCCTTAGCACGACAAACTTAACACAAAGTCGCGCCAGCCGTTTTCTCGTGGTCTTCAGACACACCCCAACGCTAGGGGCGCGGGGAATCGTTCGAAAGGCAGGGAGATACTACGAACGGCTGGTGGCAGCGGCGGCGGCAACTTTCTTGGCGGCTTTAGCGGCTTTGGCGGCCGTCGACGCCTTGCGGCGCCGCTTGGTCTTCGGTGGCGTGGCCGGGGCTTCACCGATGAGCTCGGCCGTCATCATGCTGGTGACAAACAGCTTCGGCCCGTGATCATCAAAATCCACCGAGGTACGCTCCTGGTCGGATGCTGTCACGATTCCAAGGCCGTACACATCATGCTTGATTGTCTGTCCTTCTTGCATTGCTTGCACAACGTCCTCCTGGATCACTCACTCGACGCGGAATAAACTTTTTGGTGGGTGCCCCGGCTGGGGAGCCAAAGCACCCCAATTTACAGGCTAGAGACCGGTGACGTTCTCCGCCTGAAGGCCCTTGGGACCCTTTTTCACTTCAAATTCAACAGCTTGCCCCTCGTTCAATGACTTATAGCCATCCATCATGATCGCGGAGAAGTGCACGAAAACGTCTTCCCCGGTTTGCCGCTGGATGAAGCCATAACCCTTCGAAGCATTGAACCACTTCACTGTACCTTGTTCCTTTGACACTGCTGCCGACCTCGAGTTGGAATTGCATTGCTTCTCTTGGTCCGTTTCCTGGGCGACTAAGCGGCGAACGCTAGTCTCCCAAGCGCCGTGACATCCTCCCGCCCGCAAAAAAAGGCCGCAAAGTTTGTCCTTGCAGCCCCTTGAACGAGTCAAAAGGTAATACAAGAGCAACAAACGCTGGTTAGAAGCATAACACGGAAACGGCGGTTTGTCCACGCGCTAAGGAGTGAGGATCGGCTGTCGGGTATTATTGTAAACCATTTATAATGATAGACTTGCAGATGGATTTGGGGATGCTCGGCGGGGGAAAACGGAGCGAACCGCTTACTCGAGGGACTCCGGCTGAAGGGTCAAATTGCCCTCTCCGGAAGACTTTTTCTCCCAGTATTTACGCACCCACGCTTCCCAGCTCTTGCCTGCGGCGGGATCGCGCCCGGAAAAAGCTAGTGCCGCGATTTCGGCATACGAAATTTTTACGCGCTGGTTGGAATCCCGGGGCAAAACGCGGACAAAGGAGGTTTCGAGGTTGTCGGCCGTCACGCGGTCGAAAATATAACCGTCGATCTTGATGCCATCTTTTTTGGTGATGGCCACATCGCCGCGGTAATCGAATGCCTTTTCCAACGCCACGCGCAAATCGTCTTCTGTAGCCAGCGCAGGAACCCAGCCCTCCACGCTTTCGTGAACGGTTCCCGGCGCGACCTCAAGGGTTTCCGGGTCAATCTTTGGTTCAACGGCCGCGTTCGCCGTGCCGTGGCGGTCGGCATGCGTCGGGGCGCTCACGCGCGCGTCTCCTCGAGTTGCGTCTTGCCGCTGGAATTAATCTGCACCAGCGGATTGTACGCGTGCACCGGTTTCGCGGGCTCGTGTAGCAGGGCCAGCGCATCCGGATCGTTGTAGCTGCCTGAAAATGTTGCCTTGGCGGCGGCCCAGAGTCCGCGCAACCCAGCGAACGTGTGGTCGACGGCGCTGGCTTCGTAGCCGCTGTGCACCATGCAGTTGGCGCACTTGGGATTGCCCGATTCCGTGCCGTAATTCTGCCACTCCACAGAGTCCAGCAATTCCTGGAAGGTGTCGGCGTAGCCGTCTTGCAGCAAATAGCAGGGTTTTTGCCAGCCGAAAATGTTGTACGTGGGCATGCCCCAGGGCGTGCAGGCGTATTGCTGCTTGCCCATCAGGAATTCCAGGAACAATGGCGACTGGTTGAACTGCCAGTTTTTCTTGCGATTGGAAAGAATCGCACGGAACAGACGGCGCGTGCGAGCGCGTCCCAGGAAGTGCTTCTGATCCGGAGCTTTATCGTAGGAATAGCCCGGCGAGAGCATCATGCCCTCGACGCCCAGCTCCATCATTTCGTCGAAAAACGCGCGTACGCTGTTAGGGTCGGCGCCATCGAAGAGCGTGGTGTTGGTGGTTACGCGGAATCCGCGCTGGACTGCTTCCCGGATGCCTTCCATCGCGAGGTCGTAGCCGCCCTCGCGGCACACCGAAAAGTCGTGGTGTTCGCGCTGGCCGTCCATATGCACGGAAAACGTCAGATATTTGCTGGGCTTGAATAAATCGAGTTTCTCCTTCAGCAGCAGCGCGTTGGTGCACAGATAGATGTATTTCTTGCGCGCGACAAGGCCTTCGACAATCTTGTCGATCTGCGAGTGCATCAGCGGCTCGCCGCCAGGAATCGAAACCATCGGCGTGCCGCACTCATCGACGGCCTTGAAGCACTCCTCGGGCGTCAATTCCTTCTTCAGAATGTGTGGCGGATACTGAATCTTGCCGCAGCCCGCGCACGCCAGATTGCACCGAAACAACGGCTCCAGCATCAACACGAACGGGTAGCGTTCCCGCCCCAGCAGCTTCTGCTTCAGCACATAGGTGGCGACCGTCCAAGCTTGTGATATGGGTACGGGCATTGTGCCTGCTTATCTCCAAATTGACAGGGGAATAGAACGACCGACCCCCCAGCCCTCTTATTGTAACCGACTCCGCGGCAATTCGCCGCCACTGGTTTTCGGCGAAGCAAGCAATGTTCCTGACTGGCACGCCGCGTGCCTTTGGCCATAAGCTGCGAACAAAGGCGTAAACTTCTCCAAGGCGCACGCAAAATCAATGCCGCGATCTAACCTCCTCTCGCTTTTTGACGATTTCCGCCGCAACTCCCGTGATGTCGCCGTGGTGCAGCGCCGCGGTTACCGCCGCGAATCCTGGACTTACGCCAAGCTAACGCAAATCTCGTTTCTCTGCGGACGCGAACTTAAGGAGCGCAGCGTTCGCAATGGAGACCGCGTTGTCCTTTGGGGCCCGAACAGCGCGGAGTGGATGGCCGCCTTCTGGGGCTGCCTGCTGCGCGGCGCCGTTGCCGTCCCCGTCGATGATGGCGCAACGCCCGACTTCGCCGCGCGTGTTGCACGTGAAACGTCCGCCAAAGTGATCTTCGCCTCGGCTGGAAAACCCAGCCTTGACGCCGCCATCCCTACACTGAATCTGGAGGATTTGGCCGACAGGTCTAAGGAGCTATATGTCGTTGTCACTCACGACGATGGCCACCAAGCGCCTCCGCCCATCTACCAATCTCTCGCCGACGAACCCATCACTCGAGGCCACGTCGCGCAGATTCTCTTCACTTCCGGCACCACTGCCGAGCCCCGCGGCGTGGTCCTCACCCACGGCAACTTTCTGGCCAATCTCGATCCCCTCGAGCGCGGCATCGACCCGTACCGAAAATACAAGCGCTGGTTTCACCCGCTCCGCTTCGTCTCGCTTGTGCCGCTCAGCCACGTCTTCGGCCAGTTCATGACGCTCTTCGTTCCGCCGCTGCTGGGCGCAACTGTTGTCTTTGAGCCGTCTCCAATTGCTGCGGAAGTGATCCGCACCGTGAAACGCGAGCGCGCTACGGCGCTGATCACTGTTCCACACATGCTGGACTTGTTGCGCAACGGCATCATCCGCGACCTTGAAGGTCGCGAGGAAATCGAATGGTTCCGGCGCACCTTCGCCGACGCAAACGGCCAGAAATTTCTTCGCCGCGCCTGGATGTTCCGGCGCATTCACCAGCGCTTCGGTTGGAAATTCTGGGCGTTCATCTCCGGCGGCGCTGCACTCTCCGCTGTGACCGAGGAATTTTTCAAACGCCTGGGGTATGCCGTGGTGCAAGGCTACGGGATGACGGAGACCGCTTCGCTGATCAGCCTCAACCATCCATTTCGCGCCGCGGAAGGCTCCATCGGCAAAGTCCTCCCCGGTCGCGAATTTCGCCTCGGGGCAGATGGCGAAATCCTGGTGCGCGGAGAAAACGTCGCGAGCGGTTACTGGCAAGGAGGGGCGCTGAAAAATTCGGACGCTGCCACCCGAGAAAACGGCGAGTGGCTGCGCACCGGCGACCTAGGCGAACTCGACGCCCACGGCAACCTGCGCTTCCGCGGCCGCAAGAAAAGCGTCATCGTTACGCCGGCCGGCCTCAACGTGTACTCGGAAGACTTGGAGGCGTCGCTGCGTAAACAGCCTGGCGTGCGCGATTGTGTGGTGGTTCCGCAACACCGTGACGGAAATGCCGAGCCTCTCGCGGCTTTGCTGTTGCAGGAGCCGAGCGAAGCAGCCGCTCGCCGGGCGGTGGAAGACGCGAATCGCTCGCTCGCCGAATACCAGAAAATCCGATCGTGGATTATCTGGCCCGAACCCGATTTTCCCCGTACGCCAACCGGCAAGCCCAAGCTAGCTGAAATCGCTGGCCGCGCTGCAAAACTTCACGGCGCGGCACAAAACGATGACCCGGCAACTGTAGCGGCCGCCAACCGTGGCGGGCGCCTTTTGTCAGGCTCAAAGGACGCCGTATCGGATCTACTCGCAAATATCGCGGTGCGAAGGCAATCGCACGACCTCAACCACGATCTCAACCTCAGCTCGCTCGACCGCGTCGAACTGATGAGCGCGCTTGAGCAGCGTTACCAGGTCGAGCTAAACGAAACGGCGTTCGCGGAAGCGAGAACCGTCGCCGATGTGCAGAGGCTGCTGCGTCAGCCAGGCCCGCGAAGGACCGAATACGCTTACCCGCGCTGGGCGCAACGCGAGCCCGTGCGCTGGCTGCGACTGGCGGTTTACTACGCGCTCGTTTGGCCCGCCACGCAAATTCTGGGTCATCCCAGAATCGTCGGCCGCGAAAATCTCAAGAATGTCCGCGGCCCCGTACTCGTCGTATCCAATCACGTCACGCGACGCGCCGACATGGGCTTGATTCTTGCTGCGTTACCTCCGCGTTTCCGCCACCGGCTGGCCATCGCGATGGGTGGCGAATCCTTGCAACGCATGCGACGGCCGCCCCGCGATTGGTTCTACGCCACACGCTGGGCCTACCAACTCGGATACTGGCTGGTCATCGCGCTGTTCAATGTCTTCCCGCTGCCGCAACTCTCCGGCTTCCGGGAAAGCTTTCGCTATGCGGGAGAATCGGTCGACCGCGGCTACAGCGTCCTGATTTTTCCCGAAGGAGAAGTCAACAACACGGAAACCGGTGAGATGGCGCCCTTTCAATCTGGGATTGGGGTGCTCGCGGAAAATCTTCGCATCCCCATCATTCCGATGCGCCTTGATGGAGTGTGGCAGATGAAGCGCCAGCACCGCCGTCTGGCGCACCTTGGCGAAATCACCGTCCGCATCGGCACGCCGGTCACTTTTCCGCCGGCCACTCCTGCAGATAAAATCGCGTGGTCCTTGGAATCCGCAGTGCGCTCGCTATGAGGGTGAAGTGCGCGCCGAAAGCGCGACTTCTTGTTCTATGGCAAAATAGAAGTTTGCAGGCACGAATTTATGGCCCACAGAACTACTCTCGAAGCAGATCGCCCCGCCAAAACCGCAAAACCGGGCAAAAAATCCTCTACTGGAAAACCGGCCCGCTCTGAGGAGCGCGAGCGCATCTTTGATGCGTTTCGCCGCTGGGGTTACAACGAAGCCAAGCTCGATCCTCTCGGTTTTTTCGGGCCATTCCCGCAGCCTGATCTGGAAAGGCTGACCACCGGCGGCCTCGCCGAGGAAGCTCGCCGCATTTATTGCGGCACGATCGGTGCCGACTTCATGCACCTGCCTCAACCGGAGCGCCGCCGCTGGATCGCGGAGCGCATGGAAGGCCCCGAATCAGAAGTCAACCAGGGGAAAACTCTCGAGCGTCTGATCCGTGCCGACCTTTTCGAGCAGGTTTTGCAATCGCGCTACCTGGGAACGAAGCGCTTTTCTCTCGAAGGTGTAACCGCGCTGATCCCCTTGCTCGACTCCATTCTCGACACCGTCGGCGAACACGGCGCCCTCGAATCCGTCATGGCCATGAGCCATCGCGGCCGCTTGAACGTAATGGTGCATGCCGCGTGCAAACCTCCCCACGAGGTGGTCGCCGGGTTTGAAGACGTCGATCCGCGCAGCGTGCTCGGCGCTGGGGATGTGAAGTATCACGTCGGAGCTACCGGTACGTATGTGACTTCCACCGGCAAGGAAATCGGCATTCACCTCGTTTCCAATCCCAGCCACCTCGAAGCCGTTGACCCCGTCGCCATCGGCCGCGCCCGCGCCAAGCAAACCCGCTACGGCGCCGGTAGCGCTGCTAAAGTGGTCCCTATCGTCATGCACGGCGACGCCGCGTTCGCCGGCCAAGGCATCTGGGCGGAAACTCTTAATCTTGCAGACCTGCAGGCCTACACCGTCGGCGGTTCCATCCACATCATCGTCAACAATTTGATCGGTTTCACAACACGTCCGGTTCAGGAGCACTCTTCCCTCTTCGCCTCCGACCTTGCCAAGCGCCAATCCGTTCCCGTCTTTCACGTCAATGGCGAGGATCCGGACGCCGTGGTGCGGGTGGGAAAGCTCGCGGCGGAATATCGCGCGCAATTTGGCAGCGACGTAGTCGTCGACCTCATCGGCTACCGCCGCCACGGCCACAGCGAAGTCGACGACCCCACCATTACGCAGCCGCGCCTCTACGACCGCATCAAGAATCATCCGCCGCTGTGGCGCATTTATTCCGAGCGCATCGGCGTGCAGCCCATGCAAATTGTCGAGAATGTGCGCAAGGAATACGAAGTAGAACAAAGCAAAGCGCGCGAAATCAAAAAAATTCCGCACCTGCGGCAGCTACCCGAATACTGGTCGGCTTATCATCGCGGCCGTTTCAAGCCGGAGTATGAAGCGGACACAGGGCTGGACCGCGAAAAGCTTGCCGAGATTACCGACGCCCTCGTCCGCGTGCCGCAAGGCTTTCACGTTCATCCCAAAATCGCCAAACTGCTCGAGCAGCGGGCCGAGATGGGACATGGTAAGCGCGCCGTCGATTACGGTTTCGCGGAGGCCCTGGCTTTTGGTTCGGTGTTGCTGGAGGGAAATCCAGTTCGTCTTACCGGCCAGGATACCGAGCGCGGTACCTTCAACCAGCGCCATGCCATCCTCGTCGACGCCGAAACCGAACAGGAATATTGCTCGCTCGCGCATCTCGCTCCCAATCAGCCGTTTTGCGAAATTCGCAACTCTTCGCTCTCCGAAGCCGGCTGTGTCGGATTCGAATATGGCTTCAGCCGCGATTACCCCGAAGCCTTGGTTTTGTGGGAAGCGCAGTTCGGAGATTTCGCCAACGGCGCGCAGGTCATCATCGACCAGTTCATCAGCGCCGGCGAAGACAAATGGGATCTACCCTCCGGCCTGGTCATGCTGTTGCCGCACGGCTACGAAGGCCAGGGGCCGGAGCATTCCAGCGCGCGCATCGAGCGTTTCATGCAATTGGCCGGCGAAGAAAACATGCAGATCTGCCAGCCTTCCACCGCGGCGCAATATTTTCACCTCTTGCGCCGGCAAGTCCGCCGCCCATGGCGCAAGCCGCTCATTGTCTTCACTCCCAAGAGCATGCTGCGCCATCCCGACGCTTCCTCCAGCATCGATGACTTCGCGCAGCCGCGCTTCCTTCCCATCGTTCCCGACCGCGAAGTGCAAGACGCCAAGCGCATCCTCATCGTTAGCGGCAAACTCGGCCACGAGCTCCGCGCCGAACGCCGCCGCCGCAAGGACACCGGCACTGCGATCATTTTCCTGGATCAGCTTTACCCGCTGCTGCGCCCGGAAATTTCCGCCGCGCTCGACGAACATCCCAACGCGCGCGAAGTCGTCTGGATTCAGGAAGAGCCGAAAAACATGGGTGCGCACTTTTTCGTCATGCCCCGCATCGGCCAATTGGTGCAAAGTAAAGGCTTGAAGATGCGCTCCATCAAGCGCTCCCCCAGCGCCAGCCCCGCCACTGGCTCCGCCAAAGCGCACGAGCTGGAGCAAAAGACGCTGCTCAGCCTCGCGTTCACAACCAGCTCAACGGAATGAGGTCACCGCACCTCTTTAACATTCCATTCATCTCCGTCTCATCTGCGCGTCATTCGCCTCCCTCACACTTCTCCATTCACGGTGCTACCCGAAGGCTCAAGTGACCTCACGCGCTCCAATCCCTTCCGCATTTCGCGGGCCTACGGTACACTTCGAACAAGCCGGCGGGCGGAACGTGCCACCTGCATGAAACGAATCCTAATCATAGAAGACGACCGCGATATCGTCGAACTGGTTCGCTACAACCTTGCAAATGAAGGATTTCAGGTCCAGGCGGCTTTCGATGGCACCAGCGGTCTTAATACCCTGAAGAAAACGCCTCCGGACCTCCTGCTTCTCGACCTCATGCTTCCCAAAGTTTCCGGGCTCGATATCTGCCGGGAAGTTCGCCGGGATGACTCGCTGAATCGCCTTCCCATTCTCATGCTCACCGCGCGCGGCGAAGAAGCCGATCGCGTCGTGGGCCTGGAGATGGGCGCCGACGATTACGTGACCAAGCCGTTCAGCCCGCGCGAATTGCTAGCGCGTGTCAAGGCGCTACTCCGCCGCGCGGAGCCGCCTTCCGACTCGCCCCGCACCATTGAAGTCGGCAAGCTGGCCATCGATCCGGCGTCGTATCGCGTGAGTCATTCCGGGAAGCCCGTTCCGCTCAGCACGCTCGAATTCCGGCTGCTCTACTATCTGGCTTCGCGGCCTAACCGCGTTTTCACGCGCGACCAGCTTCTCGATGCCGTTTGGGGCACCGATCGTTTCGTCACTCCGCGCAGCGTGGACGTCTACGTCCGCCGCCTGCGCGAAAAAATCGAAAGCGATCCCGAGAATCCCGTCCACCTGAAGACCGTCCGCGGTGCCGGGTACTTGTTCGAAACTCGTGCGGCATAACCTTTTCTGGAAACTGACGCTGACGTTTTTCGCTTTGCTGGTGGGCGTTTTGCTCGCCGTGGATTTCTTCGCCGAGCGCGCACTCCGCGAGGACTACGCGAACACCGCCTTCGCGCAACTCGCCGCCATCGCGCACATTGCGCGGGCGCGCCCGCCGCACCTCACCGCAATCCCTCCGGCAAATCCCGAAGAAATCAGCGGCCTGCAAAAATGGACCGCGGAAATGGCCGCCAGCGGCGCGCGCGTCACTATCATCACTCCAGATGGATTGGTTCTTGCCGATTCGCAGTCCGATCCCCGCACCATGGAAAACCATGCAGGCCGTCCGGAAGTCCGGGATGCGCTCGCCAAGGGCGAGGGACAATCCACGCGCCACAGCGTCACCATCAACCGCGACCTGCTTTATTACGCCGTGAAGCAAAACGTCGGCGCGGAGTCGCCCGTAGTCCTGCGCTTCGCCATGCCGCTCGCCACCATTCAGGAGCTTCTTGGGTCTTTCCGTCGCAGCTTGTGGCTCGCTTCCGTGATTATCTTGCTGCTTGCGGGTGCAGCTTCGCTGCTGGTTTCCCTCGGTCTCTCCGCGCGCATCGAGCGCCTCGAGGAATTTTCGCGCCGTGTTGCCGAAGGCGATTTTCGCCCGCTCCCCGGCGATGGCTCCGGCGACGCGCTGGAGAAACTGGGCGCCTCGCTTAATCAAACGGCGGCGCGGCTCGATCAGAGCATTCGCACGCTGACCGAAGAACGCAATCTTTCCTCCGCAATCCTCGGCAGCATGGTGGAGGGCGTCGCGGTCGTCAACGGAGCGGAGCGGTTGGTCTTCGCCAATCACAGCTTTGCGGAAATTCTGGAGTTGCACGCGCTCCCCAAATCGGGCAGCGCCCTCGTGGAAGTCGTGCGCCAGACGGAAATGATTGAAGCGGTGAGAAAAGTTTTGGCCGGCGAGCCGCGCGTGGAATCCGAGATCGTCACCGGGACTCTGCGCCAGCATTTTTTCGCCGCCACGGTCGCCGCCGTCCGCGCCGGAGAAACTTCCGGCGCCGTCGTCGTGCTTCACGACATCACCGAGCTGCGCAAGCTCGAACGCGTGCGCCGCGATTTCGTCGCCAACGTTTCGCACGAATTCCGCACGCCGCTTACCGCCATTCAGGGCTTCGCGGAAACTTTGCTCGCTGGCGCCATGAACGATCCGCAGCATCGCGAGCGCTTTCTCGAAATCATTGTCGAGCATTCCCGCCGTCTCGCACGCCTCACGGAAGATTTGCTCATGCTCTCCAAAATGGACGCCGACCGCCTGGAGCTCGAAATCCGCCGAGTCAGCGTCGCGCAGCTCATCGAATCCTGCATCGAAACCTCGCGACATCGCGCCGCCGAAAAAGAGATCGCGATTTCCGTCAAGCCCTTCAACGGCTTGCCCGACGTCGCCGGCGATCGCCGCCGCCTCGCGGAAGTTCTGCAAAATTTGCTGGATAACGCCACGCAATACACGCTCGCGCGCGGTCAAATCGCCGTCAGTGCTGAAGCGCACGACGCCGAAGTCATCTTCACCGTCGCCGACACCGGCATCGGCATCCCCACGGCCGATCAGCCGCGCATCTTCGAGCGCTTCTATCGCGTGGACGCCGCCCGCTCCCGTGAGGCAGGCGGCACGGGCCTGGGTCTATCCATTGCCAAACATATCGTCGAAGTGCACGGCGGCCGCATCTGGGTCGAAAGCGAAGTCGGCCGCGGCTCGCAATTCCATTTCTCCGTCCCCATCTTCGACGCCGAGCGCGTCGCCCGCGCAACTCCGTCCGGCGGGACGTCTCGCAGCACCGGCCGCGCTTCCGCGTAGGAGGTTTCTCCGGCTACGTTTAGGACACCGCATTTGTCTCGATTCGTTCACAATCGCTTCATCAACCCTTAATCGTCTCCGCCTCATATTTTGGCTTACGAGCGGAATTGTAATTTGTCGGCGCCTTTCCGCGCGGAGGGCCAACCCATGGCGAGTACCACAGCCGGACTCACCGAGGCAGTGCTGCACGACGCGCTGGTGAACTACCTCGTCTCCATGGCCCGCACCGTGGAAGGGGCCATGAATCGCGCCCTCGACGCGCTCACCTCGCTCGACAGCGCGCGCACCTCTGCGCTTCCCGGCGAAGTCTTTCTCCTTGAGCCGCGCATCAACGAGATGGAAATCGTCATCGACGAGCACGCTATTCGCCTGCTGCGTCGCGGCTCCTTCTCCGACGACGAGATGCGTCTGATCGTGGCCGCGCTGAAAATCACGAATGACCTCGAGCGCATCGGTGACCTTGCCGTTAACCTCGCGCAAGGCGCGGTTTCTCTGCGGGAAATGCCGTGCGCGCGGATTCCGGAGGAGCTGGCCCCTATGGCTCTCGCCGTGCGCGCGATGGTCAGCAAGAGCCTCGGCGCGCTCATCTTTCGCAACGTCGAAATGGCCACGCAAGTTCTCGAAAGCGACGATGTCGTGGACCAATACCGCGACCGCATCTTCGAAAATCTGCTCGCCTCCATGACCCAGCAAGCCACGCTGGTCAGCTCCGGCATGCAATTCATTCTGGCCACCCGCCACCTCGAGCGCATCGCCGACCACGCCACCAACATTGCCGAAGACATCATTTTTTGGGTGCGCGGCCTCGATGTTCGCCATGGTCGCGGCTTGACCATGCGCCCGGACCTCTCCGAAGGACAAGCCAGTCCCGAGATCAGCAGCGAAACGCCCGGCGAAAGCCCTGTAGCAGCCGCGCCCGAGGCTACCGCGGTCATCGAGAATTCACACGCGTTTGACGCCAGTGTGACCCCGGCCTGCGACACTGAGCGCGCTTGATCTTCACCAACCGTTCCTACCTGGGGACCGGCGCACCCCTGGCGCCGGTCCCTCCTCCTCCCTCCTGGCCCGCTGACGCCTTACCGTCGCCAGCGAGTTACTAGACGGACTCCCTAAAACTCGCGAAAACGCGCCGCATGGTAAACTTAGATGTCTGGCTGGAGGCGAATTTCTGTGAACTGGAGCTGGTTTCTGCTGCGCAGTGCCATCGCGTTGACGCTTCTTACCTTGCTGTTCCTTTCTCAGCGCTTTTGGTATCGCTCCATCTGGCGTGCTACCGCCAATTGGCGCATCGCCTGGCTCCGCGTCGCGGTGCGCATCGTCTATGTAACCGTGTTGGTTCTGATTATCGGCTCGGCGGTCGATGGATTCCGTATGGGCTACCGCCACCACTTGATTCCCGATGCCAAAATCACGATGCTCGCGGGTCTGTGGTTTACCAGCGCACTCTTCGCCTATTTCGCGGTGAAGCTGGTTCGCGTCATCGAGCGCCTCTGGGCTTCCCTTCGCTCTGTTGCCCGGCGCAACTCCGCGTCCGCGCTGAGCTCTTGGCCGGCCTCGATGACGTCAAACGCGGCGTCGGCAACACGCGCCCCTGCTGAGGCTGCCGAACTGCTCCCCGACCCTTCGCGCCGCTACTTCTTCCGCACCGCCTCCGCTTTGGCTGGCGCTGTACCTTTCCTCGGCGTGGTCTATGGTTTCGCCGCCGAGCGCCTGGATTATCGCATCCGCCGCGTCGAAGTCCCCACTGCCAATTTGCCGCCCGCTCTCGACGGCCTGAAAATCGTCCAGCTTAGCGACATTCACCTCAGTGGCAGCATGAGCCGTGCGGATGTGCGCCGCGCGGTGGACATGGCCAACGATCTGGGTGCCGATGTCGCCGTCGTCACCGGAGATTTCATCACTGGAGCCGCGGACCCGCTGGCCGATTGCATCGAGGAAATTAGCCGACTTCGCTCACCCCTCGGCGTTTTCGGGTGCAACGGCAACCATGAAATTTATGCCCGCGCCGAAGATGCCGCGCAAGAGCTTTTTGCGCAAGGCGGCATGAAGTTGCTTCGCTACGAAAATGTGCAACTTGCGTTTCGCGGCGCGCACTTTAATCTTCTCGGCGTCGATTACCAGCGCGAGCGTGCACATAGTGGCCAACGTCTGGAGATGCTTCCCGACCTGGCTCCCTTGGTTCGTCGCGACATGCCAAACATTTTGCTCTCGCACAATCCCAACACCTTTAATCGTGCCGCCGAACTCGGCATTGAGCTATCGCTGGCTGGGCACACCCACGGCGGGCAAGTCCAAGTGGAAATACTCGATCATCGCTTCAGTCCTGCGCGCTTTATCACCGATTACATCGCTGGCGCCTACTTCCGGCCGCTCTCTATGCCCGCGACCAACCTCCGAGCGCTGAAGGGGGCAAACTATTCGGCGACCGAGCAGGCTCCGCAGTCTAGCCACGCCCAGCCGCCCCTCTCGGTGCTCTATGTCAACCGCGGGCTGGGCACGGTCGGCGCCGCTGTGCGCCTCGGTGTTCCCCCGGAGATCACGTTGCTCACGCTGCGCCGCGCATAGCGTCAAGAACTTCGGCTTCCTTCGCGCCGCGGCGCGCTCACGGACAGCTCTGTGGTATCGTCGGAAAAGGATACCGCCATGGACCAATCCGCCGAACCCGATCGTTTTTCCACTGAGCCCGACGACTCCTACGAATCGCAGGAAGCAACCTCCTCACCTACCTCGCCCTTGGGCCGCTGGCTTGCCACCGTCGTCTCTCTCGGCGGCAGCGACCTGCTCCTGGTACAAGGTGCTCCGCCTTGCATGCGCATCGACGGCGAGGTGCGCAAGATTGAACCCAGCGTTCTCGATGGCTCGGAAATCGAAGCCGCCGTGATCCCTGCTCTGACCAGCCATGCTCAGCGCCTCTACCGCGAGGACCGCATCGCTGATTCCTCCTACCGCATTCAAGGCCTCGGCCGCTTCCGCATCAACCTTCATCGCGAACAGGGCCGCGCGGCCGCCGCAATCCGTGTCCTGCCGGCCAGAGTTCCGGCTCTTCGCGAACTCAACCTTCCGCCTTCAGTCGAAATGCTGGCGCATCTCCCTCGCGGCCTCGTTCTAATCGGCGGCCCCGCAGGTGCCGGCAAATCCACGACGCTCGCCGCGCTGATCGACAACATTAACCGCCGTGAAGCCCGCCACATCGTCATCATCGAAGATCCCATCGAGTATGAGCATCAGCACGTGCGCAGCGTGATCGAGCAAGTCGAAATAGGCACCGACGCGCCCGATTTTCCGACCGCGCTTCGCGCCGCTTTGCGTCAGGCGCCGGATGTTATCGTGGTCGGAGAAATGCGCGACACGGAAACCATGCGCATCGCCGTGGCTGCCGCGGAAACGGGCCACCTCGTTCTGAGCACCCTGCACACCACGGACGTCGCTTCCACCGTTTCGCGCATCGCCGATTCGTTTCCCCTCGAACGGCAAAATTCCATCCGCCAGGAATTGGCCATGGCTCTCGCCGCGGTCCACACGCAAATCCTTCTGCCCAAGAAGGGCGGCGGCCGTATTCCCGCCGCCGAGCTGCTGCTAGTTGGATATGGCGCCCGCCACCACGTCCGCCGCAACGCGCTCCAGCACCTTCATCAGGAAATCGCCCTGACCAAGAAGAAAGGCTCGTTCAGCTTGGAGGAATCTCTCGTCAACCTGGTGCGTCAAGGCCACATCGAGCGTGAAGACGCCCTTCTCTGCGCCATTCATCCCGATGACCTCGACATTCTGTTGAAATCTCCCACCTCGGCCACGGCCCACGGCTAAGCCGCAAGCGCCCAGCTTGCCTCTTTCCGTCGGGTCTTGCCGTTGCTATGAAGGGCATCGAGGCGCAAACCCACTGCGGCCTGGACCTGAGTTTTGATTCTGCTGCATGCGAAGATGAGCCGCCACCAGGCGAATCTCGCCGTACGTGATCTCCTCCGGCAACGCTTCCTTTACAGGCTTTAGCCGCTCTTTGCCAAATTGTCGAATGGCCGAAGCAATCTGCGCATAGCGCTCGGCGCTAAACCATTTGGCCTCGAACTTTAGCTCGCCGTCTTCTATCAGCTTGACCACCATGTCCACCACACTGCTGACCTTGCGGCCACGAATCTGTGCTATTTCCTCGAATGTGCGTCCTTCTCCGAGAAGCTGCAGCGTATCTTGGCGCGGCTGCGATGCGGCGGCGTGCCAGTCATTGCTGGCCCGTTCGCCTTTGTTGAACCGCTGAAGCGCGTCCAGGATCTCCTGGCCGTAACGTTCCACCTTCTTGTCTCCGAAGCCCGCGACCGCGCGCAGCGCCTGCAACGTTGTCGGCTTACCGGCACACAGCGCATCGAGCGTCGTGTCATGCAACACGACGAACGCGGCTATTCCCAAGTCTCTAGCCGTGTTGCGCCGCCATTCGCGCAGGTATTCCCGCAGTTGCGCATCCGGCATGGACAAAGTGGCGCCAGGTGGACGTAGTTCCACCGCGACCCGCGTTTCGTGTGGTGTCAGACGAGCCATCGCGCGGCGCCCCCGGGACCGCGTGTTCTCCACTTTCAGCCAATCAGGCGTTCCGGCGCAGATGTCGCAGGTGCCGCAGCGTTCCCATTTGGGTTGCTCGCCAAAGTGCTTGCACACGTGGTGCTGTCGGCACTCCATCGATTGCACAAAGCGTTCCACCTCGTGGTAGCGCTGCCATGATCGCTCCCGCTCTATGGGATCCCCAATCTGCCCTATAAAATAAGCGTGCAGTCCACGATCTTTTTTTTGCCATAGCAAAATGCAATCCGCCGGCAGGCCATCACGCCCCGCCCGCCCTGCTTCCTGGTAGTACTGCTCGACGCTCTTTGGCAGCGACAGGTGAATCACCGAGCGTACGGCCGCCTTGTTGATCCCCAGGCCGAATGCCAGGGTGCCCACCAGCACGCGCACCTCGTCGCTCATCCATTTTTCCTGATTTTCGCGGCGCGCCTTGGCCTCCATCTGGCCGTGATAGCCGATGGCCGCGATTCCATTTTCTTCGAGGACGTCGACCGTCTCTCCCACACGTGCAATGGTCGGCGCATACACGATTACGTTGCCTTCGCTGACCCGCCGCACCGCTCGCAGCAGCATCTCTTCCTGCGTGCGCGAGTTGCTTTCGTGCACGAGATAATGCAAGTTAAGCCGGCGAAAGCTGGCGATGTGCTTGTGAGGGTCGCGCAGCCGCAGTTGCTCGATGATGTCGTGCCGCACGCGCTGCGTGGCGCTGGCCGTAAACGCCGCAATCGGCCGGTCCGGGAAGAGCTCGCGCAATCGGCTCAGCTGCCGGTATTCCGGGCGAAATTCGTGGCCCCACTCGGAGATGCAGTGCGCTTCGTCAATGGCAAAGAAAGACAGCGGAATGCGCTTCAGCCACTCCGGCGTGTCCCCCAGCGCCACTCGTTCCGGCGAAAAATACAGCAGCCGGAATTCTCCCGCCGTGGCCCGCTTTAATATTTGGCTTCGTTCCGCCCCGCCCAGGGAACTGTTCACGAAAGCCGCCGGAATCCCACTCTGCTCGAGCTGCGCCACCTGGTCCTGCATCAGGGCGATCAGCGGCGAAATGACCACCGCCGTGCGCCCGGCGTCCAACACCGCCGGCAATTGGTAGCAAAGCGATTTGCCGCCGCCGGTGGGCATCACCACGCACGCGTCGCTTCCTGCCGCAATGCTCCGCACCACCGCTTCCTGTCCGGGGCGAAACGCGTCGTAGCCCCAGTAATGCCGCAGGGTGTCGGTGAGAGAACTTGCGGTTTCAGCCTGCATCCCGGTGTCGATCCCTCGGTCAAGCAAAGTCGCAGCAACGCTCATAGCATACTCCCTAACTTCGCGGGCAGTTTCGCTTTTGTTTCGCTATATGTCAAGTAAGATTTCTGTGAATCGTTCGCCCCGCTGTGGAAGCTGTGGAGACCGGCGCCAACTTGCCGAATGGTTCGTCCCCGCTCAACGCCTGTAATTCCCCGTTCAATGGCAATTTCAACCGTTCGATGTATAACGATTGCAGTCGCGGCGGCGGGTTGCTGGCCGGGGAGCCCGGTGCCATAATCCACTTTCCGGTAAGGGGCGTGTGTCCGCTCGGACTTCGGGCTGCGGAACACGAGTTATGGGGGATCGTCATGGCTTTGCGCGATAGCTGGGTCGAAAAACGAGAAGCGGCGGCAGCCACCGCAAACGGAAACAGGAACATGTCGCAAATGCATCTCGCGCGGCGAGGTTTCATCACCGAAGAGATGCAGTTCATCGGGCAGCGCGAACATCTGGATCCGGAGCTGATTCGCGGCGAAGTGGCGCGCGGGCGCTGTATCATCCCCGCCAACATTCATCACCGCAACCTGGAGCCGATGGCCATCGGCATTGCCACCAAATGCAAAATCAACGCCAACATCGGCAATTCGTCGACCAGTTCCAATATTGACGAAGAGCTGAAGAAGCTCCACCACGCCGTGCATTACGGCGCGGACACCATCATGGACCTCAGCACCGGCGGCGACATTCCCACCATCCGCAAAGCCATCATCGAGGCGTCGCCTGTGCCGGTTGGTACTGTGCCAGTTTACGAAGCGATTTCCCGCGTGCGCCGTCCCGAAGATCTCACGTTTGAGTTGATGCTCGAAGTCATCCAAGAGCAAGCCGAACAGGGCGTCGATTACATGACCATTCACGCCGGCGTGATGCGCGAGCATGTGCCGTTTGTGCGCAAGCGCATCACCGGCATCGTGAGCCGCGGCGGTTCGCTGATGGCGCACTGGATGGAGCATCACAAGAAACAGAATTTCTTGTACGAGCGCTTCGACGACATCTGCAAAGTTTTCAAAAAGCATGACGTGAGTTTTTCGCTGGGCGATGGTTTGCGGCCGGGCTGCATTGCGGATGCCAGCGACGACGCGCAGTTCGCGGAATTGAAAGTGTTAGGCGAGCTGACCAAGAAAGCCTGGGAGCACGATGTGCAAGTGATGATCGAAGGCCCAGGGCACATTCCCATGGACAAGATCAAGGAGCAGGTCGACAAAGAAATGGAGTGGTGCCATGAAGCGCCGTTTTACACGCTTGGCCCGCTTGTCATCGATATCGCTCCGGGCTACGACCACATCACCAGCGCGATCGGCGCTGCGATGATTGGCTGGTTCGGCGCCTCGATGCTCTGCTACGTCACGCCGAAGGAGCACCTTGGCTTGCCGAATCCGGAAGATGTGAAGCAGGGCGTGATTGCCTACAAAATTGCCGCGCATGCCGCCGACGTGGCGCGGCATCGCCCAGGCGCGCGCGATCGCGACGACGCATTGTCCTACGCACGTTTCCTGTTCGACTGGAACAAACAGTTCGAGCTTTCGCTCGACCCTGAAACCGCGAAAGCCATGCACGACGAAAATCTGCCCGACGACTTCTACAAGGAAGCCAAGTTCTGCTCCATGTGCGGCCCAAAGTTCTGCTCCATGAACATCACGCAACTGGCCGAAGCCGAAGGCGGTCACGACCAAGCCGAACGCAAACAAAAATTCGTCGAGCTCTTGGCCAAGGTAAAAGCCGCGGGAGCGTAACCCATTACAACCGGTCGGTGAATAGCAATGTCGGATCGATCAGGCGTGATGGCGTTGGTTGGGGCGGGGCCTGTGGGGCTCGGAATGGCTAAGGCTTTGCTCGAGCACAAGATTCCGTACGAACAATTGGAAGCGGATCGCGAACTGGGCGGGAACTGGCTGCACGGAGTGTATGAGACCGTGCACATCATTTCTTCGCGCAAAACCACGGAATATGCGGATTATCCCATGCCCGCGGATTATCCGGATTTTCCGAGCCGGCAGCAGATGCTCGATTATTTGCGGGATTACGCGCAGAAATTTAAACTCACCCCGCACATTCAGTGCAACACCAAAGTGGTGATGGCTTTGCCAAATGCAGATGGGCGTTGGGAACTGGAATTGGCCAACGGCGAGAAGCGCATCTACAAAGGATTGATCGTCTGCAACGGGCATCATTGGGACCGGCGGTTTCCGAATTATCCGGGAAAATTTGCGGGCGAGTTCATGCATTCCAAGGATTACCGGACGCCGGCACAGTTGGCGGGGAAGCGCGTGCTGGTCATCGGCGGAGGCAATTCCGCCTGCGACATTGCGGCGGAAGCTGCGCGGGTCGGAAAAACGGCGCGCATCAGTTTGCGGCGCGGTTACTGGTTTTTGCCGAAGACGCTCTTCGGGATTCCGTCGGCGGAATTGATCAAGCCGTGGTTCCCGGTGTGGGCGCAGCGGATTTTCTTGCGGGTGATTCTGCGCATTGCGATCGGGAAGTATACGGACTACGGCTTGCCCGAGCCTGACCACAAAATCTTCGAAGCGCATCCGACGATCAACAGCGAGCTGCTCTATTACATGAAGCACGGGCGGATTCAGCCGCGAAAAGATATCGCGCGGTTTGAAGGCCAGACCGTGCATTTCGTGGATGGCACGAGCGAAGAGTTCGACACTGTTGTGTGCGCTACGGGTTATCACGTGAGTTTTCCGTTTCTGCCTCCGGGCCTGGTGAAGGTCAAGGGCAGCACGGCGCAGGTGTATGGCGGGTGCGTGCTGGCGGAGTACAAGAACCTCTACATCATCGGGACATCGCAGTTGCGCTACGGATTCGGCCCGGTGGTGACTCCGGGGATGGAGCTGATGGCGCGCATGATGCTGGCGCAGGATCAGATGGAATTGCCGATTGGTCTGGTCATGAAAGAATCGGGCGTGAAAATTCCGAGGACTCATCTGGTCGATCCGCACGCCGCGATCCGCGCGATTCGCCGGGGCAAACGCATGCTGCCGGTCCTTTTGTGGAAGGAAAAACGATTGCGGAGGGTGTTGGCGGGACGAGCGGCCACACCCCCAGCGGTTCCTGCTGTGCCGCAGATCAATCGCGGTTTGGAAGTGTTCTGAGTCCAGAGCAGCACAGGCCGCGAGTACGAATAATCGATGCCATTTTTAGCAAATGGTGTGGCGGTTGTGACCGGTGCGGGCTCCGGGATCGGGCGCGCGCTCGCGCGGCAGCTTGCGGTGGCAGGCTCCGCGCTGGCGCTGGCGGATATCGATGAAGCAGGATTGCAACAGACGGCCGCGTCGCTGAGTGAAAGAGGTGTCCAGCTAACCACGCATATTGTCGACGTTTCCGATGAATCCGCCATGCAAGCGCTTGCGCAAGATGTCGCTGCCCGGCATGGACGCGTCTCGCTGCTGATCAACAATGCGGGGGTGGCGCTGCATGGCAGGTTCGAGGAAATCTCCTTGGACGATTTGCGGTGGCTGATGGGAATCAATTTCTGGGGTGTGGTGTACGGAGTGAAATATTTTCTGCCGCTTTTGAAGAAGGAACCCCGCGCGCACATCGTGAATATTTCCAGCGTGTTTGGGATTGTAGCGCCGGCCGGGCAAAGCGCGTACTCAGCGAGCAAGTTTGCCGTCCGGGGATTTACGGAAGCGCTGCGGCACGAATTGGAAGGGGCTTCTGTCTTCGTTTCGTGCGTGCATCCCGGAGGGATTCGGACGCCGATTGCGAGACGAGCGCGGCTGGGCGCGAACACACCGTCGGGTTCACGGGATGAGGCGGTGGCGCGGTTCGATCGATTGACGCCGACCATGCCGGATGCGGCGGCGGCCAGAATCCTACAGGGCGTACAGCGCCGCGAGCCGCGCATTCTGATTGGGCGCGATGCGCGGCAGATTGACGTGCTGCAACGGCTGCGGCCGGGGACGTATTGGAAGGCGCTCGCGCGGCGTATGCAGGAGCCAACGCGTTAAGCGCGAACGCGGGTCCACCTAAAGGTGGCCGCTACTTCGCGTCGTGGAAGATGATGCCGAGCGTGTAGCGCGTGCCGCTGTGGACGCGGCTGACTCCGTGGCGGAGGTTGACGCGGTAGTAGCCGCGTGAACCTTTCACGGGTCGATAGCGGGTGGTGAAGATGATCGCCTGGCCCTGGTTGGCGGTTACCACCTCAGCTTTCGATTGAGCGCGGGGTTGCTGTTCGACAAGAAGGAATTCGCCGCCTTCCCAATCTCGCCCTGGCTGACCGAGCAGAAAGACCATCTGCAACGGGAAGGCGATTTCGCCGTAGAGATCTTGATGCAGGCAGTTGTAGCCGCCGGCTTCGTAATGCAGCACCAGCGGTGTGGGCTTTGTTTGCCCTGCTTTGTGACAGATTTTCAGAAGCGCGGCGTGATCGAGAGGAAACGGCGGCTTCTCCTCGCCGAACGCTCTAGCCCATTCGTTCGCAACCTTAGCGAGGTGCGGGTACGCGCTGGTGCGAAGGATGGCGACGATTTCGGGCAGAGGATTCGCGAAGTACTTGTAATCGCCGACGCCAAAGCGGTGGCGTTCCATGATGACTTGGCTGCGGAAGCGGGTCGAGTCGTGGTACAGCGAGACGATGGAAGCACATTCTTCGGGCGTGAGGATCGGATCGGTGACGGCGTACCCGCGGGCGGAGAGTGATTCCTCCGCTTCGTTCCAGTCGAGAGCGCCGATTCGTTTTTGTATGTTAGCACTCATGAATGCTCTCTTCGGTGTGCGAGGTGTAACGTCCTACTGTAGGGCATCGCACAGAATGAAATCTATCCGGGTTTCTTTGCCAAATTGGAAACGAGAGCGCTATACTCCGCAAAATCGAAGAGGGGATTTCACCATAGAGTTCGCAGAGGTCACAGAGAGTAAGGAAGAGGAGACCGGGATGGGGTTTGTGTTGGCTGCGAAGACGGGGGATGTGCCGCCGGGGACGATTCGGGAGTTTCAGGTAGAGGGGAAGGCGGTGGCGTTGGCGAATGTGGACGGGCAATTTCACGCCATCGATAACACTTGCCTTCATCGCGGAGGGCCGCTGGGGGATGGCCCGCTGGAGGGGGCGGTGGTGACCTGTCCCTGGCATGGGTGGCAATACGACGTGCGAACGGGGAAAGTGGGGCAGAACCCCACTGTGGGGGTGGAGTGCTATGCGGTCGAGGTGCGGGGGGACGAGGTTTTCGTGAACGTAGGAACCTAGGCATGTAAGTACCTGAAACTAATGCAGATACACTAATTTCTTGGAGGTTCACCGTCTTCTGGGGCTTTTAATGTAAATTTTGCCGAAAACCCGCTAACCCGTACATTTTGTTTCGCTTTTTCGTCTTACCCAATGTATAGTGCCGACTCGAAGCCTCGATGGCACTTCCGACCGCGCAACGACACTACTGGATTTTCAGCGCCGACCCGCACCACTACCACTGGGATACGCTTTTCGTAAAAGGCAAAGAGATGTGGCACGGCGCCGAAGGGAAGCCGGACGCGATCCGCGCGCTGAAGCAGGTGCGGAAAGGCGACCGCGTGCTGTGCTATCACTCCGCGCCGGAGAGGTCGCTTTATTCCATCGCGGAAGTGACGCGAGACCCGTATCCGGATCCGCACGATCCCAAGGAAAAAAATCTAGTGGCGGACCTGCGGGCGTTCGAACGGCTGCCGCGGCAAGTGACGCTGGCGGAGCTGCGTGAGAATCGCGCGCTGCGGAAGATGAAATTGCTGAAGAACGTGCGCGTGCTGATTTCTTCGATTACCGACGAGGAGTATCTGGAAATTTTGCGGATGTCGGGAATTGTGGCTACGCCGGGGATTCCGCTGCCGTAGACGTTTGGTCTGCGTATCGCGGACGCTTCTTGCACGGGCGATACGTTGAGGTCCTTCACCTACCCTCGTCGGGTAGGTTCAGGATGACAGGTTCTTAGCAATAGCGATTTGCTGGGGGGAACGATGGGTGTCTCTGGGCGGCTGGGGCGTTTCGTTCTTGTTGCTGTCACCCTTATGATGTTCCTTCCTATGGCGCTTTTTCCGCAGAGACCACGACGCGACAGTTTGCTCTCCGGCATTTCCAGCGGGAAGACGCGGGTGCTGGACCTCAGTTACGCGATCAACAACAAGCTGGTTCCGTGGCCGGGAGACAAGCGTTGGTTTGAAGCGCAAGTGAACGCCACGGTGGAGAAGAACGGGTACTTCACGCGAAGTTTCTGGATGCTGGAGCATTACGGCACGCATTTGGACGCTCCGATTCATTTTCCTCCGGGCAAGACAAGCGTGGATGAAATTGCAGCGAAACGATTCTTTGGCCCGGCCGTTTTGCTGGATGTCCGCGAGGAAGGCGCGAAGGATGCGGACTATCAGGCGCCGGTTTCACGCGTCGAACAATGGGAGAAAAAGCACGAGCGGATTTTGGAAGGTTCGATTGTGCTCCTGAGAACGGGCTGGGCTGCGCGGTGGCCGGATGCGCAGAGGTATCGAAATCAAGACGCGCAGGGGAAAATGCACTTTCCGGGGTTCTCTGCGGAGGCGGCGAAGCTTTTGATCGCGCGCAAAGTCAGCGGGATTGGATGCGACACAATGAGTGTGGACTATGGAGCGTCGGAGAATTTTGCGGTGCACCACCTCGCTCTGGGAGCGGGTTTGTATCACCTGGAGAATCTTTCGGATCTAAGCGAAGTGCCGGAGGCAGGTGCGTTTTTGATAGTCGCGCCGATTAAGTTGGAGGGCGGGTCGGGCGGACCGGTGCGCGTGTTCGCGATGTGGAATTAAGGATGTAATTAAGTAGCGAGGTAACGAAGCCAACGCGCGGAAGCGGAGAGGAAGACGAAAGCGACAGAGTGTAAGTACATTAGGCTTTGCCAAGCTGGGGCGCAGCATGCTGCGCCCCTACAAAAACAAAATCCTAAACATTTTGGGCGGTTCCGACGTTTACAGTGTGGGTTCCGGGGGATGGATTTATGAAGACGATTTGGCGGATTAGCAGCGTTGCGTTCCTGCTTTTGTGCGCGTGTGCGTCGTTCACAACGCCAGCGAGGGGGCAGGAGTTTCCGGTGGCGACGAAGACGCTTAAGAACGGAATGAAGGTGCTGGTGCAGACGGACCGCAGCATCCCGAACATTGCGTTGTACATTTTTTATCGCGTTGGGTCGCGCAATGAAGGACCGGGAACAACCGGGATCTCGCACTTTTTCGAGCACATGATGTTCAACGGGGCGAAGAAGTATGGACCGGGCGAGCTGGATAAGGTGATGGAAGCGAATGGCGGGGCGAATAATGCATACACCACCCGCGATGTGACCGTTTACCAGGATTGGTTCCCGCGCTCGGCACTGCCGCTGATCTACGACATCGAGGCGGACCGCATCCGCGACTTGAGTTTCGATCCGGCTAAAATCAAGTCGGAGCGCGAAGTAGTGGCTTCCGAGAGGCGGTTGCGCACGGACAATGACAACGGAGGTCTGCTGGACGAACAGTTATGGGCAACGTCGTACATCGCGCACCCTTACCAATGGCCGGTAGTGGGATGGATGAGCGATATCGAGCATTGGACTATTGGACAACTGAAGCACCATTTCGAGATGGGCTACGCGCCAAACAACGCCACGATGGTGGTGACCGGCGATGTTTCTCCGGAGGAAATTTTTGCGCTCTGCGAGAAATACATCGAGCCGATTCCGTCGCACGCGCCACCTCCTCCGGTGTCGACGGTGGAACCAGAACAGTTGGGAGAGCGACGCGTCATTGTGCGAAAACCGGCGCAACTGCCATTGGTGCTGGTGGCTTATCACATCCCGCACACGAACAGCCCGGACTATTACGCGTTGAACGTTTTGCGGACGGTATTGTTCCAGGGAGAAAGTTCGCGGATGTATCAGCGCCTGGTGGATAAGGACCAAATCGCGCTGGATGTTTCCTCGTCGGTCGAGCCGGCCTTCGATCCCAACATTGTGGAGGTAGTGGCACAGCCGAAACAAGGAGTGGACCCGCAAAAGTGCGAGAGGGCGATGTACGAGGAGTTCGAGAACGCGAAGAACGCCATGATCAGCGACACGGAATTGGAGAAGGCCAAAAATATCCGGCTGGCGGAGTTCTACCGGGAGATGCGCACGATCAACGGACGAGCGAACACCATCGGCACCTATGAGGTTTTCTTCGGAGACTACAGAAAGTTGTTTGATGCGGCGAAGAACTACTCGGCAGTGACCAAGGAAGACGTGCAGCGGGTCGCGAAAGCATTTTTTGGAGCGAACAACCGCACGGTGGCGACACTAATTCCCGAGAATGCCGAAGAAAAGGCCAAGCCATGAACCGCGTCCGCCGTGGATTGCATGTACTGCCTTTAACGATGGCCGCGTTGTTTCTGGCCTCCTCGGCAGCGGCGCAGACGCTGCACATGCCGCCGCATGAGAAATACGTCTTGAAGAATGGATTGACCGTGCTGCTGCTGGAGAAGCACGGCGTGCCGATGATTAATTTGCTTGCGATTGTGAAAACGGGCTCGACGGCAGACCCCGCAGGCGAGGACGGGCTGGCGTCGATTACCGCCGGATTGTTGAGGAAAGGGACGAAAGCGCGAACCGCGCAGCAGTTCGCCGCGGACCTGGATTACATCGGCGGAGACTTTGAAGCGGAAGCAGGGGCGGACTTCAGCAGCGTCAGCGCGGAGTTCCTGACCAAGGATTTGACGCGCGGGCTGGAGCTGTTCTCGGATGCGCTGCTGCACCCGACGTTTCCGCAAGCGGAGGTGGAGAAGCTGCTGGCGCAATCGATTGATGGGGTGCGCGGGGCGAAGGATGATCCGCAGCAGGTGCTGGGGCTGTACTACTACGGGTATTTGTATGGAACGCATCCTTACGGAAGGCCAGCGGCCGGCGACGAGGTTTCGCTGCAGCGGATCAAGCGCGACGCGATTGTAAAGTTCTACGAAGCCAACTATGCGCCGGGGAATACGTTGCTGGCCGTGGCGGGGGAGTTCAATGGCGCGGAGATGCGGAAGAAACTGGACGATGTATTCGGCGGATGGGCGGCGCGCACGGTTGCACCGGCGCAGATTGCGGCTGCCCCGCCGGTGAAAGGCAAGCGGTTGCTGCTGGTGGACAAGGACGACGCGACGCAGACGTATTTTGCATTTGGGAATGTGGGGATTGCGCGCACCGACCCAGATCGCGTGGCGATTCGCGTGGTGAACACCATTTTCGGCGGGAGATTTACGTCGGAGTTAAATGAGGCGTTGCGCGTGGAGTCCGGTTACACATACGGCGCGTCTTCCTTCTTTGATTCGCGGAAAGCCCCTGGGCCGTTTGGGATTCTCAGCTTCACGAAGAATGAGACGACCACGCCAGCGATTGACCTGGCGCTGCAGGTGCTGCAGAAGCTGCACAAGGACGGTGTGACGGACGAGCAGTTGAAATCGGCGAAGAGTTACATCAAGGGGCAGTTTCCGCCGAACATCGAAACTTCGCGGCAGTTAGCGCAGATTATTGCGAGCAACGAGTTTTATGGGCTGGGCGACGACGACATCAATCAATTGGAGGCGCGGGTCGACGCGGTGACGCCGGAAATGGCGAAGCAGGTGATCCAGAAACATTTTCCAGCCGAGAATTTGGTGTTTGTGCTGATTGGGAAGACGTCAGCGATTGGTAAGGCGGTGGAGAAGTATGCAGAGAAGCGCGACGCTAAAGCGATTAGCGAGCCTGGCTTCTGGCCGCCACCGAGTGCTGTAATCAAGTAACTGCGTGCTCCGTTTAGAACAATCTTCTTGCCCGGTTCTGAGAGGGATAGAATCCCCCTTTCTTTTTCGGGGCGGTTGCGGAGTTCCGCATTTAGCGGCGGCGTTAAAGTCTTGGTCGGAGGAAAAATGTTTAGTCGGATGACGGTTTTGATGGCGATGCTGGTGTGCTTCGCCGGGCGAGCTGCGGCTGCTGAGGAAACGCCCTTGCTGGCGCACGCACCTACGCTGAGCCGCACGCAGATTGTGTTCGCCTATGGGGGATATTTGTGGAGCGTGCCGCGGGAAGGCGGAGAAGCGCGGCAACTTACCACGGGTGGGCATGAAGGCCTACCGATCTTTTCGCCAGATGGAAACTGGATCGCATTCACCGGCCAGTACGACGGCAATTTCGACGTTTTCGTGATGCCGGCGGAAGGCGGGGAGCCGCGGAGGCTCACGTGGCATCCAGGGCCAGATATTGCGGAAGGATGGACGCCGGACGGGAAAAAGGTGCTGTTCCGCTCGGGGCGCGAGGCGTACGCGGATTTTGACCGCTTGTACACGGTGAGCGTGGAGGGCGGATGGCCCGAAGCGCTGCCGATGTGGCGGGGAGAAGATGCGTGGTTTTCGCCGGATGGAACGCGGATCGCGTATGTGCCGAATTTGAAGTGGCAGACTTCGTGGAAAAGGTATCGCGGCGGGCAAACCACGCCCATCAATATCGTGAAGCTGAGCGATTTGGCGCTGGAGAGGATTCCCCGCGAGAACTCGAACGATTCGCATCCGGTGTGGTTCGGGGACACGGTGTACTTCCTGTCCGACCGCAACGGATCGGTGACATTGTTTGCGTATGACACGAAGACGAAGGCGGTGAAGCAGGTTGTTGAGAACAAAGGGCTCGACCTGAAAACGGTTTCGGCGGGGCCGGACGCGCTGGTGTACGAGCAGTTTGGCGGAATCTATTTGTTCGAGCCAAAGAGCGGGAAGTCGACGAAGGTTGCGATTCAGATTTCGGGAGATTTACCGTCCACGCGGGCGCATTACGAAAAGGTGGGAGAGAAGATTCAGAACGCGGGGATTTCGCCGACGGGCGTGCGCGCGGTCTTCGAGGCGCGCGCCGAAATCCTGAGCGTCCCGGCGGAGAAAGGCGACGTGCGGAATCTGACGCGCACGACGGCGGTGGCGGAGCGCGATCCGGCATGGTCGCCGGACGGGAAGTCGATTGCGTTTTTCTCGGATGAATCGGGGGAGTACGCGCTGCATATCGTGGATCAATCGGGCTCGGGCGCGGTGAAGAAAATTGGCCTGGGAAATCCGCCGTCGTTTTTTTACGGGCCGACGTGGTCGCCAGACAGCAAGAAAATTGCGTACACCGACAAGCGAATGAATTTCTGGTACGTGGACGTGGAGAAGGGCACGCCGGTGAAGGTGGACGCGGACCGCTTCGAGGATCCGGGCGTGACGCTGGCGGTGAATTGGGCGCCGGACAGCAAGTGGCTGACGTACTCAAAATTCCTGGAGAATCACCTGCGCGGGATTTTCGTGTACTCGCTGGAGAGTGGGAAAGTTTCGCAAATTACGGATGGGCTAGGCGACGCGCGCTATCCGCTGTTCGACAAAGGCGGGAAGGAACTGATTTTTGCGGCCAGCACGGATTTGGGGTTGTCGTCGGGCTGGCTGGACCTTTCGAGCTTTCAACATCCGGTGCTGCGGAACATTTACGCGGCGGTGCTGAAGAAGGGTGAGAAGTCGCCGGTTGAGCCGCAGAGTGATGAGGAAAAAGTGGAGGAGAAGAAGGACGCTGCGGACAAGGGCAAGGACGCAGACAAAGGCAAAGAAGGAGAGAAGGGCAAGGAGGGCGAAAAGAAGGACGAGAAGAAGGACGAGGCCGTTAAAGTCACGATCGATGTGGATGGAATCGGGCAGCGCATCGTGGCGTTGCCGATCAAGGCAGCGAACTATGTTTCGCTGGATGCCGGAAAGGCGGGCACGCTGTTTCCGTCGGAGATACCGGATGTTCCGCGCTTGGAGCCGAACACGCTCGTTACGGTAACGAAATTTGACGCGACCACACGGAAGACCGAGCCATTTCTGGCCGGGATCAATGGCTTTGGGGTTTCTGCGAATGGAGAGAAGGTGCTGTACCGGCTGGGGCCGGGATGGTTCATCGCAAAGACGGACGGCGCTCCGAAGCCAGGCGATGGCGCGCTGAACGTGGGGGCCATGGAAGTTTTGGTCGATCCCCGCGTGGAATGGAACCAGATGTACCACGAGGTTTGGCGGATCGAGCGCGACTTTTTGTACGACCCCAACCATCATGGATTGAACATTCTCGCAACAGAAAAGAAGTATGCCGTATACCTGAAAGGAATCGGCGGGCGTTCCGACCTGAATTATTTGTTCGATGAAATGCTCGGCGAGGTGACCATCGGACACATGTTCATTGGCGGCGGCGACATCCCGGAGGCACCTAAGGTGAAAGGCGGGCTGTTGGGCGCGGACTACAAGGTCGAGAATGGCCGCTATCGATTCGCGCGGATTTTCAACGGCGAAAACTGGAATCCGGATTTGCGCGCGCCGCTGACGCAACCGGGCGTGGACGTGAAAGTTGCCGAGTATTTGCTGGAAGTGAACGGCGTAGATGTGCGGCCACCGGCGGACGTCAGCAAGTTCCTGGAGAACACCGCGGACACGCAGGCGCGCATTAAGGTGGGGCCAAATGCGGACGGAAAGGACGCGCGGGAAGTGACCGTGGTGCCGGTGGCCAGCGAGTTTCCGCTGCGGAATCGTGCTTGGGAAGAGGACAACCGACGCAAGGTGGATGTGTTGAGCGGCGGGAAAGTGGCGTACGTGCACGTACCGGACACGGCGGTCGGCGGATACTTGAACTTCAATCGCTTTTACTTTGCGCAGGTGGGCAAGCAGGCGGCGGTGATCGACGAACGCTATAATCACGGCGGACAGGTCGCTGACTACATTATCGATGAGCTGGAAAGGCCGCTGCGCAACTGCGCGATTACGCGCGAAGGCGAAAAATTCTGTTCGCCGCTGGCGCAAATCTATGGTCCGAAGACGATGATTATCAACGAAATGTCGGGTTCGGGTGGCGACGCGCTGCCGTGGATGTTCAAGCAGGACAAGGTCGGGCCGCTGGTGGGCACGCGGACTTGGGGCGGATTGGTGGGAATATGGAATTACCCGCCGCTGATGGATGGTGGATTTGTGACCGCCCCGCGCGGGGCGATTTACGGTTTGCACGGCGACTGGGAAGTGGAGAACCACGGGATCGCGCCGGACATCGAAGTGGAGAATGATCCCGCTTCGGTGGCGGCGGGGCACGACGCGCAGTTGGAGAAGGCGGTGCAGGTTACGCTGGAGGCGCTGAAGAAGAATCCCGTGGTGATTCCGGACCATCCGGCGTATCCGAATTATCATAAGAAGTGAGTCGTGACTCGTGACTCACGTGGCCGCGCATATCCTGCGAATGGACGGATTTCGCGGGCGATTACGAAGAAGATGTAGAATTCTTACGACGTGCGGACGCGGGGCGCAGCGGTGTTGCGCCCCTACGATTTTGGTGGCAAATCATGCCGGAGCTTCCTGAAGTTGAGACTGTTGCGCGAGGACTGCAAAAGTCCATTGCGGGGCGGCGCATTCTGTCGGTACGGCTGGGGAAGACGGATTTCATTGATGATCCGGCCGCGGTGGAGCAGCACCTTCCGGGGCGGCAGATCGAGGCCGTGGAGCGGTATGGGAAATTCATGCTGCTGCGGCTTTCTGCGCGCGCGGATGCCGTTGCGGATTCGGAGAATGGAGATGCGGAAGCGCCTTCACTGCTGGTGCACCTGGGAATGACCGGGCAGCTTGCGCCGTGTGCCGCGGCGCAGCCTTGCGCGAAGCATACCCACGTATGGTTCGGGCTCGACGACGGACGGGAGCTACGCTACACGGACCCGCGGCGCTTTGGGCGCATGGCGTATCTTACTGGCGAGCTGCTGGCGGAGGAGCTGACGGCATTCGGGGCTGACCCGCTGTTGGTGAGTGTTGAGGAATTTGGATCGCGCATCCGGTCTCGGAACGCGCAGATTAAAGCGTTGTTGCTGAATCAAAGCGTGTTGCGTGGCGTCGGCAACATTTACGCGGACGAGAGTTTGTGGCGCGCCAGGATTCATCCGATGCGCCGGGGAACAGAGCTGAGCAAAAAGCAGGCGCAGGTATTACGGGGCGTGCTGCAGGACGTTTTGCGTAAGGCGATTTTGTCGCGCGGGTCTTCGATTTCCGATTTTCTTGACGCCGAGGGCCAGCCGGGAGAATATCAGCGGCACCATCGGGCGTACGGACGCGAAAGGAAACGCTGCTATCGCTGCGGCAGGACGATCCGGCGAGTGATTGTTGCAGGCCGCAGCAGCTATTTCTGCCCGAAATGCCAGCCCGCGCCACGTTTGCGGAAGCAGCACAAGCAGCGCAAGCAGCGTAGGCGGGCGCGAAACGGCTGAGCGGGTAGCGTGCGTCTAAAAGCGAGTGGGAGGCGGCGGGAGTTTTTTACTGCCGCGTGGTGGAATCAGCAGCAAAAAACTAGATTACGTTTGAGGTAGACGAATGAGCTTGCGTCGATGCAGTGTGCTTGTGTGCGGCGTCGTTATGGTTCTGGTGGCGGTGCGCGGAGGCCTGGCGCAACCGGCCGGCGACGACAAGAGTCCATTTGCGGCGGCGGACGCGCAGATACTCAGCGAGATTCGCGAGCATAGCGAGGCGGCGGCAAACCTGGAATACCTCTCGGACAGCATCGGCGCGCGGCTAACCGGGTCGCCGCAGCTCAAGCAGGCGAATGAGTGGACGCGGGACATGTTCGCGAAGTACGGCGCTGTGAACGCTCACCTGGAGGGCTGGACGATGGAGCGTTCGTGGACGCGCGGGAAGGCCAGCGCGCGCATCGTGAGTCCGACCGAGCATCCCTTGACGATCGCGGCGGCGGGATGGTCGTCGAGTACGCCTGGTGCGATCGCCGGGCCGGTGGTGTACTTCGATGCGAAAGAGCAAAAGGATTTTGCGAAGTTCCACGGCAAGCTGAAGGGCGCGATCGTAATTTACCAAGAGCCAGCGGGCCTTTCTCCGCCCAAGCCGGACGATCCGCACGCGCAGGTGAGCCGGCCAATGCAGCAGCCTCCGGCGCGAATTGGGGAACCGCCCGTAGCGGATCCGTTTGAAGCGTTTCAGAAAGCAGCGAAGGAGCGGACCGAATTCTGGAAGCAGGAAGGCATTGCAGGAGTGTTGCGCGATTCGAACAAGCCGCATGCGCTGCTCAATATGACGGACGTGAGCCTGGCGCGCTATGACATTGGGCCGATCCCAACGGCGTTCATAACCGGAGAGGGCTATCGCACAATTTTCCGGATGCTGCAGCGGCATCTGCCGGTGCAGGTGGAAATGGAAATGACGAACACCATCGGCAACAAGCCGATGGAGGTGTACAACACCGTTGCGGAGATTCGCGGATCAGAGACGCCGGACGAAGTGGTCATCATCGGCGGGCACCTGGATTCCTGGGACCTGGGCGCGGGTTCGACGGACAACGGAACCGGCTCCATGGCCGTGCTGGAAGCGGCGCGGGCGCTGGCCAAGCTCAACCTGAAACCAAAGCGTACGATTCGCTTTGTGCTGTTCTCGGGCGAAGAGCAGGGTCTGTATGGCTCGCAGGAATATGTGAAGGCGCACAAAAACGACCTGGACAAGATTTCCGCAGTGCTCGTGCACGACACCGGAACCGGTCGCGTGCTGACGCTGGGTCTGCACGACAATTATCAGGATCGCGAGTTGGTGGACCAGGTTCTTGCGCCGCTGCACGAATTGAAATTGCTCGAGCCGCGCATGGCGCGCTCCTTCGGGACCGATCACCTTTCCTTTGACGAGGTGGGCGTGCCGGGATTTTTCTGCATCCAGGAGCGCGCCGAATACAACCTGACGCATCACAGCCAGTCGGACACCTTCGACAAAGTCTGGAAAGACGACCTGAATCAAGGGGCACAAGTGTTGGCCGCGTGGGCCTACAACACGGCCAACTTGCCGGACATGCTGCCGCGGCGGCCGTTGCCCTTCAACCCCGCCAAAGATGCGAAGAAGGAAGAGGCGCCTAAGCCCGATCCGGTTGCGGAACTGGACACCAAAATTCTGGAGCAGGTAAAGGCCGACGAGCCGGCGTTGAAGGCAGACCTGACGTATCTGACCGAGCACATCGGTCCGCGGCTAACCGGCTCGGCGAAACTGGACCAGGCGAGCCACTGGACCGCGGAGCAATTTAAAGCGGCGGGCCTTTCGAACGTGCATCTCGAGGACTGGACGATCGCGAATAGCTGGACGCGCGGGCCCGCGACCGGCCGGTTAATCGTGCCGACCGAGCAGACGTTGACGCTGGCCTCAGCCGGATGGTCGCCCAGCACGAATGGCCCGGTGCGTGGACCAGTTGTTGGCGTTACGTTTGAAAAAATCGAGGATCTGGAGCAATACAAAGGGAAACTCAATGGCGCGATCGTTTTGTTTGGCCGGCCGCGAACGATGGAACCTCCGGAATTCCCGCTCACGACTCCCTGGGACAAAAGCACGATTCCGCTGGCGCACGCCGAGAATCAAATGCCCATCGACCCGGGAGTGTATCGGCAAGCACGGCTGGCAGCCATGAAGATGTTTGCCGAAGAAAGAGTCAGTGCTGTGGTGCTCGCTTCGGAGAAAGAGTTTGGCCTGCTGAACATGTCCGTTCAGTCGCGCGACTATCAAGCCGCGCTAGTTCCCGTGGCGTATGCCGTGCGCGAGAATTACCTGCAGTTGTGGCATTTGCAGGAAGAAGGGCGCGCCGAAGCGGAGGTAAGCATCGAGGGAAGCCTCAGCGGGAAGCCGGTGCAGGTCTACAACACCGTGGCCGAGATTCGCGGAACGGGGAAGCCTGATGAGGTGGTCATAATCGGGGCGCACCTGGATTCCTGGGATCTAGGCACCGGCGCGACAGACAATGGCACGGGATCGATGGCGGTGCTTGCGGCCGCGCGGGCCCTGCAGAAAGTGGGAGTCAGGCCAAAGCGCACGATTCGGTTTGTGCTGTTCACCGGCGAAGAGCAGGGTTTGAACGGCTCGCGCGCTTATGTGAAGGCGCACAAGGACGAGTTGCCAAAGATTTCTGGAGTGCTGGTGCACGACACAGGCACCGGCAAAGTTCTTACCATTGGGTTGATGGGAAATTATGCGGTGCGCGAGACGATGGACCATGCGCTGTATCCACTCGCCAAGGCGAAGGACGTCGGATTAGTGGAGCCTAGCCTACGAAGGGAGGGCGGCTCCGACCACGTGCCATTTGATGAAGCGGGTGTGCCGGGTTTCTGGTGCGTGCAGGACGTCGCCGACTACGACAAAATGCACCACTCGCAGGCGGACAGGCTGGAGCACGTGCGGTGGGACGACTTGACCGAGGGCGCGCAGGTGCTGGCGGTATTTGCGTACAATGTGGCGCAATTGCCGGAGTTGTTGCCGAGGAAGCCGTTGAAAGAGAAAAAAGCCGATCAGTAGGTACGCGCAGCCAAGGACGGGCAGTTGAGGTCCTTCGCCCATCCTCATCGGATGGGCTCGGGATGACAGCTCGAATTTGTGGCGAGTGGAGCGGCAACGAAATTCATGCGAGCCGTTGTGCAGAGGGTGAGCCGCGCCAAGGTTACAGTCGAAGGACGCGTCACCGGGGAAATCGGCGCTGGTTTGATGGTGTTGCTTGGCGTTGGCCGGGGAGATTCTCCAATGGTGGCTGCTTCTCTGGCTGAGAAAGTCGCAAACCTGCGCATCTTCGAGGATGAACAGGGGAAAATGAACCGGTCGCTGCTGGACGTGAAGGGCGCCGCCCTCGTAGTTTCGCAATTCACTTTGTATGGTGACGCGCGCGGGCAGCGCCGCCCGAGTTTCATTTCCGCGGCGCCGCCGGAGCTTGCGGCCGCGCTGTATGAAGAATTCAATAAGGCCCTGCGCGGGCTTGGCGTTACCGTAGCCACCGGAATTTTTCAGGCGATGATGGCAGTGGAGCTGGTCAATGAGGGTCCGGTCACAATCCTCCTCGACTCTGACAAGACGTTTTAAACGTTCGCGCAAGCAAACCGCCGAGCGTTGGAGTCGAACAAGCGTCCTACGCGAATTGAAGAGGCTTGCAAATCCCAAGGTTTGCGCAAAGATGGCGTATTTCGGCGTCAAAGTGCCGAAGGCGTATGGAATTTCGCAGCCAGTTTTGCATCGGCTGGCGTGGCGCATCGGCAAGAACCACGAACTGGCCGAGCAGTTGTGGTCTTCGGGGATTCACGAAGCTCGAATTCTGGCAACATTGATCGGAGAGCCAGACAAAGTCACTTCCTCACAGATGGAACACTGGGCGCGAGAGTTTGATTCGTGGGACATCGTGGACGCTGCGTGCTGTTATCTTTACGCGGGTACAAGCGCGGCGTGGCGACAGGTCGAGGCTTGGAGCAGCAGGCAAGAAGAATTTGTCAAGCGAGCGGCATTTTCACTGGCGGCCTATTTGAGCTACAAGGATAAGCAAGCGCCGGATGCACGGTTCGAGCAATTTTTGCGCGTGATTGAGCGAGAGGCGCACGACGAAAGAAACTTCGTGCGCAAAGCGGTAAATTGGGCACTGCGAAATATCGGAAAACGAAGCTTGCGTCTTAATCGTTCGGCGATTCGTGCAGCCGAGCGAATTCGGAGACAGGAGTCTCGCTCGGCGCGATGGATTGCGGCGGACGCTCTGCGGGAGCTCAGAAGCGAAGCGGTGCAACAGCGGCTACGGCGGAAGGCGGCGTGACACGATGGCATCAACTGCAAGCGGGTTGGCATCAGCAAGAGTGAAGATTCGGAGGGCGCGGCGCGGCGATGCTGAGCGGATCGCACAGCTCTGCGGAGAACTGGGGTATCCGGCAACGGCGGCCCAGGTCACCACGAGATTGCGGCAGCTTAAGCCTACGTCAAAACATGCGGTCTTAGTCGCGGAATCCCCCAACGCAACCACCGGCTTGATCGGTTGGGTGCATGTCAGCGTGTCGCATTTGTTGGAAAGCGATATGCGCGCCGAAGTGAATGGGCTGATCGTTGCGGAAGGACAGCGCAGCGCGGGAGCGGGCGCGAAACTTCTGGAAGCTGTGGAGGAATGGGCGCGAAGGCGCGGCTGCCGGGGCATGAATGTGCGGTCGAACGTGATCCGGGAGCGGGCGCACGGGTTCTATGAACGGAACGGCTACGAGCATTACAAGACGCAGAAGGCGTTCCGCAAGGCGCTCTAGATTGTCCGCACGATTAGAACAAGAAAAACGAAAAAGACAAGAAAGATTGGCTGTCCTACACCCGCCTGCGGTTTACTCGCGAACCTTCCACGCTCCGCGCTCCCTTAGTATATCGCAGTACGATATACTAGAGGCATGACGACGGAGATCACTACCGACGAGTACCGGGCTTTGGCAGAGCTGCGCTATCGCATCCGTAACTTCCTGCGCGAAGGAGATATGGTGGCGCAGGCAGTAGGTCTGGAGCCTCAACAGTATCTACTGCTGCTTATCATTCGGGGATTGCCGGCCGGCGAGGAGGCAACGATCCGGACGTTGGCCGAACGGTTGGCATTGAAACATCACAGCGTGGTGGAACTGATCGACCGCCTGGAAATGCACGGCTATGCGCGGCGCACGCGCGGGCGTGAGGACCGGCGGCGCGTACTGGTTTCGTTGCTGCCTCGCGGGGAACGCATCCTGGAACAAGTAGCGCGGCACCGCATCGGTGAATTGCGCGCGAACGGGCATGCCCTGGTTCGCGCCATCGATCAATTGCTGGAAAAGCCGCCGCAAGCAAGACAAACCAAGTCTTCGGCGAAGCGAGAAAAGCGTGGATAAGGAGGATTTGACGAAGCAGACGAACGCAGGACGATGGGGGACGCCATCACAGCGGTGGGCTGCGCTGATCATGGACGATTGAGTGCGCGTTGACTTGCCGGTAGACGCACCCTAAGATGAACCGCGGATGGCGGTTTCCTTCTTATGACCGGGCGAACCATCTCCCATTATCGCGTTCTGGAAAAGCTGGGCGGCGGCGGCATGGGGGTTGTGTATAAAGCCGAGGATGTCCGTCTCGGCCGCCACGTGTGCCTGAAATTTCTTTCCGAGAAGCTTTCCAAGGATCATCCAGCCGTCGAGCGATTTCAACGCGAAGCGCGAGCGGCCTCGTCTTTGAACCACCCCCACATCTGCACTATCTATGACGTCGACGAATACGAAGGCCAGAGTTTCATTGTCATGGAGTTTCTTGAGGGACAGACGCTCAAGCATCGCATCGACGGTAGGCCGTTAGACATTGAGCGCGTGCCGGAGTACGGACATCAGATGGCGGACGCCCTCGAAGCTGCTCACGCCAAAGCCATCATCCATCGCGACATCAAACCCGCGAATATTTTCCTTACCGAGCGCGGCCAAATAAAACTTCTCGACTTTGGTCTCGCGAAGTTGATACCGGAACGCAAGGGGGTAGCGTCACCGACCTACGCCGGAACCGGTTTCAGCAGCACGACGCAAGAACCGAATCTGACCAGCACCGGCGTTTCCATGGGCACGGTGGCTTACATGTCTCCAGAGCAGGTGCGCGGGGAAGAATTGGATGAACGCACCGACCTGTTCTCCCTCGGACTCGTTCTGTATGAGATGGCCACCGGCAAGCAGGCTTTTGTGGGAAATACCTCGGGGGTTTTGTTCGAGGCCATTCTCAATCGTGCGCCGGCACCGGCAGCTCGTCTGAATCCAGCCATTTCCCCGCAACTCGAGCAAATCATCAACAAAGCGCTAGAAAAGAATCGTGCGCTCCGCTACCGCACGGCAGCGGATCTCAGCGCGGATTTGCAACGGTTGAAGCGCGATACGGACTCGGCGCGCGCTTTCCAAGTTACTTCGGGTGCCTCTTCTGACCAGCCGATGAAGCGCCGATGGATTCTCATTTCGGTTGCAGTAGCGGCCCTGGTTCTACTCTTATTTGGCTGGAATATTGGCGGCCTGCGCGATCGCCTGTTTCACGGCTCCACGCGAGGACGCATCGACTCAATTGCCGTCTTGCCTTTCACGAATGTAAGTAACGACCCGAAAACGGAATATCTCAGCGATGGGATCACGGAGAGCCTGATCAACAGCCTCTCGCAATTGCCTAACCTTTCGGTGATGTCTCGCAACACGGTGTTTCGATACAAGGGGCAGCCAACCGATCCGCAGAAGTGGGGGCATGACATGGGCGTCAAGGCCATCCTTACCGGCAGGCTCATTCAGAGCGGCGATGAGCTGATGATCAGCGTCAGCCTGGAAGACGTGGCCGGAAGCCGACAAATCTGGGGCGAACAATATAACCGCAAGCTTTCCAGCCTGGTTTCGGTGCAGCAGGAGATTGCCGCCGACATTTACGGTCGGTTGCGTCCCAAACTTGAAGGCGAAGAACGAAAACTGCTGGCGAAGCGGACTACCGAAAACGTTGAGGCGTATCAGCTTTATCTGCAGGGTTTGTTCTATTGGAACAAGTGGACCGAAGCCGACTTCAAAAAGGCCGCTGACTATTTCACGCAAGCGGTGCAAAAGGATTCGAGATACGCGTTGTCTTATGCGGGGCTGGCTGACACGTATAGCTTGCTCGGTGACGCCGGGTATCTGCCACCATCAGAGGCATGGCCGAAGGCAAAGGCGGCGGCCATGCAGGCGATGGAAATCGATGACACGCTGGCGGAAGCACACACTTCGCTCGCGCTTGTGAAGGAGCATTTTGAGTGGGACTGGGCTGGAGCAGAAACAGAATTCCGGCGGGCCATCGAGTTAAATCCGAATTCAGCCACGGCGCACCATTGGTACGGCGACTACCTGGCGAACATGGGACGGCCGGAGGAAGGACTGCGAGAGACGAAACGTGCCCAGGAATTGGACCCACTCTCGCTGATCATCAACACGACGCTGGGTTGGCAGTTCTATTTGGCCCGCCGTAGCGACCAAGCCATCGACCAACTGCGCCGGGTTCTCGATATTGACGCGAAATTCACTCTTGCGCGGCGCGTGCTCGAGGAAGTCTACGCACAGTCGGGCAAATACAAGGAAGCGGTCGAAGAGAGAGAAAAAGTGCTGTCACTCTCGGGAAGTCCGGAGCTCGCCGCTTCCATCGCGGAGGATTTTTCCAGGTACGGATACAAAGGCGTGCAGCAGAGCTGGCTCGATGGGTTGGCTGAAATCTCCAAACATGGCTATGTCTCTCCCTTCAGCATTGCGGAGGGTTATATGCGCCTGGGCCAACGGGAGAAAGCGCTCGAGTGGCTTGAGAAGGCTTACGAACAGCACGACAGCGGGCTCGTTTCGATTGGTGTCGAGCCCATGTTTGACTCCGTTCGATCGGAGCCGCGTTTCAAGGAGATTGTCCGGCACATGAAGCTGCCGAACTAACTGGTCGCAATAAGGCGATCGCCAGCCAGCCCTATCGTAACGGATACTCTTTGTCTCCTGGCAAGCGCCCGTCCACGCGCAGCACTTTCAATCCCGGCCGCACGTTGCGCGCGTCCATGAACCCAATGGCTCCCGGTATGCCCGAAATGAGCTCATATTGCATATCGTTTGAGTAGACGATTTTGGGCGGCGACGCCGCCTCCGCCCGAAAAATCTTAGCCACCCAGTATTGTTTGAATTGTGCTTCGCTCATCTGATAGATGACCCGCAGCACTACATCCCGCTCACGAGCGACAGGCGCGCGAATGAGCAACACTACTGGCAGTTTCGAACTCCAGTATTGCCGCTCCCCCAAGAGAACCTTGCGCACATCAGAGAGGCTAAGGTCGCTGACCGGCGTATCGGGGTGCACCACCACCGCGATATCCGCTCCGCCTCGCGTCGTCTGCGCGCCTGAAGGCGCCATCGCGACCAGCAGCCAGCTAAGCACCCAAACAATCATCACTACGCGTTTTGTGGTTGCGTTCATGGGCGGCTCACTCAAAAAGTGAAATCGGTCTGTGCAAACCACCCATTGACGCGAGGTTCGCCGATTCCCCGTCTGAAGTTGCGATATTCCGTCTTAAACGCGGCATAGTTCGTTATGTCGTACCGCACGCCGAGAGTCGACCCTACCAAATCCTGGTTCGTGAGCACCTGCTCGCTGAACGGCGTGTGAGTATATTCAAATCGGTAATACGGCTTCACTCTTCTCTCAAACGAGGGAAGCCGGTAGCCGAGCTGCACGTAAAACGCCTGGCTGTTCGTCGACAAATTGGTCAGCACCTTGCGATGGTTGACGTTCGCAAACTCCGCCAAAAACTCTGGCGTCTCCTTGGTCCAAACCACGTGCGCCGCGGTAATCCACTCGCGAAAATCGCCGCTCGCCAGCGTGATCTTGTCGCGGTACACCGACGCTCCGAATTGCAATCCGTACAATCGCTGCGGCCGGGAGTAAATATTTGCCACCCACGCGCGATTGTCGTTGTTGTCCCCGTTATCGCCCGGCCGGCTGATCATCGATCCGCGCCCATTTCCAACTCCCACGTTGTAGCTCAAGCCCGCGCCACCCGAGGGAATGTTGCCTTCTGCCAGGAATCCCACGAAGTGCACCGGGATGAACGTTCCGCCGAATTGCACCATGTCCGGGCGGCTGATGGTAGTCTGCAGCCACGCTCCGTGGTGAAATGCCGTATTCCAATACCCAATCGGCGTGTGATATCGCCCGAACGACAGCTTGAAATAGTCGTTGTAATCGTAGCGAATGATGTTGCGCTCCACTTCCACTGTGTATCCTGTGGGCTGCGCATTGAACGTAATCTCTCCGAAGTAGGTCACGTGGCGTGACAGCGCCGACGCCAGGTGCAAATCGAGCTGCCCAAGATTAAAGCCGCTCGTTTTCCCCTTCTGGTCCGTCGCCGAAAAATCAACGTCACCAAATCCCCGAATCTGCAGCGACGGATAGTGTGTCTCCATCTGCTGAACGGTAGCGGTCTGCTGCTCCTGCACATCGTGCTGGTGTGGTGCCTGCCCGGGGCCGGGTGCTGCCGCTGCTTGCGCCGCCTGCTGCGCCCGTAATTGCGGCGCCGGTTCATTCGCCGCGGAAATGGCGCCCGCTTGCGGCGCCGTCTGCCGCGCCTCCAGCTCCATTACGCGCTTCTCGAGTTGTTGTACGCGCTCGAGCAGCATCCTTACCTGCTCGGCCTGATCCGCCGGCGGCAAGCTCTGCGCTCGCGCCGCGCCCCCCGCGAGAAGCACCACTCCGAAAACTATCCATGCGCGCCGCATACGTTCCTCCGCGTCTCTGAATTTCCGCTGCCTTACGTGTATGAGAAGTTTGCGTCCTCCGCCTAGGAAAGCACGTTTCCACCGCTCTCCGGTAACCAAATGGGTTTTTGGTCGAGATCCTGTGGATGGGTAACGCACCCGCCGGAGAGTGCGGGTATTGTAAGCGCGGCAGGCGCATTGTCAAAAGAAGTTTACGTTGCGAAAGGTGATTTCGGCGCGGCCCAAAGCAAGAATCTTCAGAAACCGCCGCCACCGCCGCCGCCGAATCCCCCGCCGGAAGAGCCGCCGCCGCCGGAGAAGCCGGAGCCCCCCGAGCTGCGCGGTGCGGAGGCCATCACGCTGCCGGCGCGCGAGGACATGTAGCTCAAATCGTTGGCGAACATCAGCGGATAGAAATTCGGACCATACGACGAGCCCCGATACCACTGCGGTGGCTGCGTCATGATTCCCTGGAAAGCCCGGCTCCAGTTTTTCTCCACACCGAGCGCCATCGCGAAAGGCAGGAACTTCTCGAACATTTCGGGCGTCTTAATCGTGCGATTGAAGCGATCGGATTCGACGTGCACGAGAAAATCCTCAAAGCCCAGAACGCCTTCCAACGCGCGCGCGCCCTGTTCCGTGTGCGCGGGCATGAACCACCCAAACCCGCAAATGATCGCGCCGGTAAGAATTCCTGCGATGATGAACGCCAGCGGAGCCATGCCTTGGTTCGCGGCGACCTTCACGCCCCCAAAGATCAAAAGAAAGCCGGCGACCACGCCCGCGGCGATGTACGCGGAGCGGACGCTGTCCGGGCGCCTGTTGTAGTAGCCGTCCGTCAAGAGCGAGGAAAAGATGTTGCTCTTGATGCCGGGCAGGTTTGTGTAAAAATGGTTTTCCAGGCTGGACATCGACACCGATTCCCCAACTGCTCCGGTCGTGAACATGCCTTCGAGCAATGCTTGCTCGTGCGGCTTCAGCTTGGCCCATTCCGCGCGATCCTTTTGGACGATGAAGTTGTAATCTTTGTCGTGCATTAGCCCGAGCATGCGATCCTTCTGGTGCTCCTCGATAACGATGTAGCCGCGCACAGCGAGGTCGACGATGGACGCCGTGATGTCGCGCATATCCGCCGAGTTATCCACCAGTGTGCCCACTTCTCCCGGCGTGAGCTGGTTCGGCGGCTCATACTGCGCCGCGATCGGCCGAAGCCGCGGGTCGCGACCGCGCGTCCACCACAAATAAAACATCACCGCAAAGGCGGCGATGGGAATGCCCAGGGGCCAATTGCTGCGGAAGAATAGAGCAAGTTTGTTTGCCGCGGTGGGCTCGTGAACGAAGCCTTTGTCGAACGCAACGGCGACTGTCAGCCCTTCATGCAAGCGCAGCGGCTCGCGCGTACGCACCTCGACGCCGTTTCCCGCAATGTCCACGTCCGCGTTTTGCGCGCGCGACCGATAGGCACCGGTAAAGACATTGGCGCGGATATTTGTGGTGCCTTCTGGAAGGATGATGCCCGCGCTGGCGGCCTGAATGGGTATGTCCCATTCATCGCCGGTCACGTTCCAGTAGAGCTCGTCGTGGTCCTCGAAAAAGCGCAGTGCATCGGAAACCGAATATTCGATGGAGATGTTCTGCACGGAATTGTCGGCATCCGGAACGTAGATTTTCAGCTTGCGGTAGTGGCGCTCGCGGCTGGTTTCGTACTTGAGGGCGCGTCCGCTTCCATCTACCACACGCTTCACGTCAAGAAACAGCGAGTAATTCAGCCCCTGCGGCGTCACGTATTCGACCGGAATCGTTCGATAGAGCCCATGCCAAGGCCCGCCGACAAAGTGCGCCTGAATGGTCTCGGTGACATCGATCGTTCCGTCCGGCATAACGATCGTTTCGGACTGGAAGTTTTCGATGCGCAGCTCGCGCGTGCTCAGAGCCGAAGCCGCCGGAAAAACAAATGCAAACACTAAAGCGATGGTGAAGAACGATCGGATGGCCATGCGGCGCACGCGCGTCATTCCGTGTGCGGCTCCCGCCTCATGTCGTGGGCGCGCTGAAGCTGACTTTGGGCGCTTCGCGCTCGGCGGGCGCGGAGACCTCGAAGAATTCGCGCGGCTTGAATCCCAGCATGTTCGCGAAAATATTCGAGGGGAACTGCTGGATTTTGGTGTTCAGGTCGCGGACCACGGCATTGTAATAGCGCCGCGCGTTCTGGACCGTGTCCTCAATCTGAGTGAGCGAAGTTTGCAGCGACGTAAAGCTCTCGATGGCTCGCAGTTGCGGATACGCCTCCGAAAGTGCAAACAAACTCTTCAGCGCGCCGGTAAGCATGTTCTCCGCTTGCGCCTTGTCGCCGGGACCGGTCGCGCTCATGGCGCGATTGCGCGCGTTGATCACCGCCTCCAGCGTGCCTTTTTCGTGGCCCGCATAACCTTTGACCGTTTCCACCAGGTTGGGGATCAAGTCATAGCGCCGCTTGAGCTGCACATCGATGTCCGCCCAGGCGTTGTCGCAGGTGACCTTCAGCCGTACCAAGCTGTTGTACATCCCGATCAAGAAAATGATGATCAGGACCAGCGCGATCAAAATAATCCAGCCAATCATTGGCCAACCTCACGCGGAAGGAGTACGTGTACGCTCCCGATGTAGCCAATATACGTGCCTGCACCGACGACTGTAAACATGTGCGGCGCTTCGCGGTGTGTTAGCGACACTCCTGCAAGAGTGTTGCCTCTGGCGTATACTTCCGCATTGGTTTATGCTGCGCACAGCCTATCGCGGCCTCCCTCTCTATGCTCTTCAAGACGCTCAGCGCTTCCGTCTATGGCATCGATGCTTACCTGGTCGAAGTGGAGGTCGATGTAGGCTCCGCGCGCATGACCGACTTCAACGTTGTCGGCTTGCCGGACAACGCCGTGAAGGAAAGCCGCGAGGGCATCAAGTCCGCGCTGCGCAACTGCGGTTTTGAGTTTCCCCACGGCCAGGGCGTCACGATTAATCTCGCGCCCGCCGATGTTCGCAAAGAAGGCTCCGCTTTCGATTTGCCTATGGCCCTGGGACTGACCGGCTGCATGGGACATTTCTTGGGCAAAACGCTGGACAAGTGCATGTTCCTCGGCGAGCTCTCGCTGGACGGCAGCGTGCGGCCGGTGCGAGGAGCGCTGTCTGCGGCACTGGCCGCCCGCGAAGTCGGCTTGAAATCCGTGGCCGTTCCAGAAGCAAACGCGCGCGAGGCGGCGGTCGTCGAGGGCGTGAATGTCTACGGGTTGAAATCGCTGCCGTAAGCGGTGGATTTGGTGAACTCGCCGGAATCGTTTCAGCCCGTGCGGGTAGACGCGCGCCAGTTGCTCAGCGAAGCGGCACAATACGCAGTCGACTTGCGCGACGTCCACGGTCAACAGGCCGCCAAGCGCGCTCTGGAGGTGGCTTGCGCGGGCGGTCACAACATTCTGTTCATCGGACCACCCGGGGCGGGCAAGACCATGCTTGCCAAGCGCGTTCCCACTATTTTGCCGCCCATGTCGCTCGATGAGGCCATCGAAACCACGCGCATCCACAGCGTCGCTGGCGTTCTGGAAGACTCTCGCGGTCTGGTGGGCACGCGCCCCTTCCGCTCCCCGCACCACACCATCAGCGATGCTGGGCTCATCGGCGGCGGCGCCGTACCGAGACCGGGCGAGGTGTCGCTCGGGCATAACGGCGTGCTCTTCCTCGACGAACTGCCGGAGTTTCAGCGCAATGTACTGGAGGTAATGCGCCAGCCGCTGGAGGATGGTAGGGTGACGATAGCGCGCGCCGCGGTTTCCGTAACCTTCCCCTCCCGCTTCATGTTGGCTGCCGCCATGAATCCTTGTCCCTGCGGCTATTTTGGCGACCCCACGCGCGAGTG
>Ga0307475_10000091_pt1 | contig 49794 bp, 36 predicted proteins | sample atmos_gasesECM1C_FD_203317 | JGI IMG/M metagenome (GOLD analysis project Ga0307475, IMG submission 203317) | Hardwood forest soil microbial communities from Morgan-Monroe State Forest, Indiana, United States - atmos_gasesECM1C_515 | ecosystem: Environmental > Terrestrial > Soil > Temperate... | reverse complement strand
TTTTACGCGACGCGTGCAGCGAAGAAACACCTCGCCATTGTGCACGGCCCGTGGCGGTAATCAAGGGGGTAGGTCTTCACTACAACACCTGGCGCGCAGAGCGCTGCTGATAAGAAAATACTTATGCCTAGGAAACCGCCGAAAATCGGCAAAAAACACGTTCGGTTGTCAAAGTCGGGCTAGCACCGCCGAATCTGGCTAACCAAGACCGCACGCTTTCACGCTCGCTGGGGGCGCGCTCGATGCAGTCGGGCCTTTGCGATTCTGAGCGATAGTCCTAGGATTCGCGCAACTTCATCGGGGCGGTCAGGTCGCCAATTGTGCAGCACGGGCGAGGCATCCCGCACCTAACGCGTGACTATCGTTCGGGATATTCCGTGCATAGCGGGCCAAAAATCCCGTACTATATAGTAACGCTGTACAATGCCGTACCCGGACACGACCTCCCCCTCCCATTTGTGGCAATTGTTCAACCTCAGCGCAGATCGCTACGGTGATCTTCGAATTGAGGATTGCACGGCAAACGGCCTTCGTTCGATGTAGTTCGACGTATGATTTTCGCGGTCTAAGACCACGAGGGGGTCATAATGTTGGCTATTCTGTCGCTCCAGACTGGCATCGTTCCGAGAACGGCAAGGTGGGTAACGGCCCTGAGTCTCTCCTTTTTGCTGTTCTCCACCGCGCTTTTCTCGCAACAATCCGATGCGATGGCGAACGTAGACCGCCAAACCATTCAGAGCCTTCTCGACAGGATTGCCGCACTCGAGGCCAGCGACAAACAACTTCGCCAGCGTCTGGCGCAGTTGGAGAGTGCAAAATCGGGAGCGACTGCGCAGACGGGAGGATCCACCCCGACTCAGGTCGGCGCCTCTGCTCCGGTTACCGCTGCCTCCGTCGCAATTGCTGCACCTGGGGCTGATCCGCCAAAAGCCGAACGATCGCCACTCGCGCAATCTGATCCGCAGGGTGCACCGACGGACCAAGACCAGATGGATGTGAGCAAAACTTCACTCAACATCCGTGGATTTGGTGATTTCGGATTGTACGGTGGCAATCAGAAGGGGCAGACTACGTCGTTCAGCCTCGGGCAAACGAACCTCTTCATCACTTCCAACTTGTCGGAACGGTTCAAATTTTTGTCGGAACTCGTCTTTGAGGTGCATCAAGACAACGCTTTTCGGACAATTCTCGAGCGCATCCTCCTCGAATATTCGGTAAACGATTATTTCAAGCTTTCGGCTGGCCGCTATCACACCGCAATTGGCTACTACAATACCGCGTATCACAACTCTACATGGTTCCAGACTGCCACCGAACGGCCCTATGTTTTTGAATACGAAGACGAAGGCGGGATTCTACCGCTGCACATGGTGGGCCTTGAAGCTTCCGGGCAGATACCGTCAGGGAAGTGGGGTCTTCACTACGTGGTGGAAGCTGGCAACGGGCGCACTTCTGATCCGCTGGCTGAACCAGTTCAGAACTTTGTCGATGAGAATGGCCACAAGGCGGTCAATGTGGCTGTTTTTGCCCGCCCCGAGTTTGTTCCAGGGCTGCAAGTGGGTTTTTCAGCGTACAAGGACGCAATCTTTTCGGTGAATTCGCCTAAGATCAATCAGACAATTTTGGATGCGCACGCGGTCCTGACGCGTGCCAAGTTCGAATGGCTCAATGAGGCCTTGATGATTCGCGACAGTCCTGTGGGACAGCGCGATTTTGAAACGCCCGCCTTCTACTCTCAAATCTCTGAACGATTCGGTTTATACCGGCCGTATTTGCGCTATCAATACGTGAATGCCTCGAGCCAGGAACCCCTCTTTCCTCAAGTGGGTCTCCGGACTGGGCCGTCGGTGGGAGTACGCTTTGATCCGACGGGATCGGTAGCTCTTAAGCTGCAGTACGATTACACGTTTTTGCGGCGGCAAACGATCGATGGGAAGAGCTGTCCGCAATTGTCCATGTGCTCTCCCAGCGCACTTGCGATGCAAGTCGATTTCAAGTTTTAGGGCCATCGGGAATGCGAGCCAAAGCGCGGATACTAAATTTCGTTGCAGTCGCGATGATGCTGGGTCTGATGCAGAACCAGACCGCTCAGGCTGCTCCCCCCTCTTCGCAGACACGAAGCAAGCCCAGCCAATCCCTGGCTATCGTCGTGAATCGCTCCAATCCGATTGACAATCTCTCCTATCGCGAGTTGCGCAAGATTTTCCTGGGCGAGCGCAACCACTGGCCGAATGGGCACCGCATTGCAGTTGCCATGCTGGACTATGGACAACCCGAGCGCGAAACTGTACTCCGGCTTATTTACCGACTGGACGAAAGTGGATATCAGGATCGCTTGCTGCGCGGGATGTTCTTAGGAGATGTCTTTGTCGCGCCCAAAACGCTGGCCTCGCCCTTAATCTTGCGCAAGTTCGTCTTTAACGCCCCCGGGGCAATTGGTTATCTGCGCGCTAGCGATGTCGACGATTCGGTAAAAGTCATTCGTATCGATGGCATGCTGCCGGATAACAAGGATTACAGACTTCAGATCGACGAGCGCTCTGCTGAGTGATGGAGCTGCGGAACGGCATGGCGAAGGCAACTGACTTGGGAGCTCGACAAATCGTTTCAGCTTACGTGCAGACAAGCAAAGCATTGCTTGCACGTAAACTCTCGCGGCACATTTGGACTATTTTGCTGCTTCTAGTTCTCGGTGGCGAAGCGGGGGTCGGACTCTTCGTCATACGGGATCTCGCCAGGTCCTACACAACCGTAGAGAAGATGTACAACGGGTCTGTGCAAGGTCTGCTGCGATTCGGAGACTTGGAGTTCGAAGCCCAGGAGACCCGCCGCAGCACTCTTTACGCCTTGACAACGAATGACGGCAACCTGCAGGTCGATTATGCCGACCAGTCCCGCAAGGCCGACCGTGGAGTCACACAAGGCATTATCCAATATCTGGCGCAGGCCCATAGCCGTCGAGAATCCGAGCTTGGCCAACGCTTACAGAGCGATTGGGGCGCTTATCTTAAAGTGCGGGATGACGTACTGGGTTTGATTCTGGAAGGCAGTCCGAAGGAGGCAGTGCACCTCGATCTCAGCGTCGGAGTGCCGGCGTTTGATCGAGTCCGGCAGGATTTGGAGGAGATCAAAGAGACATATAGTGAGCAGGCTTCGCAACAACTCGCCGCTGTGGCGGAGTTTTCCCGACGCTCAATGACCAGGCTCACCGCATCGCTGTTGTTCGGTTTACTGTTTGGCAGTGTCGCCATCTGGGCCATCCAGAAAAGCAGGATGCGCAGCGCAGTACAACTCGCAAATCTGCAGATGGACTTTGTGGCATCTGTTTCCCACGAATTGCGAACACCCATCACCGCTATTCTGACTGCTGGCGAAAACATTAGAGACGGCCTAGTATTGGGGAGCGAAAGTCTCTTCGAACACGGGTCAGTAATAACGGATCAAGCCGGCCGACTCAGCGAACTTGTAGACCAGGTTCTGCTATTTGCGGCTACTTCAACAGCCCGGCCATCTCACCTACTGCGCGAACTTCGGGTTGACGAAGTCGTTGCGGACGCGATTCGCTCGACCAAGGGGCTCCTTGAGAAAGCGGGAGCCACTATGGACGTGAAGATTGAGCCCGGGCTGCCGCCGATCGTTGGCGATTTGTCGGTACTGTCGCAATGTCTCGAAAACCTTATTGCGAATGCGGTGAAGTATAGCGCCGGCAATCGCTGGGTCGGTATCGCAGCGCGCTTGAATCAGGCAGCTCAGGAGATAGAGATTAGCGTTCAAGACCGCGGCATTGGCATACCCGCCTCTGACCTGGCGCACATTTTCGAGCCGTTCTACCGTAGTCCGCAGGCGGTAGCGGCTCACATTCCTGGCACAGGATTGGGATTATCCATCGCGAAGCGTAGCGTTGAGGCCTTGGGCGGAGGGCTGAGCGTTTCCACTCAAATCGGTGTGGGAAGTGTATTCACAGTGCGCTTGCCATTCGCGAACGAGGCCTCGCAGGGAATAAGACGTCGCCGAGTGCCAGAACTGGAAAGACAACCGTGAAAGAAAGTATTTTGCTAATCGAAGATGAACAAGCACTGCAGTCGACCTTGAGTCTGCGGCTTCGTGGGGAAGGATACACGGTCGATACAGCCAGCGATGGAACGGAAGGATTTGAGAAGGCGACAAATAACCCTTTCGATCTGATCATTCTCGACATCATGTTGCCGGATCGGAGCGGACTCGACGTCTGTCGGGACATCCGCCAAGCGGGGTTGGCGACTCCAATCCTGTTCCTCACCGCCCGGAGTCAAACTACGGACAAGGTTGTTGGACTGAAACTCGGAGCGGACGATTATGTTACGAAACCTTTTAAGGCCGCGGAATTGATTGCTCGCGTCGAGGTGCTTCTGAGAAGGGTGCCAATCCGCTCAGGACACGGTGTTCACCGGTTCGGTTCGATCCAAGTTGATGTGCGTCGTTCTGAAGTGACTCGGAATGGTAAGCCGGTCGCTCTTTCTGCGCGCGAGTTCCAACTTCTGCGTTACTTCATCGAACGTGCAGGCAGTACCATTCCGCGCGGCGAGCTGCTACGTTCCATCTGGGGATACGATGAGGATACCTTGACGCGCACCGTCGACATGCATGTGGCGAGTCTCCGCGAAAAACTTGAAGAGAATCCCAAACATCCGGAATTGATTGTTACCGTTGCTGGAGTGGGCTATAAGTTCCTCGGTTCACGAAGCTTTTGATCGTTCTTCTAGTTCGTTCCCTCTGACAACCCTGCAACGTTTTGATGGTAATTGAAGTACCCTCCTTCGCTGTCCCAATCTCAGTGTGACCGTGACCAGTGTGTATAGGAAATTATGACGATGTAAATATTGTAAATCTTCCGTCATATTTCGTTGTTATTGCTCACCAGCAAGCAGGCGTTGAGACCCCGTTTGTAAAGTCACCCACGACAGCGGCACTGCGGCCGAGTCGTTTGAAGCGGCGCTGCTCGCCTTAGGTACAGGTTCGGAAGGAGGCTGCACAGCCATGAGGAAGTCTTACCAAGTTTGGATCCCCGTTCTCTTCGTCGCTTTCGCGACGGTCGTGGCAAGCGCCCAGTCATTCCGAGTGCAATGCCCGACGACCACCATCACTCACCCCAATGCCGTGACCAGCGCACAGGGCGAGCCTGCGTACAACGGACCGACGCAGTTCACAACGGCAGCGGTAAGCGGTTCTCAAGGTGGGTACGTGACGCCGACGAGCGGCGTAAACGGCGCCATCAAGTGCCAGCAAATCTCGGGCGGTGATGGATACATGACCGAGGCCGACGGTAACCAGACGTTCATGTTCTCGTTCGGACCGCTCTCTGGTTTGTCGGATGTCGCGGCTGGCCGTCCGTCGACCCAGTTCCCGGACGTCTTCAACACGCCCTATCCGGGCACGCTGACACGCGGCGATCCGGCTACGAGCGACGGGGCCTTGACCGGCGCGTCGCCGTGGACAGTCAACCCCGCCACCGGCACTCAGGCGTTTAAATGGAACGGCGCGGTTGGCCTGGCCCCCGACATTGCGGCGAACGTCACGGTTAGTGACCTTGTCGAGGGCGCTTTGCCTATCACTACCCCGGCCAGCACTGCCCCGGGCTGTACGTCGTTTACCGCTAACACCGTAACCGCTTGGACGGACGCTCCCTTGGGCCTTCCAGTGGGAGCACAAGTTTTGATTTCAAATGCGACTGCTGAGGGCGGCACGACAACCCCGACCGGTTATGCAGGCACTTGGACAATTAGCTGCGTGGCCACCGGAAGCGCCCTAGGTCCTGGTGGATTCCAGGGATATGCCTTCCAGTACGTCGCGGCTCAAACCGGGCTGGCGGCGGACACAGGCAATGACGTGGCTGCCATCGCGTCTTCTCCCGCGGCAATCGATGGGCATGTGGATCCCCGCCAGATCATGGATGTCGGCGTGATGAACGGCAATATTCCGGCCCCCCTGGCTGCGTTTGACGAGGACGACGAGTTCTTTCTCACCCTGAGCAACGTGGGCATGATCATGCGCCCGGACTTGTTCGAGCAGCACACCGTCCACTTCCACGGCTACCCGAACGCTTCGTCCTTCTATGATGGCGTGCCTGACGCTTCCATCGCCATCAACATCGGCGCCAGCTTCACCTATTACTATCTCGCTCCGGATGCCGGGACTTACTTCTGGCACTGCCACATCACTCCGCCCGAGCACTTGCAGATGGGCATGGTGGGACAGCTTTATGTGCGGCCGCGGCAAGATCGTGTGCCTACGGGCCAAAGTCTCTATACGTCTCTCGGATACCAGAACGGTATCGGTCTTCCCAGCGGCCTAGCGGACCTGCGGACGGTTTGTAATCCCGCGAACGACATTCTGTGTAGCGCAACCATGCCGGCGATCGCCAACACGACGGCTCGACCGGCAGCCAGCACGCTTTGCAATGGTACGACGGTGGCGACGACCGGCACCCAGGTGGGTACGACGCCTGAATATGTCTACAACGACGGCGACGCCTCAAGCTGTTACGACGTGACTTACCCCATCCAGATGCATGGCTTCGATCCGAACTTCCACTTCGTGGGCATGACCTTCAATCCGGAAATGTTCGCGGACATGAAAGACAAGTACTTCCTGCTGAACGGGCGGAGCTACCCCGACACGGTTGCTGCCGGGCCGCAAGCCACAGTCTCGAGTGACGGCAAGATGCACTACTCCCAGCCGCTGCCGGCCATCATCAACATTCCGGCGGGCGGAAAGGCTTCTCTGCGCCTCGTCAACCTCTCGGTGGCGGAATACTTCACGTTGCAGAGCGTGGGCGTTCCCATGCACGAGGTCGGATTCATGGCCAAGCTACTGCGCGACCAGGGCGGCAACAACACCGAGTTCTACACCAACTCGATCACGCTAGGTGGCGGCGAGTCACTGGACGTGATTCTGGATGCCAGTGACGACGGCTGCAGTGCTTACTTAGGCACGGGATGCTCCGCCAAGCTCTACCCACCAAACAGCACCTTCTATGTCTACAGTTCGAATCTCGACATGCTGTCGAACGACGCGGAAAACTTCGGCGGGATGATGACCGAGGTCCATATCTGCAACAGCGTGACCGGCAGCACACCAGATGCCGCAGGCACGTTTGGAAACACCTGCAATTAGGAGAGCAGCAATGAGGCCGATGAACATGAAAAACGCGATTACGAAGACACAACTGCTCGTTGCTCTAACGGTGGCTATAACGCTGCTTTTCACGCCGGCCGCTTTCGCTGCCGCTCCTGGCATCACCAGCACGGCGGGTACGGCCGGGACCTTCAATTTGACGGCCCAGGACGCTTACCTGAATCAGCCGGACGGAGAGGCAGTGTACTCGTGGGGATACGGCTGCTTGACCGGCTCCGCACCGGTCTTTGTGCCTGCGGCTATCGGCGGCGCCTCTTGTAACACCATGCAGGTTCCCGGTCCCACCTTGGTTGTCGCAGAAGGGGCGACGGTCACGATTAATCTGACCAATAGTTTGCCCACTGCCGCCGGCAACACCTCGATTCTGTTTCCCGGTTTTCAGCTCACGTCCACTTGCGCCGCTAACGCTACAAATCCGCAGGGGCTGTTGGCGTGCGAGGCGGCGCCAGGCCAGACGGTGACTTACACGTTTACCGCCTCCACGCCGGGGACGCACGCTTACTACAGCGGAACGCAGGGCGACCTCCAAATTGAGATGGGCCTCTACGGTGCCATCATTGTGCTCCCGACTGCTCCGCCTGCCAACTGCGCCAACGGCACAAGCGTAACCAACCTGTACACAAAAACGGATTTCGGGACAGCCAACGGCTACGCTGGATTTCCTGAGAGAGATTTCCGCCTTTCTACTGCAGCCTACGACCACCCCAAGTCGTGCTACGACCGCGAGTACCTGTTCCAGTGGGCCGAGATGGACTCCAGGATTCACCGCCAGGCGCTGGCGCAGGTTCAGGCGAAAGCGAACTGCGCGGCTGGCTCGAGCGGATGCAGCCTTGACGTACAGACCGAGCCCTACCATCCGTCGTACTTCCTGATCAATGGACGGTCCATGCCTGACCTCATGGATCCCAACTACGCGGGCGAATATCCGCACCAGCCTTACAACGGCAACCCACATATGCATCCGGGCGAGCAGACGCTGGTCCGTACGATCGGCCAGGGGCGATGGCAGCATCCTTTCCACGAGCACGCCAATCACGTCCGCATTCTGGCTCGTGACGGGAACCTGATCCTGAGCCCGACCAATCCCGCTAATAATCTGGCCGGCGTTCTGATGTTCAACACGGATACCACGCCGGGCGAGGCGTTTGACGGTATTTTCTACTTCAGCGGCAGGGGATTGAACTGGGATCCGTACGGTCACCATCCCGGTCCGGACGTTGGTACCTCCCCGGATGGCACTGGGAACCCAGGGAACGACCCTCTGGCCCATTTGTCCTGTACGCCGGACGCGAATGGCTACAACACAGGCAACCCAGCGGCCCTGAATTATTTCGAGTGGTGCCAGGACCACAACAAGCCGGTGCAAGTGAATCCCTTCGGCGATGTGCCGGCAGGTGGACCGGCCACTTTACCCGATCCGAACGTCTTCACCAACGGCCAGTGGTACGGCGGCACGCCCTACTTCGGTCCGGACGCAACCTTGCGCGCGGCGATGCCCACCTGCACTAGTACCGCTGGGACCGGCGCTGCGACTCCCGGCACCAACTGCACGACGTTGTTGCCTTCGAACACGCAGGCCAACCCCCAAAACGAGCGGGGCTGGGCGTTTATGTGGCACTCGCACAACGAGCGCGAGATCACCACAAACAATGTCTTCCCGGGCGGCATGCTCATGATGATGCTGGTGGATTCACGCGAATTTGCAATTGACGAGAGCCAGTAGCGGCAGGCCCGTGCCTGCCTTGCAAGGCCTGCCAAGCTGAGATCCCCCAACCAGCAGAGGGCGAACAAGAATTCAGCTTCATGTCCCAGGACGGAACACAACGAGAGGCGACGACAATGATCCGGATTAACGATTCCCAGTCCCAGACTACACTGAAGGCCGCAGTTCTAGTGAGCGTGTTCCTTCTCTTTGCGGCAGTGATGGGCTTCGGCCAGCAGGTCAATTTGACGGCGGGGCCTGCCGCCACAACCCTGCCGGACGGCACGGTCATACCCATGTGGGGCTATTCCTGCGGTGCTGCCGCCCCCACGTCGACCGCGAGCTGCGTGCCGTTGAGCGGAACTGGGGGCGGCATGTCCAACGGCGCATCCACGGGGGCACTGGGTGGAGTCTACGTGGTCAATGGCGGATCGGGCTATTCGTCCACGACGCCGCCCAGCGTCACCATCAGTGCCCCGACGGGGACTTTTACGAACCCAATCACGGGTGCGCCTGTGACGGGCGTGACTGCGACGGCAACTGCAGTGGTTGAAGGTGGCGTGATCGTTGGCTTCAATGTGACCAACCACGGCGCTGGCTACACGGCGGCCCCCACCGTCACGATTGGCGGCACGGGCGGAGCGGTTGGCGCGGCGTCGCCGGCCTGGTCCCCGGTACTGATTACGGTTCCCTATGCCTCCACGGGAACGAGTTTAACCATCAGCCTGACCAACAATCTTTCGTTTACCACGAGCGGGACGCCGAATAACATTCCTACCTCGATCGTAATTGTGGGTCAGGTGGGCGGCGGCCTTGGCATCAAGCCGACCCTCAACGGCACCGGGACCACGACCTCTACGCAGAGTCCCAGCCACGCCAACGCACAGGGGTGCGTGTCGTGGTTTATTGCCGCCCTTCCGCCGGGCACGCCGTGCACGTCCGACACCTCTGGGGCTTTACCGCCGGCCCAGGGTAATCGCGTCCAATCCATGGCCACAGAAGTAGCGGCTGGGGCGGCGGGAACGGCGACCGCGACCTCACTGACCTGGCCATTGCTCAAGCCGGGCACCTACCTGCTCGAATCCGGCACGCATCCTTCGATTCAGGTACCCATGGGCTTGATTGGCATGCTGGTGGTCACCACCGCGCCGACGGGCACGGGCACTGGAACACCCGCGGCGGGGACAGCTTACCCCGCGGTGGCGCAAGGAACAGCGGCTGCTCAGGCGGCGGTGCCGGCGGTGCCGTACAACGCCGAACTCCCACTCGAGTTCAGTGAAATCGACCCGGTGCAGAACAAAGGGGTCGATCAGGCCGTACGAACCGCAGGTTTCAGCGAAACGATGGTGTGGTCCGGTATGCCGACCAGCCCCCAGGGTACTCCGGGCTGCGGCTACCCGGGGTCAAGCACTTATCACCAGTGCTATCCGCCGGCGGTGAATTACACGCCGTTCTATTACCTCATCAACGGGCTCGCGTTCGACAAGACCAATCCGGGGAGTTCGCTGTTCGCAGCAACCGCTGGAACGAGCACGACCACCGGCATTGTTACCCCTGTTCCCGCCACCGGGGTCAGCGGCACCCTGCTGGTCCGTCTGGTGAATGCCGGCTCGCGCATGCACGTGCCGGCGATCGTCGGTTCGCAAACCACTGGGTTCAACGGAGCCGGGGCACCTGCCACGGTAGGCGGCTTCACCTTGATCGCAGAAGATGGCAATCCCGTTCCCGACGCATCTACTACCACCAGCGGCACCACCACGACTACCAACATCGCTCCCCGTGTAAAGACCGAAGTATTCATGGCCGCGGGCAAGACGTACGACGTGATGGTGAATGTCCCGGCGAATGGCACCAGCGGCGCACCCCCGTCGCTTCCGATCTACGCTCGTGACTTGGGCCTGTCCGCCAACTCTTCTGTGCGTGATGCCGGAATGCTGGCCTATATCGGTGTCAATGGCGCACTACTCCCTGTTGCAGCAGGCTCTGGTGTATTCTCCGCGGCGGGAGTCAACCCGGATACTTACAGCTCTGTCGTCCTATGTGCAACCGGGGCGACCTCATGCACTCCCCTGGACGTCTCAGATCCATCCAAGGGCGTGATGGCTAACGACGTCAATGTGAATGGCGTCGAGCTGGCGACTCCTCCCGCCAACGGCACACTGACTTGCAATGCGCAGGCGGGGAACCCGGTCGCCGGAATTTGTGCCAACGGCACCTTTACCTATACGCCGACCGCGGGCGCGAACGCGAATGCGGCTGCTGGCGCCCTCTTTGACACATTCGGATATTGCGCCAATGGTGCGGCAGCGGGAAGTAGCTTGTGCACAACGGTTACGCTGAACGTGTCGTCGCTTTCCGGGAACCCGGTCGCGAACGGCATCACCTACACCTCGAAGATGGCCACGTTCCTGAAGATTGCATCGCCCGGCGTGCTCTCAGTGGATACGGACCCCAACGGCCTTCCGCTTCAGGTGGTGGCTTCTAGTGTTACTTCAACAGGGACCACGGCTGTAACGGTCACTATGGACCCGAATGGCGGGTTCACGGCATCCGCACCCGGCGCGGGCACCTACACTTTTACCTACACCGCGCAAAACTCCCAAGGTAGGGTGAGCAATCCCGCGACTATAACCCTCATCTTCCCAACCCCCAGCAATCTCCAGGTCAACGTTCTGGACGCCCAGGCGTACAGCGCCTGCAACGGGAATACCGCCTGCATCGCCGGATTGGTACCATTTTCCGACTACAGATGGATCATCGAGGAAGACAAGACCTTCTGGGTTGATCCGAACTGCACTACCAGCACCACTACCGGCACCACCTTCACCGTGCCGCCGGGCTGCCCCGGTCCTGTGGCCCCCGGTGGCACCATCCCCGTCTTTGGGGTGAATTTCCATACCAGCAGCATGGATTACATCGCCCAGGGCTGCACGGGAAAGCTCTCCTGCGAAGGCGGACAGACCATGCTCGTTACCTGCACTGCCGCTGGTGTCCCAGCGCCAGGGTGCACCGGGGCCGGGTTACAGCATCTTCCCGCGGTATGCGACCTTGGCAGCGGCGCCTGCCGGCCCGATCCAACGGGAAATGGCTTTACACCAGTTAATCCCAGCCAGGTCGCTCTCGATCCCTCCAAACGGTACTACATTTCGGTGTTGCCGGGCGATGCGGCCAACCCGTTCCCGGCTAACACGACCCCAGCGGCTTGCAATGGCACAGAAGCGGCCGCAGGTAATACGGCGTGCGGTCACACCATGAGCGGCGCACCGGTTCCGCCGGCCTGCAACATACTGGGTGGGACAAACGCATGTAGTTCAACGTCCGCGTTTACCCAGCCCGTCAACGTACTTGTCCTACCCACGCCACTTCCTACCGGTAAGCTTTCGGTCATAGTGTTTGAAGACGACTTCCCACTCAATGGCGAGCAGGATGGTGGGGGCGGAGCCGGCACGATTGCGCCCATTGAACCGGGTCTGGGTGGCTTCAACATCGTCCTGTGGGACACCTATGGCGGACTCGGCGATGTGACCGGGCAGGATACCTACGACGCGTTCAACCAGCCCTTGTCGAACTCGCTGACAGGAACTGTCGATCCCAGCACCGGCCTTGACGCCTGCCCGATTTCGGCACAGGCCACTTCCAATTCGACGCAGGCGGGCATCACGGGCATGATCGTGACCTGCCCGAAGTATGAATCAGACGGGTTCACTCTCTCTCCCCTAGCCGGCCAGGCGGTCATTGCCAACCTCATGCCGGACAAATTCAGTGTCCAAGCCTACCCTGGCGCGGACCGGATTGCCCGTGGCGAAGAGTGGCTCCAGACCAACACTTTGGATGGGCAGCATCCCCACGATTCCTTCATCCGCGTCGGCGAGCCGAGCTACTTCCAGGAGTACGGTCCAGCCGGATATCACGTGGCCATCGGTTTTGCCAACCCGGCGATCATCAACGCCCGGCACAATGACATTTGCGGCGGCGCCGGCACCCCTGGTTTGGTTGGGCCGTGCACCAACACCATCTCCGGCCAAGTGGACGTCCAGCGCCTGAGCCGAATACCGGATGAGAGGCTCTATCCCAGCGGTTCACGCGACGCACTTACCTGGACCCAGTGCTGGGTCAGCCTGGGTGATCCCGATGGCGAGGACTTCATGTTCACCAAGTGCGACGCCAGTGGGAACTTCAGCTTCAGCAATGTTCCCGGCGGAAACTGGAGACTGACCATCGGCGACCAATGGAACGACCAGATCATTGATGGTCTGTCCACGCCGGCTAACGTCGGGTGCATCCCCACCGCGGCCCAAGGCAACCAGGGTTGCACCGGCGGACTTGCCACCCTGAATATGCCACATATCGGCGTCCAGCAGTGGCAGTCGAACCTTTACACCACAACCTTCATTGACGATAACAAGAATGGAATCAAGGACGGGACCGAGATCGGGATTCCGTTGATCTATACGATGATCCACTACCGGGATGGGAGCCGCGCCAACGCTCTGACTACGGATTTCAACGGCATTGCCCCCTTCAACGAGACCTTCCCGCTGTTCAACTGGTACGTGGTGGAAGCAGACGACACCCGCTACAAAACGACGGGCATCCACACCGTGTATGACGCGGGCGGCCCTGCCGACGGATCGCCCTCCTGCTCGGCGGCGGGCACGCGGGGATGCGGAACCTCAACTGCCTATAACTTCATGACGAACACGAATGAGTCGGTTCCTTTGCCCGCCGATCTGTCCGTGCCCGGTGCGGTATATTGCGCCAAAGCGGATTGCACGGCGGAGGCTGCTGGGTTCGCGGCAGGTACCGCGGTCGCCAGTTCGTCCACTGCTTCCACGGGGCGCCTCGATCCGCCGTATTTCTGGAGTGGCATGGAGGGTTGGGCCGGCTTAACTGGCCACAGTAATTATATGGAGATCGGCAAAGCCCCGTTTGCAGCTTGCCCGCCGGCCTGCGCGCCGGTCACGGTTACTCCCGCAGGAGGAACGCCTACGACCACGCAGGTGGCCGAGAACGGCGGCATCTATGGACAGATCCAGTATGCCTCGACGCGTCCCTTTGATTCGGCGGAGCAAATGATACAACAGCCTTGGGAGCCGTATATCCCGCACGTCACCGTCAACCTCTACCAGGAAGGCTTTGCAGCCGACGGCGTGACGAAGACTTTGACTTTGGTGGACACGACCCAATCCAGCAGTTGGGATGACTGGGCGCAAGGGTTCTACCCGAACAGCACTGCGGGCTCAGGTGACTTGAAGCCGTACATGAGCTGCCCCGGCCAGGGCACGGCCACCAGTGCCGCCAACCCGGACCTCTTTTACTTCACGCTGTTTGGCCAGCCGAATTACCTTGACTGGTACGCCAGCATCCATAGCACTCCTGCGGTTGCGCCGCACGCGCTGCCTTACAACTCCCAGTTCAAGTGCTATGACGCGATGAAGATCAACAACCAGTTTCAGCCCGCGCCGTACGATGGACGTTACTCGTTCCCCAGCTCGATAGGCATCGACCCGACGTCTGGGAAGCCGCTCGGTCTGAAGGGATCCACCAATGGCGTTGCGTCGTCGATGAATGGGACCAACTGCACGATCTGCGTAGCGAACCCCGATTCGACTGACGCATATCGCTCTGGCACCCCCATGCTTCCCCCCGGTAAGTACGTCGTGCAAGTTCTCATGCCGCCGGGCTACGAGATCTACAAGGAGGAAGACAAGAACCTGCTGATTGGCGACGACTTCATCGCGCCGGTCACGCAGCAATTCGCTAACCTCGGTGCCGACATTTTCATCATCCCCGACCAGGCCTCCGTGGCCTCCATGTACGACCCGAACGCCACGGGCTACAACCCCACTAACTACCAGAACGAGACTACGAGCTTGAATTTGCAGGGGGGAATGCTCTCCGGCGTCCCCGGTTTCCCCGGCTACCAGGATCCTGTATGGCCGTGCGTGGGCGAGCTGCGCACCGTGCCCGACTTCCTGAGTTTGTTCCCGGGGGCGCTAGAAACGGCCCCCTTTGCCGGAGCGACTCGGCCTCTGTGCGACCGCAAGGAAGTGACGCTGAACAACCAGATGTCGGTGAGGGTGAAGTTCGCACTCTTCACCTCCACTCACATCGCGTCGAAGTTCACCGGCGTGATCACCGACGACTTCACCTCGGAATTCGATCCGTTCTCGCCCCAGTTCGGCGAGAAGTTCGCGCCACCCAACATGCCCATTTCCACCAAGGATTATCTCGGAAACGAAATCTCGCGTGTGTATTCCGACCACTGGGGAGTCTATGACGGCTTGACGTTCTCGAGCTGGGAAGTGAACCCGCCCAACATCACGGGATACTCGCCCTCGATGATGGTGCAGTGCATGAACGATCCGGGGCCGATCCTAGACACGCATGCGGGTAGTCCGACCTTTGGGCGCTTGATCAACGATCCTTTGTACAACCCGGCTTATAGCGATTTCTGCTACGAAGAGCCGTACATGCCGGGCTTGACCACCTACCTCGACACGCCGGTTGTGCCCACGCAAGCGATGGTAGGTGCGGCTTACAACAATCCCGACTGCAGCTATCCCGATGCCACGCCGGCGATCGCGGAAGTGGACGGCGACGGTATCGGTCCTTGGGTAAGCAAGAGCGGTGTGACCCTCACCATTAAAGCTCTTGGCGATCAGCAGGTGAGCAACAGCGCTTACGCCGGGCCCTCGGCAACAGTGCCGCCCTTCAATATGAAAACCGTCACCCGCCACTATGGCTTTGGCAGTCAGTGTTCAAGCCCAACGGCGGGTAGCGCAACTTGCAGTACGTTGTCCTCGGTCACCATCGGCGGGGTAGCGGCCACGGTCAACAGCTGGTCAGACACGCAGATTGTAGTGACCGTGCCGACCGGCGTGCCCAACTGCGCGATACAGCAGCAGGCGCAGTACTCGGGCGCGGGCTCGACTGCGCAGTGCGGGCAACTGGTCATCACCGCGGGCAATGGCAAGCAATCGATCGACACGGTCACTGTGACGATTGGCGGCAAAACTCCGTCCCACGTCTCCGCGAACCAATCAATCCAAGCCGCGATTGATACCGCTATGCCGGGTGACCTAATCATCGTCGATCCGACTTGCACCACCACTGGAACGACCACCACGGCCACGTGCAGCGCTGCTGCGCTTGATGCCGGAACGCCGACACAAACTGCCTCCGCGGCATCTCACCAAGAGATGCTACTTATGTGGAAGCCTGTCCGGTTGCAGGGTGTTGGCGCCGCTTCGTCCATCATCGATGCCAATGCCGTTCCGGCGGGCAAGCTGCTTGACCCCTGGCGCCGGCATGTTAACTGCCTGTTCGGCTTGACACTGAGCGGCGTGCCGTCCGTTGGAACCGGCGGGGCGGCGCCCGCGTACGACCCAACCAATACCTACCAGTGCCCGGAGACGAATTGGAATTACTACACCACCCCGACCACGCAAGGTGCTCCGCAGGTTGACCGAATTCCGCTCGAGGCGGTCGTGGGCTGGGACGCCACCGCAAACGGCAACCTGGCCGAACAGCTGCAAGAACCCTCATTGATGGGTGCATATGAGGGAGCGGGCATCACGGTCCTGAGCAAGGGCGTGTGGACCTCAAAAGGAGAAAACATCTGGACCGACGGCGCAACGGCGGGCGCGTTCCCCACGGACGCCCTGCTCCTGCAGGATGTTCCAGCAGCGTTACCCGCAGTCCCAGCCCAAAGTTCCTACTGTACGGCCACTCCCAACCCGTACCCCAGCAACTTTGAGTGTAATCCGTCTTCGATTGACGGCCTCACGATCAGGGACAGCTCCCAGGGCGGTGGCGGCATATTCGCCCACGGCTGGGCGCACAACCTGCAAATCGGCAACGACCGGGTCTACAACAATTCCGGTACGCTCTCGGGCGGCATCAGCATCGGCCAGGGTGAGTTCCCGATAGCGACCACCATTACTAGCGTTTCCGGCGGTGTGGGACAGCAGTCCGTCCTCAGCACACCTCCGTCCTGCCAGAACAGCAATGTAGTCGGTACGGAATTGCCGTTCTGCCTGGACCTGAACGTCAACGTACACAACAACTACATCGCGAACAACTCCTCTCTCGGGGATGAACTGTTCTCCGGCACTCTGTCGGGTGGCGGCGGCGCCACTTTCTGCACCGGTGCCGACTACTACGAGTTCAACTACAACTGGGTGTGCGGAAACCTCGCCTCTGGTGAAGGCGGAGGCTTGGTTCACCTGGGATTCATCTACCACGGGGATATCGAGCACAACTCGATCGTTCTCAACCAGAGCAACAACCCCACCATTCCCACGAACGGTGGCGGAATTCAAGTGATGGGCACGCCCGATACAGACCCGGTTTGCGGGACTATATCGGACGCGGATTGCCCCCCAGGTCTGAGCGACGGTACGGGTCCTGGGCTGGTGATCAATGGCAACCTGATCCAGGCCAACATGGCCGAGAGCGGCAGCGGCGGCGGCATCCGTCTGCAGCAGGTCAACGGGACGGAAGTCTCCGTGTTCCCGTCGACGCCCACAGCCTGGAACAGCGTTTCCATCACCAACAACATGATCGTCAACAACCTGGCGGGTTGGGATGGCGGCGGAATATCGCTGCAGGATTCGCTGAACGTGGCGATCATCAACAACACCATCTCGAGCAACGACACCCTTGCCTCTTCCGGCGTGCTTACGCAGAGCATTGGGACGCCTTTGGCCAGCGCGCCTGCGGGGAGCTGCACCAACGCGGCCGGCACCACGTCGTGCCCGCAATCGGCAGGCCTGACCAGCACGGTGAACTCGACGTTGCTGACCACGACCTTCACCGGGCTAACGATTACATGCCCGACCGGACAACCCAACTGCACGGCATTCTCCAACCCGCTGCTGCAAAACAACGTGATCTGGCAGAACCGCGCCTTCGACATCGGAGTGGGCGGCTTAGGTTCAGCGACCCAGAACCAGCAGAACCTGGTATCGCTGTCCCCCACAATTACGCAGTCCGCTTCCGGCCAGTGCGGCTCGGGCGGCAGTTACTGGGACATCGGCGTCCGGGGCGATACGGGTCCAGGCGTGCACAGCCTAGGGGCGGGGATCGCACTCAACCCGACGTATTCGGTACTGGACGACACGGGCTACGCGGCATCGAACTTGACTACCAATCCCAGCGTCGTCAGTCAGTATTGCAACGGTTCGCGCGTGCCGCCAGAATGCACCACGGCGGATGGCTGCGGAGGGCCGAATGGATACGGCGTACCTCCGGGAATTGTCGACGCGCAGACCCCGAATCCGCTCTTCACCCTCAATCCAAATGCAACGGTGGACGAGGGCAACAACTGGATCAACGTGAGCTGGGGTCCGCTTGCGCTGAGCAACGATGCGGTGACAGGTGGAGTGAATGGGAACTACGGTGGTGGACCTCTGTTTGCCAACTATGCGCTGAATGTGGGTTCGCCGGCCATCGACTACGTGCCGCTGAGCACGGCGAGTCTGCCCACGGCTACGTTGCCGCAACTGGCCACGGACTTCTACGGAAATCCGCGGCCTGATTCGGCGAACCCGAACCACTTCGATATCGGAGCGGTCGAGTTCCAGCACGGCGCCGGTGCGCCCACGCTCATCACGATCAGCCCCAACAGCGGATCGCAGGGCACGATCGTGAACGTAACGATTACTGGCACCGGCCTGACCGGGGCAACCGCAGTGAACATCACCGGTACCGGCGTCGCTGTCAGCAACGTCACCGCCGTCGGCGCTACAACGGTAACGGCAACCTTCACCATCGCACCGACGGCGACGATAAGCATCAGGAACGTGACCGTCACAGCGACGGCCGGCACGAGCAATGCCGTTGAGTTCACTGTTACCGCTCCGCCAGCGCCGACCTTGACGTCCATCAGTCCTGCTTCTGGACAGCGCGGAACGTCGACGGGCGTGATGCTGACGGGCACGAACTTCGTGCCCGGGTCGACGGTCGCGGCCGCGCCTGCGGTAACGGGCTTCACGATCAGCAACGTGATTGTGGTGAGCTCCACTGAGATCACCGCAACCTTCACCAGCAGCCTCGGCGCGACACTCGGGAATGTGAACATTGAAGTCGTGACGGCGGGTGGCGCCAGCAATACGCTGCCGTTTGCGATTACTGGCCCGGTGCTCAACTCGATTACGCCTGCCTCGTCTAATCGCGGTGTGACCGGCCTGTCGTTAGCGCTGGCCGGATCGGGCTTGACGGGAGCCACCTCGGTCAACTTCTCGGGCGGCGGCATTACCGTCACCAGCGTGACAGTTAACAGTGACACGTCCATCACGGCGGTGGTGAACATCTCGGCGGGCGCACCAGCCGGGGCCAGGAATGTGACCGTCACGACACCGGCAGGAAACAGCAATGCCGTAACGTTCACGATCACAGTACCGCCAGCCGGACTGTTCTCGATCTCCCCGACCACGGGCGCTCGAGGCACAACGCAGCCGGTGACGCTCACGGGCATCAGCTTCCAGACGGGGGCAAATCCCGCAACTGGAATCGCGGTGAACGGTGGCGGCATCACCGTGACCGGCTTCACGGTCGTCAATGACACCACCATCACGGCGAACTTCGTCATCTCGCCGACGGCAGCATTGACCGCCAGAAACGTAACCGTAACTACGACTGGCCCACCGACCACCCCCGTGACCTTCACGGTGGTGAATCCGGGAACGCCGATTCTTAACTCGATCACGCCGGCCTCGGGTCTGCGTAGAACGGCTGCGGCTGCGAATCCAGTCGCGGTTGTCCTCGCCGGCTCCAACTTCACGGCGGGATCGACCGTCAACGTAATTGCGCCGGCCAACGGCCTCACCGTCACGGGAGTGACTGTGGTCAGTCCGACGCAGATCAATGCCACCTTCAACACGACGACCGGGGCTGTGATAGGTCCGAGGAGCATCACGGTAACCAACCCGGCTGGCACCAGCGGCCCGGCAACCTATACGGTGCTTGGACCGGTGCTCACGTCGATCCAACCGGCGTCGGGCTTCCGCGGAATCGAGACGATTAATGTCAGTATCTTCGGCAGTGGACTTACCGGAGCTACGGCAGTCACCGTGTCGGGTGGTGGCGTCACTGTGGGTCCAATCACCGTGGCCAGCGACACGCAGATCACGACTACATTCGCCTTCTCCACGACGGCGGCGGTCGGGACCAGGACCGTCTCGGTGACAGCACCTGGAGGCGTCAGCAACACGGTGCCCTTCACGGTTCAAGCTCCGGGAAGGCCGACGTTAACCTCGATCGCGCCGTCTCGCGGAGCTCGCGGCACGACGGTTCCAGTGACGCTCACCGGGACTAACTTCGTTGACGGATTCACAACGGTCGCGGTCTCTGGCGGCGGAGTCACCGTCAGCGCAGTGAACGTGACGAGTTCGACGACAGCGACAGCAACCTTCACCATCTCGGCAACTGCTGCGCCGGGTACCCACAACGTGACCGTTACGGTAGCAGGCGCTACTGGCGCCAGCAATACGGTGGCGTTCACGGTGGGAGCGACGATCACTTCGATCGCCCCGAACTCGGCGACGCATCCTGCAACGGGCACACTGGCCGTTCCGGTGACGATTACCGGTACGGGCTTGACCGGAGCCACAGGATTGACTGGAACCGGTGGTGGGGTGACGGTTGCCGCCGGCACCTTCACCGTGGTGAACTCGACCACGATTAACGTAACGCTCAACGTAGCGAGCACCGCAACCCTCGGGGTCCATAACCTCGGTGTTGCGTCGCCGAATGGAAACTCGAATACCTTGCCGTTCACGGTTAACTAGCAGCAACCGGGTAGCGACCGGACATTCAAACCTGGATGTCCGGTCGCTAACCGCCAACGCAGTTCCTCCCTCGTTAACTCAGGCAGTTCGCGTCGATTCTGGCACCTTGGTGGCATTGACCGGGGTGAGGGTTGGGAGAAAATAACAAGATGTTGAAACAGGTAATTCTGCGCAGTCGTCGGCCTCTCGTTGCGATACTTCTTGTGTCCAGTGTGGTGTTTTCCGGCGCCCAATCGGCGCCTCCCCAATCATCTCAAAGTGCCGGCAAACCGACGCCGGCCCCGGTGTGGCAAGGCTCTCAGGCCAATCGCCTTTCCGGCCGAGCGGAAATGTATTACGAGGGGGTTTGGGGAGTTGGCGAACTCCGGGTCAAGACGGCGGAGTCGGGCGAGCTCATTCGATTTAACTATCGGGTATTAGACCCAAACAAAGCCGCAGCCCTCAACGATAAGAAGGCCGAGCCTAAATTGTTCGATGCGCAAGCCAAGGTGAGCCTTGTGGTGCCTCAGTTGGAGAAGGTCGGAAAGCTGCGCCAGGAGAGCACGCCCAAAGCGGGCATGACGTACTGGATGGCTTTCTCGAACCCGACGCGGGCTGTGAAACGGGGCCACCATGTGGATGTCGTCATCGGGTCATTCCGAGCCAACAACCTCGTCGTGGAATGAGGATCCCCGGACCAGCGTATTAGGTCGCTGGTGCTACCAAGCTTCTTGGCCGCTTCGGCATCCTCGGTGCAGCTTTCGGTTCTCGGCTCCGCGAATCGGCGATTATTGCGGTTCCGTTTCTTTGCAGGGCGCACTGGCACACGATGCGAAGAGTTTACAACTCTTAAGAAAAAGGGACAAAGTATGCTACGAAGAATTTATGGGATCTTCACCTTGGGGACGCTGGCCGTTTCGCTGATTCTGGCCGCAACGGCGGCTTTAGCCCAGATGGCAAATCCCGGTACCACACCGGGCGCGCCGATCTTGAATCGGCAGGGCCTGGCTGGGCGGAGAGGTCCGGTCGGGAGCAAGACCGCCGACCCGCAGGGTCTGGGCGCAGTGCGTGAACGAGTCCAGGATATGGAAAGTACGCTCTCGCAGATGCGTGTAGTGCTAAGACAGATGCATGCCAAGGCCGCCAAGAGCAAATCCACTGATCCGGTAACCAAAGCTAACCTTGACATGTGGGAACTGATGGTGGGCCATCTGGATAAGGAGCTCGAGCAGCTCCGGGTGACATTGGCAACGCGCGATGACTTAGAGGCTCGGCGTGCCGCTCTTTACAAGCAGGCCGATGCTAAGGCAGAAGCCGCGGCTCAAGCTGCTCGGGCCGCTCAGGCCGCGCGATTCGCCCAGACTGAGAAAAATGCCACCGGCGCGCCGACACCGGCGCCGACCGGACAAGCGACCGGGCAGAGTGCAGAATCAAGCCCGGCTGCGCAGACTGCGCCTGCGCAGCCTTCAGCCGCCCCAACCAATAACTCTGCTCCGCCAAATTAAGAGGGGGTCAGGCGGTGGCGCAAATCACTGGCAGAGTAAGTTCGCGGTGCAGCCGTTTCGCGGCTCTAGCCGATTCCTGCTGCTACTTAGTTAAAGGGTGCGGCCGTTCTGATACTCTTGGCCACGTCTTGGTGCAAGCGCAAAGCGCACCGACCAGCGATCAACTGATCGACTTAAAAATCCTCCCCCCCCACTAGTCCTCCTGTTGGCAGGGCTAGGCTCCAGGGACAAGGTCCCGACCCGTTGCCCCGGATTCCTGTACGCAATGGCACAAATGTGCCATACAGTCCTTGCGCTAGATCAAAGAGGGCAAGGTACGCGTCGGGTATAAATTTCTGCAAGGCGGCCGTGTTCAGCTCGCCAGGGTTTGCTCTGGTTCTATCCCCCCAAAACCCGTAGTCACCTGCGGAGCTTGGCAGGAAGTAGGAGGAACTCGATGGCCAGTCATGGTTCGACAAATCAAAGGATGCGGATGGGCGTCCCATTAACACGTGGGGGACAAAGGATGAATCTATGCTGAGAAAAGCACAAATAATTTGTGTGGGTGTGATGGTTGCCGCATCGCTTGCGGCCGCCGCGGGAGCTTCTTCGGCGCCCGCAAATCTCTCTGCAGCTCAAATTGTGGACAAAAACGTTGCAGCCCGGGGCGGGTTGCAGGCGTGGCGCGCCGTCCAGACGTTGTCTTTAGAAGGGAAAATGGGCGCGGGTGGAAATCAGCGGGCGACCCTTGCTGTGCCTGGACCTGCTGGAGCAAATGCGAAAGGGCTGATTGCTCCTCATCGTCCCGTCGAGGAAGCTCAGCTGCCTTTTCTTATGGAACTCAAGCGCGGCCGCAAAATGAGGTTCGAGTTGCAGTTCGCCGGCAAGACTGCGATCCAGGTGTACGACGGCGCCAACGGCTGGAAGCTGCGCCCATTTCTCAATCGCATGGAAGTGGAGTCCTATACCGCGGACGAATTAAAGAAGGCCTCCATGCAATCCGACCTTGACGGTCTGTTGGTGGATTACGCCGCCAAGGGCACCCGCATCGACTTGGAGGGCGCAGAAAAGGTGGAGGGTCGCGATACCTACAAGCTCAAGGTCACCGAGAAGAATGGGCAGGCGGTGCACGTATGGGTCGACGCAGAGACTTTCCTCGAAACCAAAGCTGAGGGACAGCCCCGTCGCCTCGATGGAACTGATCATCCGGTCGAACTCTACTACCGCGATTACCGGACAGTGGACGGTCTTCAGATCCCGTTTGTTTTCGAGACGCGAGTTCTCCCCGTGGGCAAAACGGCCCTAGGTCTCCGGGATACTCCCGTTCCGACGGAAAAAATAGTCATCGACAAGGTCGTGGTGAATCCCAAGCTCGATGAGAAGTTGTTTTCGAAACTGGAAATCCCAACTGCACCGAAAAGCAAGTAACAAAGAGTGGTATTTCCGCCATCGTCTGCAGCGAAGTGGTTTGTGCCCTCTCCCCTGGAACGCTCTGTAGCGGCGTGTGCGCTTTGCAGTTCTGAAGCCCTGGCTGCTGCATCGAGCCGGCGAGGATGAAATCCAACAGCAGATCTATTTCGCGAAGGAGACTGAAAATGATGTTTCGAAATGCGGCCATAGTCGTCGTGGTTCTGGCGGTGACAACCGCTTTGGCTCAGAGTGCTCCCCCGGCGCCGACCGTACCGGGAGGCACGGATGTCATTAGCCAGGGACGTGGGCCCGTTGGCCGGAGAATCTCGTCCCTGGGCGCAAAGAGACCGACCAGCGCGCAGACTCCGAGCGCGCCGCGGCAGCACTTCGAGGACCTGGAAAGCACGGTCAACCAGATGCATGCGATGCTGAAGCAAATGCAGTCCAGGGCGGCGAAGAGCCGCACCAAGGATTCGTTCGCCATAGCCAACCTTGGCATGTGGGAATTGATGGTGGGCCATCTAGACAAGGAAGTCCAGGCACTGCGGGCCGCGATCGCGGCACGAGAAGATATGGAAGCTCGTCGGGCCGCCCTCTACAAGCAGGCAGATGTGAAAGCGGAAGCAGAGGCTCAGGCGGGGCGGGCGGGACAGGCTGCGAAATCTGGCGTTGAGCCGCCGCCGTCGCTTTCTGGCGCACATGGTGCAGTACAAAGCCCAGCCGGACAGAATGCGTCCGGCCAGGCTCCCGCTGCGCAGACTCCCTCCTCGACCGCCACTCCTGCGTCACCCGCAACTTCCGCTCCTTCGCCAAACTAAAAGCGAAGTGGCGGAACAGAGGTACGCACCGTGCTGTCACGAGGCAGCAATTCGATGAAAAAGGTTCTGAGTACGGCAGCAATTGCCCTGACGATGATCCTGTCGTACGTGGCAGGACGGCACCACACTGCGCGAAACGGGACAGCTGACACAAGCGCCCGCCACGTCCTCTACTGGGTCGATCCCATGCATCCCGATTACAAGTCTGATCATGCAGGGATCGCTCCTGATTGCGGTATGCAGCTGGAGCCGGTTTATGAACAGCCCGCCTCTGCGGCGGTCGTTCCCGCCGCGCCCGCCCAACCCGGAACCATCGGAATTGATCCCGATAAACAGCAGCTCTTCGGGATTCGTGTTGCCGCCGCCGAACGAACATCTGCATCCACCAAACTTCGCGTGCTGGGCCGCGTCAGTCCTGAAGACACGCGAGTGTATCGGATCACCTCCGGTTCGGAAGGCTTTATCCGCAGCACTTTCAACGATTCAGTAGGGGAGCTGGTCAAGAAGGATCAAAAGCTGGCCACCTCCTATGTAGGTGAGACGCTGTCGATAGCTTCCGGATTTCTCGCCGCAACTGCGGGCTTACCGGGCGTCCCCCCGGGTAGGGACGGGTCGCGGACTATGCCATTCCCCGGCGCTGTGTCCAAGCAAGGCTTCAGCAGTGTTCAGGGATACACGGATCGCCTGCGCAATCTGGGAGTGAGCGAGGCGCAGATTCAACAGATGGCCGAGAGCCACCAGCTTCCTGAGACGATTGATATTGTCGCGCCGGCGGACGGATTCATTCTCGCCCGCAACGTTTCGCCAGGCCAGCATTTCGACCGCTCCATGGAGTTTTACCGTATCGCGGATCTGACAAAAGTTTGGATTGTCGCTGATGTGTTCGATTCCGAAGTTCAGAACTTCCACCCGGGTACGGTCGCTCGCGTGACCTTGACAGATTCGCAAAGGACGTTCACGGCTCGGGTCAGCAACGTCTTGCCCCAGGTCGATCCGGCCACGCGAACTTTGAAACTCCGCCTCGAGGCGGACAATCCAGGCTTTGCTCTCCGGCCCGACATGTTTGTCGATGTCGAGCTGCCGGTTTCCGAGCCAGCCGGACTCACCGTTCCCTTGGATGCTTTGATCGATTCCGGGCGCGAGCAGCGAGTTTTCGTCGAGCGCAGCAGCGGAGTATTTGAGCCTCGACAGGTGCATGTGGGATGGCGTTCAGGCGACCGGGTCGAAATTGTGGATGGATTGAAGGAAGGGGAACGCGTCGTAACTGCCGGAACTTTCCTGGTGGACTCCGAAAGCCGATTGAGATCCGTGCAACCCGCGACAAAGCAGCAGGCGCCGCAAGAGAAAGTTGCGCCGAAATCCAATCCGCAGCCAAAGCTCGCGGCCAGTTTTGTCAAGGTCAAAGATGCCGCCTGCGGCATGATGATTGACAAGGCCAAATCGATTGCCGAAGGCAATACGCTCACGCGCGACGGAGTCACCTACTATTTCTGCTCGCAGAGTTGCAAGCGCAAGTTCGCCGCGCAGCCCGAGCACTATCTGGCCGCGAATCCCTCCGGACAAGGGTCATGATCAATCGCATCATCGATCTTTCGGTGAAGCACAAGCTGCTCGTGCTGGCCAGCGTGGCTGTTGCCTGCATCTTCGGCTGGTGGGCGATGATGTCGCTGCCGCTCGACGCCACCCCAGACCTCAGCGAGACTCAAGTCATCATCTATTCGCGCTGGGATCGCAGCCCCGACATCGTCGAGGACCAGGTCACCTTTCCCATCGTCACTGCGATGACCGGCGCTCCGAAGGTTAAGACCGTCCGTGGTGTCTCCGACTTCGGTTATTCCTACGTGTATGTCATCTTTGAAGATGGCACCGATCTTTACTGGGCTCGTTCGCGTGCGCTGGAGTACCTGTCGAGCGTGCAGTCCCGCCTGCCCGAGGGCGTGAAAACCGAACTCGGACCCGATGCGACGGCGCTGGGCTGGGTCTACCAGTATGCGCTGGTCGACACCTCCGGCAAACATAGTCTGGCCGACTTACGTTCTTACCAGGATTGGTACCTGCGCTACTATCTGCGTGCCGTGCCGGGCGTGGCGGAAGTGGCTCCGGTTGGCGGCTACACGCGCCAGTATCAGGTCAACGTCGATCCCAACCGGCTGCAAGCCTATGGCATCCCGATCCGCCGTATCGTGGAGGCCGTACGTAGCGGCAACCAGGAAGTCGGCGGGCGACTTCTCGAATTCGGCGGCACCGAGTACATGATTCGCGGCCGCGGCTATGCCACCTCGATCGAGGAATTCAAGAACATCGTCCTCGATGCCAACGCCGACGGCACGCCGATCCGCATCAAGGACATCGGCCAGGTGGTCGAAGGGCCTGAGTTGCGGCGCGGCGTGGCAGACCTCGACGGCAAAGGCGAAGTCGTTTCCGGCATCGTCGTCATGCGCAGCGGCGAAAACGCCCTGGCGGTGATCGATCGCGTCAAACAGAAAATTTCCGACATCACACCCACGCTGCCCGAAGGCGTCAAGATCGTTCCCATCTACGATCGTTCTCAGCTCATCCATCGCGCTATCAGCAACGTTGATTGGACCATCTTCCAGGTCGTCGTCACCGTGGTCTTAATCATTCTCATATTCCTCTGGCATTTCCCCAGCGCGGCGATCCCCATCGTCACCATGCCGGTCGTGATCCTGGTATCGTTCATCCCGTTCCGGCTGCTTGGAATCAGCGCCAACATCATGTCGCTGGCCGGCGTGGCGATCGCCTTCAGCGAGTTGGTCGACGCTTCCATCGTGGTGGTCGAGCAAACTCATAAGAAGCTGGAACAGTGGGAGCGCGGCGGCCGTCGCGGCGATTATCGCGCGGTTGTCCTCGCTGCCGTGAAAGAGGTCGCAGGCCCAACCTTCTTCGCCTTGCTTGTCATCGCCATCTCTTTCCTGCCGGTCCTGACCCTGGAAGCGCAGGAAGGCCGCATGTTCAAGCCCCTGGCCTACGCCAAGACCCTGGCCATGCTCATCGCCGCAGGAATGGCCATCACCCTGGATCCGGCATTGCGCCTGCTGCTCACGCGCGTCGAGCGTTTCTCCTTCCGCCCGGAGTGGCTCTGCCGCGTGGCCAATGCCTTGCTCGTAGGCAAGATTCGCTCCGAAGAAGATCACTTCATCAGCCGCTGGATGACGCGTATCTATGAACCGGTCGTGCGCTGGACCCTTCGCTGGAAATGGGCCGTGATTTCCGGAGCCGTTGTCATGGTGGCCCTCTCCATTCCTGTATTCCTGCGCCTGGGATCGGAGTTCATGCCTCCGCTGGACGAAGGCGCTGTCCTCTACATGCCTTCCACCATGCCGGGAATTTCAATCTCCCAGGCGCAGACCCTGCTTCAGAGTACCGACCGCATCCTCGCCCGGTTTCCGGAAGTCGACCAGGTGTTGGGGAAGGCGGGCCGCGCCGAGACCTCGACCGATCCGGCGCCGCTGTCCATGCTGGAGACCGTCATCATCCTCAAGCCCCACTCCGAGTGGCGACACGTCGACACCTGGTATTCCTCATGGGCGCCGGAATTCACCAGGCCGCTATTGCGCCACCTTACTTCCGATACGATCTCCGCGGAAGAACTCATTCGCCTGATGGATGAGAGCCTCAAGGTGCCCGGCCTGACCAATGCCTGGACCATGCCCATCAAAGGCCGCATCGACATGCTGACCACTGGCATGCGCACTCCGGTGGGTCTGAAAATTTCGGGAGCAAATCTGGCCACGATTGAGCAGATCGGAACTCAGATCGAGTCTCTGCTGCCTCGCGTCAAGGGCACGCGCGGAGTCTTCGCCGAGCGCACCGGCACCGGATATTTCCTGGATTTCGAGTGGAACCGCGAGAAACTAGCCCACTATGGCTTGAGCATCGAAGAAGCTCAACTCGCAGTGGAGAACGCGATTGGCGGCGAAGACGTGACCACCGCCGTCGAGGGACGCGAACGCTACCCGGTCAACGTGCGTTACATGCGCGACTTCCGCAGCGATCTCGGCGCATTGCAGCGCGTGCTGGTTCCGGCGGGCGGTCAGCGGCAGGTTCCCTTGGGCGAACTCGCCGAGATTCGCACCAGCAGCGGCCCGGCGATGATTCGCGACGAGAATGGCATGCTGACTGGCTACGTCTACGTCGATATCGCCGACCGCGATCCGCAAAGCTACGTTACCGAAGCCGGGACGTTGCTGCGCGACCAGCTGAAACTTGCTCCCGGATATGCCATCTCCTGGAGCGGGCAATATGAAGCCCTGGAGCGGGTGAAGCACCGCCTCGGGCGCGTTGTGCCGCTCACTCTGGCGATCGTCCTGTTGCTGCTGTACGCGAACACGCGTTCGCTCACCAAGACGATGATCATTCTCCTGGCGGTTCCGTTTTCCGCCGTGGGCGCAGTCTGCTTCCTGTATCTCGCGGGCTACAACATGAGCGTCGGCGTCTGGGTTGGTTTGATTGCCCTGCTCGGTATCGACGCCGAGACCGGCGTCTACATGCTCCTCTACTTGGATCTTGCCTACGAGGACGCCCGCCGCCAGGGTCGCATGCAGAACGTCGCAGACCTCGGCGAAGCGATTGTCCAGGGCGCCGCCAAACGCCTGCGCCCCAAATTCATGACCTTCGCCACCATGTTCATCGGCCTGTTGCCGATCATGTGGAGTACCGGCACGGGTTCCGACGTCATGAAGCGCATCGCCGCCCCCATGGTGGGCGGAATCTTCGCCTCATTCGTCCTTGAGTTGCTCGTCTACCCGGCCATTTACGCGGTGTGGCGCCAACGGGCTCTTGAACACGAACCTGGAGACGGAGACACAGTCAAAGCGGAATACGCCGACCATCTCGAGCCCGAACGAACCGACTTCGTCACCCTGCACCTGCAGCAGTCTTAACGCAGCCCGAAACAGCGAGACGCACTGACGAACTGGGTTGTCTTCGAAAGCAACATCATGCCGCCGGGAGAACGGCCGTTTGGTCGCGCTCGACACGAGGGCAATACAATCGGTGGAACTGTCCGCAAATGCCCCGCGAACGGCTGGACACAAGCGGCCAGGCGCCTCAGCACGTTGCCCTCATCCAAGGGGATAAAGCGTTCGCGCGTGGTTTGTTGCATCGGGCCTATATGAGAGGTTTGCGCTAGAGCCAAGGATTTCGACAGTACAGCTCAGAACTCAGCGGAGTTTCTACGGACATTGATCTGGAGCAAACAGTCGCCCTCAAAGCTGGTGCTATAAAGAGAAAGAGTAGAGCCGAGGCGGAGTGCAAGAATTTGCGTATTTCTCGGTTTGTGCTGGAGCGGTTTCCGCGGTATTCTTCCCCACGCTGACGGACACGGCAACGTTTCATCTGGGCAGCATTGACGCGGGCACCTTGTCCGCTGCACATGAGTGAGGGAAAGGGGTAAGGGCGTGACCGAAATCCTCGTGGGGTTCGCGAGGCACCCATTTCGCAGGTCCGGCCGAATCCGGCAGTGTCTTGCCTGGTCCCTTGAAATTCTGATGGGGCTGACGATTTGGGTTTTCGCTTCCTTGGCATCAGCTCAGGCGACTCCGGGTCCCTCCCGCATCCAGGAAAGAAAAGAGAAGCCAGCCACTCCTGTAGTCGCCGCTCCCGCCCAGCCAGCGCCACATCCCGTGGTGCCGATCTATGGGGCGGCTGCTCCGGAACAGACTCTTCCTCAACCACCGGAAATCGCTTGGGACGGCAAACAGCTGACCATCGATGCCGAAAACTCGAGGTTATCGGATATTCTGCTGGCCATCCGTGCCAAGACGGGGGCGTCGGTCGACTTCCCCGGGGGCGCTACCTCAGAAAGGGTGGCGGTGCATCTCGGTCCGGCGCCAGTGCGCGAAGTTCTTTCCTCGTTGCTGTACGGCACTGATTTTGATTATGTGATCCAATCCACCGACGACGATGAAGATGGACTTCGGAGCGTGGTCGTAACGCTCCGCGGTGGTAAGGGTGACGACGTGGTCGGGGCCGACGCCGAACAGGTTGCAGCTGACGCTGCCAAAACGCCAGGGATGCGGTTGATGCGGGGGTATGCTGCGCCCGGCAAGCCCGCTTTCCAGGCTGAAGCGGAGGCCGCTCTTGCGGCCCAGAAGGCCGAAGCCGAGTCCGGTGTTATTAGCGAATCTGCAGCCGCTACCGACTCTGACGTGCCAACCGGCGGGCAAGGTTCGGCCGCCTCCAGTGCGGAATCGACTGCGGCGGGCTCTTCACCCACGAACACTGACCCCAAGTCCGTGCCCGCAGCCACTTCATCCGCCGAGGGTAGTACAGTTGCCGTCAGCGATATCCCGCCAGCCAACACCGCAGCCGCTTCCGGCGACAGCTCTGGCGAGCAGTCCGAGGCTTCCCAGAAGGTGCAAAACATGCTGAACATGTTCGAACAGCGGCGCCAGATCCAGGCCCAGCAGAACCAACGCGCAGCTCCGCCGGCAACCAACTGAGTTTCATCTATAACGGAGATTTCGGGAAGGCCACGCCTTCGAGGGGGCTGCTTGCGGCGGCCATCCTAACATCAGAAAGGGAAAGATCTTCACGCCAGGACCAAGCGAGAACTTCATTTCTCAGATGGCTTTGCGCAATAATACAAATGGAAGAGATCGGAAGTCTGCACCAGAGCAGCAACCCAGAGGCGGGTAAGTCCTAGTGGGTGGCGCTCTCGAACAGCGGCCGGCTGTTGAAGAGCGGAGACCGCCCAGACATCGCGATTGGGGATTTCCACGCGCATGGACTACTGGTCGAATAGCATTCTGGGTTGAACAAGGAACTGCTGATGAAAAAGAAACGATGTCCGAAACCATTGACCGTTGCAGCTGGGTTCATTCTGCTCTGTGTGGCACCAGGGCTGATTCGCGCCCAAATGGCTTCGCCCGATCCGGGGCAGGCTCCGAAGATGGCCTCGCCTGCGGCTCAGGCGAAGAAAGACTCTGCGCCACCGGACGATTTTGCCGGCTTGAACTACACCGATGAACAGAGAGCAGAAATTGAGAAGATCCGTCTGGATACGAAGAAACGAAGGGAGGCAGTAGCAAAGGACGAAAAGTTATCAGCAGAGCAAAAAGATGCCATGCTCCTGGGATACACGCGCATCGAGTATGGTCGGATTTATCAGGTGCTTTCACTCGATCAAAAAAGACAAGTCCAGAGGATCCGCGCTCGTCGAACCGCAGACGACGCGGCGCGGACGAAGCAGCAGTCCCCATTAAATCAAAAGTCTAATGCGCCAGCGAAGTAAGTGGTCGAGCAGCTTTGACAATTTTCTTGCTCTGCCAGGTTGATAGTTAAGACGTGCTCGACCTCTAAGCCGTCCCCTTTGTCACCGCCTCGATGGTAAGTTAACCCGGTCGCGACTTACTTCCGCGATCCCATGGTGCGCGGGATCTTCGCCTCATTCGTGCTTGAGTTGCTGGCATATCCGGCCATTTACGCGGTGTTGCGCTAAAGGGTTCTCCGGCCCGAACCTGGAGGCAAGGGCACAGTCAAGGCAGGATACGCCGACCATCTTGAGCCCGAACGAAACGCCTTCGTCACCCTGCAACTGCAGTAATCATCCGAGCAAGTGGGATTCGAACACTGTGTAGCGTAAGTTGATTTGCGTCTAGCGACGCGATTGATCCATCGCGCTGGTCTCGAATCGATGCGCCTCAACAATTGGGACGGCATTTACCCTTCCCGCGACAGGCCCTGCAACGCCGGCACGTTGCGCACCAATACTGCTTCCCGCCGCGCACTCACAATTCCTTGGGTCTCCCACTGACAGAGCAGGCGGCTCACCGTGAACAACGTCGTCCCCGTCAATTGCGCCAACTCCCGCCGAGACAGCGCAATTTCCACATGACCCTCGCTCTGCTTGCCCACCTGGTCAAGCAGGCGCAACAGTTGGCTGCTGAGCCGAGGCGCAACCTTCTCCGTCGAAATTTCGCGGAACCGCACTTCCAGTTCGTTCAGACGACTCTCAAGAACGTGCGCCATATTACGCCGCAGCGTCGGATAGCGGTCCGAGATAGCTTCGAATTGGGCCGCCTCCCACATCAGGGCCAATGACGGCTGCACTGTGCGCGCGGTTGAACAATGCTCGCTTCCGGCGCACCCTCCCACACCGCCCAGCACATCCCCGGGCCCGGTGAGACGCAGAATGACTTCGCTCCCGTTTGCGCCCAGCTGAGTGATCTTGACGCAGCCCGAAACTAGCAAGACGCACTGACGAACCGGGTCGCCTTCGAAAAAAACAGTATGCCGCCGGGAGAACAGCCGTTCCGTCGCGCTCGAAACGATGGCAATACAATCGGCCAGGGGAATGTCCGCAAATGCCGCAAAAGGTTGGACAGAAGCGGCCCGGCGCCTCAGCACGTTGCCGTCATCCAAAGGGATCAAGCGTTCGCGCATGGGTTGTGTACTCATATCGAGCCTATTGTTGTTGCCTCTTTGTGGAGGGAGAGTGATTCGAAGTGGGTTCTTGGCCGATTGGCTGGGATTTGTGATGTTGAGGCGAGACCTGCGAATCGATGGAGAAAGTCCCCCACGCGCGCGGGCAAAACGGCCACGCACGGGCACCACTCCGGCCCTAAGACTTGAATGCGCCATCGCCCTCCCCACCACAGGAGCTCTGGGCTACTGGAAGCTGATTGTAAGGTTGCAGGGCAGCGTTCCCCGGCTTCGCTGCTATCCTGACCGATCGCTCGCTTGTTTTATGCGCCCACGCAGGGGGGAGGTCCCGCAAGAAGGCGCAATCCGAAGTAAACGAACCACTACCGTGAATCCGTACCTGACGCCCGCCTTTTTCTGATACCACCGAACGGAGCTCCGTTGTTTGCTCTAGAGCAAGAACGGCCCAAGATTTCGACAGCAGAACTTAAAATTCAGCAAAAGCTCAAAATTCACCTGAATTTCTACGACACCGGCGAAGTACAAGAATTTTCATATTTCTCCGTCTGTGCCCGAGCGGTTTCCAAGGTTATTGTTCCCAGGCTAGCGGGCACGGCAACGTTTCATCAGGGTTGCGTTTGACGCGGGCACTTTCGTCTGGGGCGGGCATAAATGAGGGCAAGGGGTGAGGGCGTGACGCAAATCCTTCCTACAGGGTTCGCGAGGCACTCATTTCGCAGGTCCGGCGGAGTCCAGCGTCTTGCCTAGTGCCTTGAAGTTCTGATGGGGCTGGCGAATTGGGTTTTCGCTTCCTTGGCATCGACTCACGCGACTCCGGGACCCTCGCGCATTCAGGAAAGAAAGAGAAGCCAGCCACTCCCCTAGTCGTCGCTCTTGCCCAGCAACCGCCGCATCCGGTGGTGCCGGTTTACGGGGTGGCTGTGCCGAACAGACTCTTCCTCCGCCACCGGAAGTTGTCCAGGACGGCAAACAACTCAACATCAATCGAGAGAACTCGAAGTTATCCCATATTCTGCAGAGGCGCGGCCTCCTCGGAACAAGTAGCGGTGCACCTCGGTGCGGCGCCCGTGCGCGAAGTTCTTTCCTGGCTATTACACGGCACAAACTTCAACTACGTGATCCAAGGTGCGGACGACGATCAAGACGGGCTTCGCAGCGTGGTCGTGACCACGCGCGGCGGCGGCAGCAATGACGATGAGGTGGTCCTCGCCGACGCCCTGCAACCAGTAGGAATACGGCTGATGCCCGGATATTCTTAGGTCGACCGCCGTCTTGCCTTCCACCAGCCGCCGGCGCACCAGATCCGCATCTCCCGGATTGTCTTCGATTAGCAAAACGTGGGTTGCTGAATCGTTCATCGTTTCTCCTTCTGCGGCAGACTGGCGAAGCCCAGCCAGAACTCCGCCACGGATGGACCACTGCGACGAATTCCGGAAGATTCCCCGGCTTTTTTAAATAACGGTTCGCTCCCCAGCGTATAGCTCTGCGCTATATCGGAGTTCGCCTGTGAGGTGATAAAAATGACGACCGGAAGCTTGGCCAGGGCCGGGTCGGCCTTGATATTCGAAAGCACCTCGCACCCGTCCTTGCGCGGAAGGTTCAAGTCGCGAACGACCAGGTCCGGTACCGGCGCCTTGGCATATTTCCTGTGCCGCCGCAGAAATGAAATTGCTTCCGGCCCGTTGTTGACCGCATTTGCGCGAAGGTGTCCTTTGCTCTGCGCACTTCGCTGGTCAACCGCCCATGACCCGGTGCACGCTAACCCGCCCAGGACGAAATGTGTGGCGCAAGGTCATCACTACGAGGATCGCCAGCCCTGATACTCTCAGAGCCATGTCCCAGCCTAAATGCCCGATCGAAGAATTGAATTCGACGATTAAATCCGCTGCGAACTCGAGGACAGTCAACCCAACGACCAGGTACATGAAGATATTCTGTCGAATGGTTGCGACAGCGCCGGAGAAAAGCATGAATGCAAACACCAGGTCGAATCCAATTCTCCCGGGCCGTGACAGACGAATCATGGGAACAAAAATAATGATGATCACGGGAAAGGCGAGGAAGGAACTCAGTCCCGGTCCTCGACCCAAAAGGGGAACAGCGGAGTGTCCGTCGGTTTCGGTGCGCCTGATTTGTCGATGCCTGCATGTTTGCCAAACAAAATGCCCTCGATGGTGGACGCCCAGCGGATTACAAAAAAGTTGAGGCCACAGGATTTTTATCGCTCTGTCGCCGCATACGTGTAATTAGCTCCACGCCGCCGGACGCCAACGGGAACCAGTACGGGCTTTCATCTGTGGGGCGACCGTCGCTGTTTCGGGACCGAGATCTTTCTCCAAGACGAGCCCCCTTTGTGTAACTACAAAGGTCTTGACTCCTGATGATTGGTAATCAGCGGGATACGCGATTAACCTCACGCCCTTCTTGCCATGATCACCCGCGTCCGGTGAGGCATTCCGCGCCACGACTCGGAAGTAGTATCCATGAAAGGGATTGGGTTTTTTGTTGTCGGTATTCGCTGCACCGGCAGAGGCCAGGCTCTGGGCGAATCGCGTGATGGGGTCTTCGCTATCCGCCTTGGCGTCGGCCGCATTCTTTGCTATGGCGAATTCCTCACACACTTGAATCGCGGTGGCCTCGTTTTCTCCAATTCTGCGGAACAGGATCTCCTGTTGGCCGCGATCAGAATCGAAATACCATGCACCGTTGTTGGAAACCAACGGGATAGGGAAGGGCCAGTTCTCCGCACCGATGTACAAAACCGTTCTGCCATCGGGTTCTTGGACCAGACGGTGCATCTCCTGATATTTCTGGCTGAACTGTTCCCGTTCGAGGTTGTCTTCCTCTTCGTCGCTCGAGGAAGTGACTTCCTTTCCCGCTCCGAGGATGGCTTCCAAAGCCGGCTCATCCCCCTTTTGCGCAGCCTGAAAGAGAGCGTCAGTAGCTTCGCCAGGAGATGTGAACGTCTTTGGCTGTGCGTCCTGAGCGAAGCTCGATTTGGCGAAGCCGAGCGCCACCAGCAGGCCCAACAGCAACAGAAGCATTATGGTGGATGCGAATCCGGCGGCAAGTCTCACAATAGATGTTTCAAGTCCTTCAAGCTTCATATTGTTCGTTCGCATAGTAGTCTCTCCCTATCATCAGTCTCGCTGGTTGCAATTGAACGGAATTAGCGGTGGCCTCCGCCTCCATGAAAGCCGCCTCCGCCATGGAACCCGCCTCCGCCGTGCGAACCCCCGAAGCTAGATTGCCCGCGTGCGGAAAAGCCTTGGGACGCCCCCCCATGATTAAAGCCACTGAACGCGCCGGAGTGGGTGCCGGACTGGCCATGGGATGCGAATCCATGCTGGCCACCGCCAAATCCTCTCTCACCTCCACCATGAAATCCGCCACCTCCATGAAATCCACCGACGCGATTGAAGTGGTCTCGATTGACGAAAACTCTGCTGTGGGATACGTAGCCGTGGTGATCGAACATGATCCCGTGATGCCAATCGTATCCCCAGTGTCCCCATCCCCAGCCAAACCCGCCAAAGAAGCCAATTCCAAAGCCAAAGCCGAAGGCGATTCCCGGACCGCCAAGGTACAGCCCGGGATACGCATACCAGCCCGGCCAGATGCCGATGGGTGTTCCATAGACGAGCCATGGGTCATACTCGGGAACGTAAACAACCTCAGCGTCCGCAGGCTCGACCACAATGGTTTGCCCTTGCTTGCTCACCTTTTCCTGCGCTGTACTCTTTAAGTTGCCGGCCTTCTCCGCACGGTCGCGCATTACCTGAACGGCATTCATCAGGTCCTGTTGTTGGTTGACGTAAGCATCGCCGAGCGAGGAGGTCCAAGAGAGATTCTTGTCCATGTTGGCGAGTACGGAAGGAAACTCGACGAGCGCCTTCACGCTGGGATCCCAAGGCTGCTTATCGACTGCTTTCCCCAGTTCCTCGCCCTTGAGATCTTTGTGTTGCTCCAGCCACCGGTCTGCTTCGACGATCTGGTCGGGATAGGTGGCAGCGGCCAGGATCTGTGCCACCAGAGCATCGGGATATAATGCGATGGGCGCGACCAGCTGCTGCAGCTGGTCGGGCGTTTGTTTTGCAGGCTGAACCGGCGGTTGTGCCGAGGATTGGTCCGCCTGCGCGGCCAGCCCTCCGGGCGCGGTGGCTAATGCAAGGCAACATGAGAGAAAAAGGGACAAGCTCTGTTTTATGAACTTCACAAATGATTCTCCTTCGATCGGTCGCATCAGCGAACATCGGCAGATACTTCCCGAGTGACGCAAGTGGAGCCGCCGCAGACTATTGTTTTCAGCTGGCCAGATCAGCCCCAGGTCGAGGTTCAAATTGCCGAAACGTGAGCGGACATGACAGATGGTCGCATTGACACGCGATTTCCACGTCTTCGCTCGCGGCGTCCCGACAGGCTTCGCCGCAATATTCCTCGCCAGCGCGTGCATCGCATAGGCACGGTAAGTGCGCGCACTTCTTGGTCTTTTGATTCGCCATTATGATTCCGTCCTTTTTTCAGGTCTATTTTCCGATCCCTACAACTTCCAATTCTTGACGTGATTCGTTTTCCTCAAGCAATTGACTCGAGCTCGTCAGCTTTCGGTGTCCACGCTACTTCCACCAATTTGCATTCGGATCGCCAAAACCCGGGTAGCGGCTGGCACGGCTTTTCAGGGGTTTTGCGCTCGGCAATAAAACAGAACGAAATCTGAGGTGTCGACGGGCCGATAGTGCGTCAGTATTTGGACGGCCCAGAGATCGTATCCCTTCTTATCGAAGTGAGATTCCCGCTAAACTTGGCGACCCGACGCTGATAAGTGAATGGATTTATTTGTGTGCTGGCTCTCTGGCGGTCCTTCCATTGACTGGAATAAGACGTGCACTGGCAACGGGAGAGAGTGAGGTCAAATGGAAAGTCAGGTATTCACATTCGAAAGTTCACCTTTCGTGCCGGTCGCAATAGGTTTCTTCGGCTTGGCGACTGGCTACTTCATCTGGGGTGGCCAGGCCTTGTTCGGTTTTCCGAAGAGCAGTCCCGAGGTCAACCGGACCTTGGGCTTGTGGGGTTTCTGGATGCCAGGGTTCATGCAGTTCCTTACCGGCATCTATCTGCTGACTGGACTGACCTGGTTCAACGTGTTCGGCAAAGCGGCTCCACTGTACATGGCTGGATTAGCCTTCACCGCTTACGGCATTCACTGGTTCGCGATGTCATACCGGCGATATATCGATTCCAGCGCTCAGCCCGACGGCTGGATGGCTATAGCATTCCTGTTTCTGAGCATTCTTGGCGCTGACGTCTTTCGGCGCGCTGGAGACATCCCCGTAATGCTGATTTTTGTCGGCCTGACGTTGATCTATGCGGTTGAGATTCCAACGCGCTTACTGTCCTGGAATTTTGGCGGCCGCATCGTTGGGCTGTTTCAACTCCTTACTGCTATCTGGCTAATCTATTGCACCTACGCCATGACAGTAGATTTGGCATTGGGCGCCAAAGCCTGGGTTTAAAAGGCATTTCACGCTATGACGCGTTTGCAATGGATGAAATCGAGACTGATCGCCTGCGTCGTTGCAGTTAGCTCGGCGTTCGCACAGTCGACAGTTCGCTCAGCTACCGGTGCCCCCGCCGTTGTCTCAAAGGCGCCTCGATCGCCGAACCTGCTGCGAGATTTAAATAGTTCTCTCGAGGCCGTGGTCTCGAAGGTTTCACCGGCGGTGGTCGAAATCGTGGTAACCGGGTACGGACCATCGGAAGAACGCGGGCACACCGACGCGGCGCGAATCGTCCGGCAGCATGCGATCGGCACAGGGATCATCGTCGATCCCGACGGCTATATCATGACGAACGCTCATGTGGTCGAGGGTGCGCAACGTATCAAGGTTATTCTGCCCCCGCCAGCATCGGACTCTCCGATCGGACTCCAGCCGATCCACGCCAGCCAGATCCTGGAAGGCAGACTATTGGGGACTCACAAGCAGTCCGATTTAGCTCTTCTAAAAGTCGATGCGACGCATCTGCCCACCGTGGCTCTCCGCAGCGAGGCGCGAGTCCACCAAGGCGAATTGGTGTTCGCCATCGGCTCTCCGGAAGGACTCCGAAATACCGTCACCATAGGGGTGGTCAGCTCACTCGCCCGGCAGCTCGATCCGGACAAGCCCGTGGTGTATATCCAAACTGACGCACCGCTCAACCCAGGAAACAGTGGTGGCCCACTGGTGGATATCGATGGCAATGTTATCGGGATGAACACTCTGATGTTGAGCGACGGCGGCGGGAGCGAAGGGCTGGGCTTTGCGATTCCAGCAGCAATCGTCAGCTTTGATTATCAAAACCTTCGCAAGACCGGCCGTGTGCGGCGTGTCGCGATTGGATTGAGAACACAGAACATAACGCCTACGCTCGCGGCGGGGCTGGGCCTGGCGAGAAGTTGGGGAGCCGTTGTTTCTGACATCGCTGTTGGAGGAGCGGCGGAGGCTGCGGGTCTCAAATTAAACGATATCATCCTGGCAATCGACGTCAGGCCAGTTCTGGGTCTTCCCGATGTGGTCATGGCCCTTTACATCCATCCCCCGGACCAAGTCTTGAAAATGGACGTACTTCGAGGCGAGACTCCGATGTCCTTTTATGTTCCGGTCAAGGTGTACCACGAAAACATAGATGACTTGGCCGATATTCCTGGTCTCGAGAAAAGGCTGGTACGCAAGCTCAATATTTTTGTCACTGACCTGGACAGCGATGTGGGGCCGCTTGTGGATGCCAGGCGCAGCGAATCTGGAGTCGTAGTGGTGGCCCAAATCAGCGGGTCAAACGCATCGGACACCGGGCTTGAGGCAGGCGACATCATTCGCGCCGTCGATCGCACCGCGCTACAGTCGACTTCACAGTTCGAGACCCTGGTCCGCGATCTCAGACCTGGTGATCCGGTCGTCCTTCAGGTCGAACGCAAAGGCAAATTGCAATACCTCGCTTTCGAGATGGAGTGAATTTCGAAGCAGCGGGCCTCTAGGGCGTGAAGATACTTTGGGTTGCTTTTGAACCGGTGCTCGAAGATCACTATCTGCGCGTGGATGACTTAACGTATGGCCAGTTCGCGTATGTCGCGATCTCCTGTGCGGTCGCATTTAGCTGTTGCGCTCGGTTATGGAACAGCTGCTTTTTTGGTCGCGGCGGCACTGGGAATGGCCTCGCTCTTACGTCACGATAACCTGCCGCATCCGTTCCTCTCCTTCTCTTTTGCGGCAATTGCCATTGCTTTTTGGTATGCGGGAAGCGGGCCGGGTGTGCTTGCGCTTTTACTTTCCTATGTGACGCTGAGCCATATCTTCGTTCCTGGAAGAACCCTCGGCTCTTCGTCGCAATCGTACCTTGTCATTTACGTGATATTTGGGGCGGCTGTGGGTTGGTTTAGCGCTTCCCGCCGCCGAGCAGAACGATTGCTGACCGAGGCCCGCGACCACCTGGAACTGCGGGTGGCGAAGCGAACGAACGAGCTTACCCGTGCTATCAAAGAGTTGCAAGACATCCAGGCAGAACTAAGGCAGGAGAAGGATCGCCTCAAGCTGCTGTTGGACCTAAGCAATAGCATTGTCTCAAAGTTGGATCTTCGAGACCTCCTTCGTGACATTTCCGCGAGTGTGCGACGCTTGATGCATTGCGATGCGGTGGGCTTCAACTTGCCAGATCTGGAAACCGGCGAGTTGAAGCTCTTGGCCCTGGATTTTCCCGGTGCGAAGGGATTCTTACGCGAGGAGATGGTACCTTCGCCGGACTCGCTTGTTGCCGTGGCATACAACACTGGCAAGCCTAAGACATTCCGTATTGGGCACGATGTCCCCACGGGAGAGTCGTATTTCGAAAAGGAAGGTTTGCGGTCTGCCTGTTGGCTGCCCTTGGCTAGCCGCACTCGAGTGCTGGGCGTCTTAGGACTCTCTCGACTGGAAGATATTCCGTTCTCTCGAGATGATGTTTCCTTCCTGATGCAGCTTGCGAGTCAGGTAGCGATTGCGGTCGAAAACGCGCTGTCGTATCGACAGATATCCGAACTCACGAACAAACTCGCACAAGAAAAGCTGTATCTTGAGGACGAGATTCGCAGCGAAGCTAATTTTGAGGATATCGTCGGCAAGAGCCAAGCGCTACACCGCGTTTTGAAACTTGTTGAGACAGTGGCTCCCACAGACTCTACCGTGCTTATCTTTGGCGAGACGGGCACAGGTAAGGAGTTGATTGCTCGTGCCATTCATGACCTGAGTTCGCGTAATTCAAACACCTTCGTGAGGCTGAACTGCGCAGCCCTCCCTGCCGGACTATTGGAGAGCGAACTATTTGGCCACGAAAGGGGTGCGTTCACAGGCGCCATCGCCCAGCGCATTGGACGCTTGGAACTTGCAAACCACGGGACTCTGTTCTTGGACGAGGTCGGGGAGATTCCACTTGAACTCCAGCCGAAGCTCCTTCGCGTTCTCCAAGAACAGGAGTTTGAGCGCTTGGGAGGCACACGAACCATTCGAACCGATGTGCGTTTGATTGCCGCTACCAATCGGGGCTTGGCTCGAATGGTTCAAGAGCAGAAGTTTCGCGCCGATCTATTCTTTCGCTTAAACGTATTCCCGGTTGAGCTTCCTCCTTTGCGCGAGCGGGCTGAGGATATTCCGCTCCTGGTCCGGCATTTCGCTGAGGAGTTCTCCCGCCGTATGGGCAGGAGAGTTGAAGCTATATCTTCGCAGACGATGAACGCTCTGCGCGAGTATCAATGGCCGGGCAACATTCGTGAGCTGCAGAACGTTATTGAACGATCTGTCATCCTATCCTCGGGGCCGAGCCTGAACGTGCCTGTTGCGGAACTGCACCCTCGCGCGATGCCCATGTCAGCCAACGCGGCCGCACCGGCGAAATCGACAAGGCGCACGCCCGTGCGGAGCATTCTCGCGGAAGTGGATGGTAGTCAGATCGTTCGTGCCCTCGAAGAAGCTGGCGGCCGGATTGGCGGAGAAGACGGGGCCGCCGCCCGCCTGGGACTCAAGCGGACTACGTTCATCACACGGATGAAGAAGCTTGGCATCAATCCACACCCCGTGTCGGAACTCAAAATGGACAGCACCGACACCTCCGACACCGCCGACGCCTCCATTGTCGAAGACTCGCCACCCGATTTAACTTCTTCAGAATAAAGCCGTTGCCTTCAACCCGCATTTCCTCCAGGTTTGGCATCTCCCTTGCCCTTATCCAAAGTATGAAAAGAAAGCCGCAATGCTGATGCGCAGCATACCAATCCTGGACTGCAAGCTTCACTACGGGCCAGGAAAACGCTGGCCACGCACCGGCACAAAAACGAAAGGAGGAAATATGAAAAAGCTTCTTGCTCTGGTTGCTCTAGCTCTCTGCATGTCGGCATCGTCATTCGGAGCTGATGTTGTGGGTCATTCCGCTAAGGTAGCTGGCAAGGACACTTATACAGTGGTGAAGGCATCCGCAAAGGACACCGGCAAGGCCACAAAAGCACTTGTAAAGTTTCTTTTTTGACGAGAAAGACCAACATTGTTCAAGGAGATCAATCAATATGAAAATCAATAAGGGTTACATTGCTGTAGGTTTGGTCATAGCTTTTGCTCTTTTCTTCGAACTCGCTGCGCATGCTGACGAGTCCGACGAAGCCACTACCATGAGTTTCAGCCAGCCAATCCAGGTCCCGGGACAGGTATTACCCGCGGGAGCCTACTTGTTCGAGCTGGGCGATCATGGCGCCGAATCGAATGTGGTTCAGATCTTCAGTTCGGACCGCACGGTTCTGTACGGAACCTTTCTAACGATTGCAACTGAGCGTCAGGAACCCGCCGGCGATACTACCGTCACGTTGGCAGAGCCGGAATCCGGAGGAACGCCCGTCCTGGTGAAGTGGTTCTATCCGGGGCGCGACATCGGAAACGAATTCGTGTATTCCAAGCAGACAGAGAAGGAATTAGCACGAGACCGGCAGCAGAACATCGTGGCCAGTGAAGAATCAAAGTCCAACTCCGACAGCGCTGGAGCTGGCAATTGAGCAAATGGCCTGGCATTCGCTCGCTCAGCGGGATTCGCACCCGAATGCGAGTGAATGTCAGGCAAACTACCAACGGGGCCAACGGGGTCAAGAAGTAGGAGGTATGAGTTCGCCGGGGTAGAATCTGCCTCACGCGTGCAACGGCGATCCACCAAGCTTGGCGGTTTACGATTGTGTTCATGGTGCGGTTGATTGTCCTGTCCGTAAAACCGAGCTAGAGTTACCAGGGGAAGATTGCGCTGGGGGCAACCAATGAGCCCCTCCATTGTAGAATCGGATGGCGGACGTCTGAGGGGAGTTGACAACTCACGGCGCGGACATGGCTTTAGCCTTATCCTTCCACAAAACTCGAGGCGCATGAATGAAGCCTGCCGCTGCTTCCACAGTGTTCGTCATTGACGACGATCCCTTAGTGCGTTCCGCTATTCAAGGCATGCTGAAGTCGGTTGGCCTGCATTCCGAGGCCTTCGAGACGCCGCAGGAGTTCCTCAGCAGGAATCGGCCGGACGCACCAAGTTGTCTTATTCTGGACGTGAGACTTCCTGGCGCCAACGGTCTCGAATTTCAGCATGAGTTGGTACATGCGGGCATCCGGATTCCCATTATCTTCATCACCGGCTATGGAGATATTCCCATGTCCGTCAAGGCGATGAAATCCGGTGCGGTTGAGTTCCTGACGAAACCCTTCCGCGACCAGGACCTGCTGGATGCGATCCACCAGGCTTTGGACCGGGATCGAATAACGCGCCAACACGAGAGTGAGCTTCAGGAGTTGCGAAGGCGCTATGAGTCTCTGACCGCACGCGAGCGCGAGGTTATGAGCCTGGTGGTTTCAGGCATGCTCAATAAGCAAGTGGCGTTTGAGCTGGGAACCAGTGAAATCACCGTGAAGATCCAACGCGGCCAAGTGATGCGGAAAATGCAGGCGGAATCACTGGCGGAATTGGTGAGAATGGCGGCGAAGCTTGAGCTTCCGCCCGGCAAGAGTAAAGCAGGGCCGTCCGGACCTGGTCACGAATGAAACTGCCCTCCAAACTTCAACATTATGGGCTGGCTGTAATTTCCTGCGGTGTGGCGTTGCCGGTGGCATGGCCTATCGATGCACCTGCGTCGTGTTTCCTTCTCGCGGTCATGGTGAGTAGCCTCTTCGGTGGGTTGGGGCCGGGCCTTGTATCGGTCACTCTTTCCGCTATTGCCTATGAACACTTCTTTCTGTGGAGAACATCTTCTCCGGCCCACGAACCGGCTGCCCTTTTGCGATTTACGGCCTTCCTGGTAGCGACGTTGCTGGTCACCGGGTTAATAGAGATGAAACGGCGCGCCGAGCATTCCCGCAGCCGCGCCGAGGAGGCTCTTCGTCAGGCGAATGCGGATCTCGCGCGCGTCAGCCGTGCGACCACCATGGGAGAGCTCACTGCCTCCCTGGCGCACGAAGTGAACCAACCGATTGCGGCCGCCGTCACCGACTCGAACACATGCCTGCGATGGCTCATGCGCGACCCGCCTGATCTGAAAGAGGCTCGCGAAGCTGCATCGAGAACAATTAAAGATGCAACACGTGCTGCCGAGATCATCAGCCGTGTCCGCCAGCTCTTTAAGAAAGGGACTCCGCAGCGGGAGTCAGTTGATATAAACGAAATCATTCGTGAGATGGTGGTCCTGCTGCGCAGTGAAGCCACCCGGTACTCTATATCGGTCCGGACCAACCTGATGGCCAATCCCGCCCATGTTATGGGGGATCGATTGCAATTGCAGCAGGTGCTGATGAATCTTATCGTTAACAGTATTGATGCGATGCGGAATGTGAATGGAACGCGTGAGCTCACCATCAACTCGCAGCCCGGAGAGAACGACGAACTGGTGATCTCGATCAGCGATACTGGAGTAGGGATCCCGCCGCAGCAAGCGGATCAGATCTTTAATGCGTTTTTCACCACCAAGCCTGAAGGCACCGGTATGGGACTCCGGATCAGCCGCTCCATCGCGGAAGCGCATGGCGGCCGCCTATGGGCTGCGACCAGCTCTTCCGGCGGCGCAACCTTTCACCTCAGTCTTCCCGTCAAAGGCGATGGCCAGGGCTGGAACTCATGAGCGCTTCCCGGGCGTTCTGGCAGTGTTTAGGCCGATATTACAGACCTCATACCAACGTATGATTGCTCCCACGGTTGCGGAGCGATATTTTTCGGACTATGCCTATTCCGAGGAGGGCACAAAAAGTCGCGATTGTCGATGACGATGAGTTGATGCGCAGTGCCCTGCAGGGCATGCTGAAATCCGTCGGACTGCAGTCACAAGTGTTTGCCTCGGCGGAAGAATTTCTGAAGTCCGGCCAGCAGCATGAGACTGCGTGCCTGATCGCGGATATTCGCATGCCGGGAATGTCCGGCTTGGAACTGCAGGCCCAACTGAACGCCGAGCACTGCAGGATACCGACCATCTTCATCACGGCACACGGCGACACAAAAATGCGAATGCAGGCGCTACGAGCAGGCGCGGTGGAGTTCCTGGCCAAACCGTTCGACGATGAGGTGCTGCTTGAGAGCGTTCGAGCAGCGCTGGAAGCCTGATAGCTATCGCATCTGGGGTCAGGGGTTCTGCATGGGGACTATCCAAAGATTCGGCGGTGGTGATCTGGCACCGTATGAGCGAAGATTCGAGCAGGTCATAGGCAATAGTCCCGCTCTGGAATCGGTGCTCGAACAGGTCGAACGGGTCGCGCCTACGGATTCCACCGTTCTGATCCAGGGAGAAACCGGCACCGGCAAGGAACTGATCGCGCACGCGATTCATAACCTCAGTTCGCGGTGCGGACGCCCCTTCGTGAGGCTGAATTGCGCCGCCATTCCGCTGGATTTATTAGAGAGTGAACTCTTTGGGCATGAGAAGGGCGCGTTCACTGGCGCCATCGCGCAAAAAATTGGCCGTTTCGAACTGGCCGATAACGGCACGCTTTTCCTGGATGAAGTAGGGGATATTCCGCCGGCGTTGCAGCCGAAGTTGCTGCGCGTTCTGCAGGAACAGGAGTTCGAGCGCCTGGGCAGCACTCGCACTCATCAGGTAGACGTTCGGTTGGTGGCTGCCAGCAATCGCAATCTGATGGAGATGGCGAACCGGGGTGAATTTCGCAACGACCTCTACTACCGACTGAACGTGTTTCCAATTCTGCTGCCTCCTTTGCGCGATCGCCGCGAAGACATTCCGGCGCTTGTGTCCCACTTTGTCGAGATTTATAGCCGTCGGATGAGTCGCGAGATCGAGCACATTCCTCCGACAACGATGTCTGCGCTGATCTCGTACGAGTGGCCGGGGAACATCCGGGAACTGCAGAACCTTATCGAACGGGCCGTGATCCTTTCCAACGAGGGCGTGCTTCCCAACCCCTTGCCGGCGGGCATTTCGACTGCCACCACGTCTTCGGCAACAACCACTCTAAAGGACTCTGAACGCAAGCTGATTTTGCGGACGCTTGAGTCGGTCCGCTGGGTGATCGGAGGCCCGAAAGGCGCAGCCGCCAAACTTGGATTGAAGCGCACTACGCTGATACATAAGATGGAGAAGCTGGGCATTTCCAGATCCGGTCACCAAAGCTCCTCAGCTGCGATGGGGCCAGGACCGGAGCGATCAGCTTCAGACGTGACGTAGTCTCGCTTCACCATGTGCGACACGCAAATTCTCACACGAGCGCTTTCGCCCCCATCCATTCATGGAGAAGGCTGTATTCCCGATAAGTGTCAACCACTGTGGCCTGAAGACACACTGCGAAGGCTCATCAACGCCAGTATTGAAGGAAGATAGATGATGGATGCGGTCAGAAGTCGACGAGCAGCCGTGCTCGATCGGTGATCCACAAATCGTGCCCCGTAATAGAAAAACGCTAAGTTTAGGAGCGACGCTCCCAGGTCGTAGAGAATGCTTGCCTGGCCCCAGGCTGGCAGGAGAGCAGCGGGAAATAGAGCCAGCTGCGGCAATATCGTTTGCAGACTCGCAACCAGATGCATAGCCTCGCCCTCGGGCAGCACGCAATACCCAGCGCGTCGGTAGTCCTCGCGGTACTTCCATGCGATAGCCATAAAATGGGGAAACTGCCACAGGAAGACTACGGCGGACAGGACCCATGCCTCTGAACCTATCGTGCCCGAAGCGCCCGCCCATCCTATAAGCGGCGGAACAGCCCCTGGAACGGCGCCAACCATCGTACACAGCGGAGTTTTTCGCTTTAGCGGAGTATAGAGAAACAGGTAAGTCAACAACGTCACAATCGAAAGTCCCGATGCGAGTAGATTGACGGCGATCGCAAGATAAATGCTGCCCACCGCCGAAACTGCCACACCGAACCAAAGAACTCTGGAAGGGTCAAGGCGGCCGGCAGCGAGTGGGCGCCGGGAAGTCCGGCACATCTGTGCATCGAAACGGCGTTCGATGTATTGATTCAAAGTACCAGTTCCACTGGCGACCAGCAGCGTACCGAGAAGAGTGTGAATGAGCAGCGTCCATGGAAAGCGAGAGACTTGGGCCGGAAGTGCCAGATAGAAGCCGGCGAATGTCGCAAAGGCAATCAAGAAGTTAACTTCGGGCTTGGTGAGTGCCCAATAATCGGATAACGCAACGTAGGGGCTGAGGACGGGCCTTGTCTCCCTGTCTGCCATGCCTGCGGGGAGAGGCCTGGTAATAAGGATAGGTTTGGTGGCCACGTTTAGAGGACCTCCGCCTCGGCATCGTTCGGCGACCGCCCTGCTACTTCGGGCGACGCAACTCGCATCGGACTTCTCCATTCGACGTCGGAGGGCGACAGCATCCGTAGTGTGATCGTGACCGCTGGAATCACGTATGCGAACGTTACCCACACCCACATCAAGGCGCCAGCGCATTCTTGGTCCGCGTACGGGGCTAGACTGAACTGCTGAGGTGTGGACAGGTAGACGGGGTAAACAAGCCGGTTACAAAACACCAGGAATGCGGAAAGAACGTCACAAGGCAGCGTGGCAAGGAACAGGTACAGAGCCATAGACCATTGAGGCGACCTCGCCGCACGCGGGGCAGACTGCACGATAGGCCACCAGAACAAAAGGCCTGCCACCAGAAATGAGAGATCCTCCAAAACGTGCATTCCGCAGGAACGCATGCCCCACTGAAACGCGACGGGAAGATGCCATCCGATTACGGCTGCCGTACCCGCCAGCCAACATAACGCAGGATACCGAACGCAGCGTTCGAGCCATCGTGCCGGCAGACTGCCGATGGGAGGATAGGTCTTAATGAAGAGTTTCGGAAGGCCGCACACCAAGGTAAAGACGGGTGCCCCCGCTAGGATCAGCGGAGCAGCGACCGTCATCAGCAGAAGGTGCTTCAGCATGTGAATCGTAAGTAACTGATGATCGAGTGTGGCGAGTGGAGACCCGACAGCAATCCATACTAAGACGAGGCCACTCATGAACGCCGCTAGCCGCGAGCCGGCGATCAGGTTGGGGAAGGCACTTCGAAGAGCAAGCCAACCACGCAGATAAACCCAGGCTGTGACCACCAGCGTCGATGTGATCGCGAAAAGAAATAGCCGCCACAGAATCTGGGCATTGGGCTCGGACATAGCCAGGTCTACCGTGGCGGCACCTCGCCTTCGCCGAGCACCACCGTTTGAGAAGCATTGCGTGCTGGTTTCTGATTTGCTGGGTGCAGAGTTTCCAGAAATGCCACAACCGCGGTTGTCTCGGCGGGGCTGAGGTTTTTTCCATAGGCTGGCATATTTCCTCCGCCCTGGATCACCTGGCGAATCAGTTGATCTTCGGTAAGACGAAGAGCAACGGCGTCCAACGACGGTCCGCGCTGCCCACCTTGGCCATTCAGAGAATGACAGTTGTGACACTGCTTGGCTTGAAAAACTAGCGCGCCCTCGCGCTCCAAGGCCGTGCGTCCGTGTATATATTGCGGTGGAATCGGCTCGCGGCTCCATGCGTCCATGATGGGACTCCATGGCGTGTGTTCAGCCAATTGAGTCAGAGTGCCGAGGGCTACTGCGATCATGAGTACGGTGAGAACGGCAATCGGTCTGCGCTTCCAGCTCTTCTCCCCTTCGCCCGCTACAAATGGAAGCGCCAGCAGGACAAGGATTCCGACGGCAGGACCTGTCAGCAGGATCGGCGTCTCGGCAGCCGGGGGCAAGAACGAAAGCAGCGCATACAACCACAGAAAGAAGAAGTCGGGACGTGGTGCGGTTTGAATGATCGTCGGATCCGGTTGGCCGCCTGGACCAAAGGGACCAAAATGGACCGCACAAACCGCAATCGCGAGAAGAATAAAACCGGAGAAGAAAATGTCCTTCCACACTGCGTTAGGCACGAACGGCACACCCTGCGTATGCGTCAGTTCGTGATATTCCTGCATGTATGTGGACCGCCGAACGATGCGGCCGGGCATGGGCCACTCATTAATTCCTAGCTTGAGCACCATCAGCAGGTGCAACCCGACAAACGTGATCAGTAGTCCTGGCACAACGAAAACATGCAGTGCGAAGAATCGCGAAAGCGTCGCGCCAGCAATGATCGGACCGCCGAGCATCAAATTCACAGTCCAGGGCCCGATCACCGGGACGCGGCTTGCGATGGATGCGCCGATGCCCAATCCCCAGTACGCATCCTGGTCAAATCGCAACACCTGACCTGTAAACGCCATCCCAAGCGTCAAGAGTAAGAGGAAGACGCCAGCGATCCAGGTGAGTTCTCTTGGAAACTTGTACGCTCCGAAGAGGAATACCTGCACCATATGGATCAGCACCATCGCGACCATGAAATTCGAGCCCCATCCGTGCAGCGCTCGTATGAACCAACCCAAAGCAACGCCATGGTTGAGAGTCTGCAGGCTGTCCCACGCCTCTCCCGCAGAAGGCACGTAGATCAGCGCAAGCAAAATGCCTGTCACGAGTTGGAGCATGAAACACGTGAGCGCAGCGCTGCCGAAAACATAGAACCAGCTCGCGGTCTCGCGGGGAACT
>Ga0307475_10000090_pt1 | contig 49836 bp, 41 predicted proteins | sample atmos_gasesECM1C_FD_203317 | JGI IMG/M metagenome (GOLD analysis project Ga0307475, IMG submission 203317) | Hardwood forest soil microbial communities from Morgan-Monroe State Forest, Indiana, United States - atmos_gasesECM1C_515 | ecosystem: Environmental > Terrestrial > Soil > Temperate... | reverse complement strand
TGCCATTTCGACAGCCGCAGAGCGGCGAGTTCAGAAAACATTGCGTCATAGCGCTGCCCTAAGACCCGCCTGCCTTCATGCTGGGAGCGACTTCCCCGGCCCACATTTATTCTTTTCCCTTTCCGAAGTCGTTCTCTTCTTGAAAGAAACGCTGTCAAGTTGCTGACAATCATCCAATCGGCTGGACTCTTCGCTCCGCGGCCCCTCGACAAGGTTTCAGATCCATCCTATTAAAAGTCCTTGTTTCGAACGACTTCCGGACACTTCCGCACATTCTTCCGAGTGGCATCCAGGCTGCATTCCTAGTATCCGGGACAAGAGAACGACTCGAGGGGGGAAATCACATGAGAAAGTTGTTGACCTGTCTGAGCTGCATCCTATTGGTCATCGGACCGCTCTTCGCTGAAGTGGCAAGCGCCTCGGACCAAACCAAAAATGACGACCGGCTGAGAAATTGTGGAACCGTCTTGAAGGAGATTCTCGACGTTCCTGACAACATTCCGCAAGACTTGCTCGACAAAGCCGATTGCCTGGTTGTCTTTCCCTCCGTCTTAAAAGCTGCATTCATCGTTGGCGGAAGCTACGGTCGGGGCGCTATGACCTGCCGCCAGGGTGACGACTTCCGGGGACCTTGGGGCGCTCCCACGATGATGGCTCTTGAGGGCGGCAGCTTCGGCTTTCAGATCGGTGGACAAGCCACGGATTTTGTCTTGCTCGTTATGAATGAAAGTGGCGCGCGGGGCATTCTCGCTAGCAAGGTTAAGTTGGGCGGTGACGCTTCGGTGGCCGCGGGCCCGGTCGGCCGCGATGCATCGGCAGACACGGACGCATCCCTGCGTTCCGAAATCCTGAGCTATTCCAGGGCGCGTGGCTTGTTTGCCGGCGTTTCCCTCGAAGGCTCCACAATCCGTCCGGACAATGGCGACAACCTCCATGTCTACGGCAGGAAGATTCCTCCGAGAGAAATTGTTCTGTCCGGTACCGTTGCTGTGCCCCCAGCGGCCGAACAGTTGATCTCGACTTTGGACGCCAAGACGCCGAAACACAAGACATAAGGTCAATTTGGTCATCACGGTTCGGCCAAGCCGGACGGAAAGATTAGTGGGATTGCAAAATGTGGATTGTCCGAATTGCGTTGCAGCGGCCCTACACATTCGTGGTGATGTCCATACTCATCGTGATTATGGGGATGCTTGCTATTTTCCGAACCCCCACCGACATTTTCCCAAACATCGATATTCCTGTCGTCAGCATCATCTGGAACTATAACGGCCTCGTTCCTGAAGACATGGCCGACCGCATCGTTAGCGTCACGGAGCGAGCGCTTACCACCACCGTTGACAATATCGAGCACGTCGAATCGCAATCGCTCTATGGAATTGCCGTTGTCAAAGTGTTCCTGCAGCCAACCGCCAACATTCAACAAGGCATTGCACAAATTACGGCGGTTTCTCAAACCCAACTCAAGCAGTTGCCGGCGGGATCGACGCCGCCTCTCATTCTGGCCTACAGTGCATCGAGTGTGCCGGTTCTCCAATTGGCCCTCTCAGGTCAAAACCTCTCGGAACAAGAACTCAACGACTATGGCTTGAATTTTATTCGGACGCAGCTTATCACCGTGCCGGGCGCATCCGTGCCCTATCCCTACGGGGGCAAACAGCGCCAAGTGGAGGTGGATCTGAATACCACCGCGTTGCAGTCGAAGGGCCTTTCGGCGCTGGATGTAGTCAATGCCATCAGCGTTCAAAATCTAATCCTGCCTACGGGAACGTCCAAGATCGCGTCTAAGGAATATGATGTCTCCATTCTTAATGCGGCACCGCAGACCATTGCCGATCTAAACCGAATCCCGATTAAGACCATTGGCAGCACTACCATCTATATCAAAGATGTCGCCTGGGTGCGCGATGGTTTCCCTCCGCAAACGAATATTGTGCGCGTCAACGGACAGCGCTCCGTATTGCTCACGATTCAAAAGGCAGGGAATGCGTCAACGCTAAACGTGATCGGCGGCATCAAAGCTCTTCTGCCGCAAATCAAGACCACGGTTCCACCGCAGCTCGATATAGCACCACTGGCAGATCAGTCGATTTTTGTTCGTGGCGCCATTAGTGGCGTCGTCCGGGAAACGCTGATTGCCGCGTGCTTGACCGCTTTCATGATTCTCGCTTTTCTGGGTAGTTGGCGAAGCACACTTATCATTGCGACCTCCATCCCTCTGGCAATCCTGACCTCCATCATCGTGCTTAGCGCCATCGGAGAAACGATCAACATTATGACGCTCGGGGGACTCGCCCTGGCGGTCGGCATCCTGGTGGACGACGCGACCGTTGAAGTGGAAAACATAAATCGCAACCGGGAAGCGGAACCAGAGAAGGACTTGGATGAAGTTGTCCTCGACAGCGCATCGCAAATCGCGACGCCAGCCTTCGTGTCCACGCTGTCGATCTGCATTGTGTTCGCTCCGATGTTCTTGCTGTCCGGCGTGGCGCGGTATCTCTTTGTGCCGCTCGCCGAAGCTGTGGTTTTCGCTATGTTGGCTTCCTATTTCCTTTCACGGACTATCGTTCCAACCATGGCCAAGTACCTGTTGCACGGAGATAAACACGAAACGGGCGCCCCCAGCCAAAATCCGCTGGTTAGGCTTCAGAAGCGTTTTGAAGAGACCTTTGAGCGATTTCGTCACAGCTATCGACGCCTACTGGAGATTTGCCTTGGCCACCGGCGTGCTTTCCTGATTACGTTCTTCGCGAGCTGCCTCGGTTCTCTCGCTATTCTGATTCCTTGGTTGGGCCGTGACTTCTTTCCCAGCGTTGACAGCGGCTCTTTCAAGCTTCATCTGCGCGCCCCCACGGGAATGCGCATTGAGGAAACTGCCAACCTTTGCGATCAGGTCGAACAGTCGATTCGGCAGCAGGTTCCGGCGAGTGAAGTCCACAACGTCATTGACAACATAGGCTTGCCCTACAGCGGTATCAATCTGTCCTACAGCAATTCGGCTCCCGTGGGTTCCTCGGATGCCGACATCCTGGTGACCCTCTCCGCCAAGCACCATCCTACCGACGACTACATTAACCAGCTTCGCCTTCGACTACCGAAGCAGTTCCCGGGCGTTACCTTCGCTTTTTTGCCCGCCGACATGGTCAGCCAGATTCTTAATTTTGGTCTGCCGGCGCCCATCGATGTGCAAGTCGTGGGAAACAACTTGGAGGGAAACCAGCGTTACGCAAACGCGCTCCTCAGCAAGCTGAAATATGTCACCGGAACAGCAGACCTGCGGATCCAGCAGCCTTTTGATGAGCCTTATCTCCGCATGAGGGTCGAACGTACAAAAGCAGAAGAGCTTGGATTTTCGGCTCACGATATTGCGCAGAATCTGCTGGTTTCGTTGAGCGGCAGCTTCCAAACCTCGCCAACATTCTGGGTTGACCCCAAGAATCGTGTTAGCTACCAAATTGCCACGCAGACTCCGCAATATCGCACGAACACACTGCAGGATCTGGAGAACATTCCCGTCACCGGCACGGACCCAACTGCTCCTCCTTCACTGATGGCCAGCCTGGTATCCGTGCAACGTGGTGCGGGAATGGCGGTCGTCTCTCATTACAACGTTGCGCCCGTGATTGACATCTTTGGTGCTGTCACTGGACGCGACCTAGGTGGCGTGGCCGGAGACATCAGGAAAATTATTGACGCCACTCGCCAGCAATTGCCGCGTGGTTCTCGAGTCGTTGTCCGCGGGCAGGTTCAGACGATGCAAGCATCCTACGTCGGTCTTCTGAGCGGACTAGCATTCTCGATCGTGCTCGTATATCTGCTGATCGTAGTGAACTTTCAGTCTTGGCTGCATCCTTTCATCATGATTTCAGCACTGCCCGCCGCACTGGCTGGCATTGCCTGGTTTTTGTTTATAACGCACACCACCCTCAGCGTACCGGCGCTTATGGGAGCCATCATGTGCATGGGCGTGGCAACTTCCAACAGCATCCTGGTCGTGAGCTTCGCAACCGAAAAAATGAAGGAAGGAAGTGATGCCATCAGCGCCGCGTTGGAGGCGGGCTTCACCCGCTTTCGGCCCGTCCTCATGACCGCTCTGGCAATGATCATCGGCATGGTTCCCATGGCCCTTGGCCTGGGAGATGGTGGCGAACAGAATGCCCCTCTTGGTCGGGCGGTTATTGGTGGCTTGATTTTCGCCACGGCTTCGACGCTGTTCTTTGTCCCGGCATTTTTCAGCCTTCTCGAGGGTTCACGGCGCCATCCGGCACAAACGGGAGATTAGAATCAGGCACAACATCATTTTGGAGTGGCTATGTCGTCTAAAACGGAAGAACGGACACAACCGGGAGTCCAAGCAATTCCCGGGAATGACGCGGGAACAGGGAAAGGCGCTCAGAAATCATGGCTTGCATTGGTAGTCGCTTTGGTCGTGATTGCCGCCCTATTGGTATCGGGAATCTGGTCCCGTGTGAGGGCTCGCACAACGCTGAGGGCGGAAACGGCTCAAGTGGCGCTCACCGCAGTATCGGTTGTTTCGCCAAAACAAACTGCGCCTACCCAGGAGCTCATCCTCCCAGGGAATGTGCAGCCGTTCATCACCTCACCGATCTATGCACGAACCAATGGATATCTGAGGAAGTGGTATGTCGACATTGGAGCGCGCGTCAAGCAAGGTCAGCTGCTGGCTGTTATCGAGACACCGGAAGTCGACCAGCAACTCCAGCAGGCTCGCAGCAACCTGCTCACGGCGCAGGCCAATCTCGAACTCGCGGCCATAACCAAAACCAGATATCAGGGACTTTTGAAAACGAACGCCGTATCCCAGCAGGACGTTGATAACGCCGTCGGTACTTACAATGCCAACCAAGCCATCGTGGAAGCAGACCAGGCGGCCGTAGACCAGTACACCGCGCTGGTGTCTTTTGAAAAGGTTTACGCTCCCTTCGACGGCATCGTCACTGCCCGAAACACCGATATCGGCGATCTGATAAGTTCTGGCAGCGCGGGCGGAGTGAAAACCGATCTGTTTCACATTGCTCAGCCTGGAAAGCTGCGTGTTTATGTAAACGTCCCGGAGGACTACTCGCAAGAGGTCAAAGTCGGTATGGCCGCTGATCTCAGCCTGGCTGAGTTTCCGGGCCGCACATTCCACGGAAAACTGGTTCGCACTGCCGACGCTATCACCGTGACAACCCGCACCCTGCTGATTGAAATCGATGTGGACAATCCCACGGGCACGCTGCTCACGGGTTCTTATGCAGAGGTCCACTTGAATGTCCCGGAGCATGCCTCAACCCGCATACTTCCCGTCAACACTCTGATATTCCGCTCGGAGGGTTTACGCGTGGCCGTTGTGAAAGACGGCAAAGTTGTGCTTACAGCGGTGACGGCCGGGCGCGATTTCGGCGACCGAATTGAAATCGTCTCTGGCGTCACGCCAGACGATCAAGTCATCGTTAATCCACCCGATTCCATTGTTTCCGGACAGCCCGTCCAAATTGTTCAGGCCACGTTGCCGGGGGATATCAAGTGAAGCGCCCGCGAAATACCATTTCGGTCGAAAACCCGCGGCAAGAAGTCTGGCTGAAGGTTTTCCTCCTGATAACGCTGCTGCAGTTGACCGGATGTGCGGTTGGACCCAAATACCACACTCCTACCGTGCCGACTCCGGCCGCCTACAAGGAGGTAGGAGACTGGAAACCCGCCCAACCCAATGAGCAAAACCTTGGCGGTACCTGGTGGACGATATTTCAGGATCCGCAACTTGAAGCGTTGGAACTCCAGGTCAACGTATCCAACGAGAATCTAAAAGCTGCGGAGGCTCAGTATCGGCAAGCGCGAGCCATTTTGCGTTACTATCGCGCCGACTACTATCCCACCGTGACGCTCGGGCCGTCGGCAACCCGGACGCGCGTGTCCTCCCACCGTCCGCCCCCAAGTTCGACCTTTGACGGCATCACCTACAACGACTTTGTTTTGCCCGTGGACTTTTCCTACCAAGCCGACGTTTGGGGACGCGTTCGGCGCAACGTCGAGTCTTATCGAGAGCAAACTCAGGCCAGCGCGGCGGACCTGGCGGCGGTCAATCTGAGCCTGCATGCGGATCTGGCCATCGATTACTTTCTTGCTCGCAGCCTCGATGCTGAGGAACAGCTCCTGAATTCGACCGTAACCGAATATGAAAAAGCCTTGGAATTGATCGAGAGCCGGTACGCTGGCGGCATCGCATCCGATGTCGAGGTTCAGCAGGCCAGAACTCAACTTGAAACAACTCGCGCGCAAGCCATCGATGTGGGAGTGGCCCGCGCCGAGTATGAACACGCGGTTGCTATTCTGATCGGCAAACCTCCGGCCGACTTTACCTTGCCTCCGCTGCCCCTTAGCTCTCCGCCCCCGGATATTCCCGTCAGCGTGCCCTCGGAACTATTGGAACGGCGCCCGGATATCGCCGCCGCGGAGCGCCGAGTAGCGTCCGCCAATGCCCAGATCGGCGTAGCAAAATCGGCCTACTACCCGCTCATCAATTTGGGCGGCGCGGGAGGATTTGAGAGCTCCAGCATCACCACTTTGCTCACCGGGCCAAGCGGTCTTTGGTCCCTTGGAGTTTCTGCGGTGACAACGGTCTTCGACGCGGGAAGGCGTCGAGCTGCCTCGGACCAAGCCATCGCTACTTACGATCAAGCGGTCGCGAACTATCGTGAAACGGTGCTCACCGGTTTTCAGCAAGTTGAGGACAACGTTGCCGCATTGCGGATCCTTGAGCACGAAGCTCAGGTTCAGCAAAAAGCAGTCGATGCTGCCCAAAAATACCTGGATCTCGCCGTCACGCGCTACAAGGGCGGGGTCACCAGTTACCTTGAGGTGACGACTGCTCAGAGCGCGGCTCTCTCTGACGAAGTCACCGCGGTCAATATTCTCGGTCGCCGCATGGTGGACGCCGTGGGCCTCATCCAAGCGCTCGGCGGAGGCTGGGATCGCTCCGCTTTGCCCGAGCGCCCGGAATGCTGCGGCCCGCTAACGAGCACTTCCAGGTAGTGAATGTTGTAGATTCTTGGCTTGTTGACACTGAATTTCGCGAAGTCACGGTCTGACTCGCGAAAATGTACCGTAGTTTATGGCAACGTATCGGGAAGCCCAACCGCCCCTGCATCGAAGTATTTCTCGGCAGCCGTCGGGTATTGGTTTTTTTTAGAGGAGTGTGAAATGCAATTATCCAACCCTTTCAAAACGTTGTTGTCTGCCATCGTCATGCTTGCCGTAGCGTGCTTGGGTGGTTCATGGGCGCCGGCTCACGATCAATCCAATCCGGGTCGAGGAGCCCAGAGCCAAGCATGTCCGAATGATGACAGCGGGTTGCAGTTGCCCGCCGGTTTTTGCGCAACGGTCTTTGCTGACGGCATTGGTCACGCCCGCCATATGGTAGTTGCGCCGAGCGGAGTTCTTTACGTCAACACCTGGTCGGGCAGGTACTACGGCAACGTCACCCCCCATGCAGGCGGCTTCCTGGTGGCCCTCGAAGACAAGAGCGGTGCCGGAAAGGCCGATGTGATTGAGCGCTTTGGCGAAACCGTCCAAAGTGGCGGAGCAGGGGGTACCGGCATCGGCTTATATAAAGGATGGATCTACGCGGAGATCAATGATCGCATCGTGCGGTATTCCTTGCCCGCTGGCTCCATCGTGCCGGATGGCTCCGCTGACACCATCGTCTCAGGATTGCCCCTAGGCGGCGACCATCCGATGCATCCGTTCGTTATCAATGCCGGAGGATCGATGTACGTCGATGTCGCCAGCGCGACCAATTCCTGCCAGCTCAAAAATCGGACACTCAAGTCACCGGGCGCGAACCCGTGCATGGAACTTGAGACCCGTGGCGGCGTCTGGCGCTATGACGCGAACAAGACGAACCAAATCTTTTCAGCCGCTGAGCGCTTCGCTACGGGAATCCGCAACGCTGAAGGTTTTGCCATCGACTCCAGTGGGCGATTGCTTGTGACCCAACATGGACGCGACCAGCTGCACGCGAATTGGCCCGACTTCTACAAACCCGACCAGGAGGCGACGCTGCCGGCGGAAGAGTTGTTGCTTTTGCAAGCAAATGGAGACTATGGCTGGCCGGAATGCTACTACGATCCGTTCGTGGAAAAGCTGGTTCTGGCGCCGGAATACGGTGGCGACGGCAAAAAGATTGGCGTATGCGCGAACAAGCTTGCTCCGGTTGCGGTATTTCCCGCCCATTGGGCGCCCAATGCGATGGTGCTCTATGATCAGAAACAATTTCCGGCGCGCTACCGTGACGGCGTGTTCATCGCTTTCCACGGGTCGTGGAATCGCGCGCCTTATCCGCAAGGTGGCTACAACGTTGTTTTCCAACCGCTCGCCAGGGACCGCGCGTCCGGTCAGTGCGAAATATTCGCTGATGGTTTCGCGGGAGCAGTAAAGTCGCCGGCCGAAGCTGAACATCGTCCGTCTGGCTTGGCGGTGGGACCGGATGGTTCGCTCTACGTTTCCGATGATATTCGCGGACGGATCTACCGGATTGTCTATCGTGGCGGCTTCGAAGGCGGTGCCGCCAACGTTACGGCATGTCCGAGCGCGACAGCTCCGGCAGGCAATCCCGTTGAAGTGTCCGCGGAGCCGCCGGAGGGCACGCATCCGGATGCTGGTGCGGACGCTAGCAATCTTCCCATTCCTGAAGGCGCGACACGCGAAATGGTTGCGCTCGGTGAGCGCATCTACCGAGGCCAAGTGGGCGGAGCGGCTTGTACCGGCTGCCATGGTGAGAGCGCTCAAGGAACCCCTTTGGGGCCCGATCTAATGGGCAAGAAATGGCTGTGGGGCGATGGTAGCTATGCCGGAATCGCGAAAACGATAACCGAAGGTGTGTCGCAACCGAAACAGTATCGCAGCCCCATGCCTCCGATGGGTGGCGCGCAACTTACGCCCGACCAGATTTCAGCGCTCGCAGCGTATGTGTGGGGGCTGAGCCATCGCGCGTCGCCCCATCGGAATTAAATCGTCTTAGGTCATCTCCTCAAACCGAAGAATGTTTATGGTTTTTTCAGTCCCGCCGCCTTCGCCATCTTCGCTGCGTCACGGCGGCACATTTCTGGCTTATCCTCGCCCGTTTCGCACATCCTCTCCGAACAATGATAAGATGGGGAAGGCGGCCGGCGATTATTTCGACCTTTCCGCAGAAAATTGTTTCTTTTAACTTCATGATCCTCCGCACGGTCGAGCAGGTCCGCCGCATCTTCCTCATCATTGCTGGATTCACCTTGCTCCTAGCCGGTGTAATCATGCTGGTCACTCCCGGTCCGGGCATGGTGGTGATCTTGCTGGGACTCGGTTTGCTGGCCGCCGAATTTGTTTGGGCGCGCCGTTTGATGGAGCGCATCAAGCACGAAGGCGGGCGCTTGGCCGACCGCTTCGCCGTCACTAAGAAATAAAGGCAGCGTCCTGCGCCCGCAAATAACAAAACAGCATTTCTGGAGGAGCGTTTGTCTCATCAAGAGAACCCATCCATGTCTAGTAACTGGTTTGGAAAATGGGCGCTCGTCACCGGAGCCAGCGCCGGCATTGGCGTGGCCCTCGCCCAAGAATTGGCCGCCACTGGAACGAAGCTCGTTCTCACGGCACGGCGCAAAGACCGCCTCGATGAACTGGCCCGCCGCCTATCGGCATCTTATAAAATCGCCACCGAAGTCATCGTTGCCGATCTGGCCGATTCGAACGCCCCGGAAAAAATATTCGCCGTCACCAAGCAAAAAGGCCTCGAAATCGATCTATTGATCAACAACGCCGGCTTCGGCAAGTACGGCGAATTTCACTCCGTCGAGACGCAGCGTCTGCTCGATATGGTCCAAGTGAATTGCCATGCCGTCGTCCACCTGACCCGGCTCTATCTCCCGGAAATGGTCGCGCGACGCCGCGGCGACATTCTCATTCTCGCCTCCACCGCTTCCTTCCAAGCCGTTCCGTATATTTCCACTTACGCGGCCACAAAAGCCTTCGACCTTCTATTCGCCGAAGGCCTCGCCGAAGAGATGAAACCCTACGGCATCCGCGTCTGCGCTCTCTGCCCGGGCTCCACGGAATCCGAATTCCACGTCGTCTCCGGCCAGGAAAAATTCAAGCGCCATGCCGAAACCGCTGAAAAAGTCGCGCACACGGGACTCGAAGCCCTGGCCGCCGGAAAAAGCTACGTCATCTCCGGCCTCGGAAACTATCTAGGCGCCCATGGCGAACGCCTGGTCCCCCGCCGCTTCGTCACCAAAGTCGCCGCCAACATGTTCAAGCCCGTCAAAAAATAATCGCCGTTTGGAGTGCGGCGCTTTACCCGGAGCGACGAAAGGCTCGCTGGCCCTGAATCTTGAAGGACGGCGCTTTTCTTCCATCCGCGATCCAAGCTAGTACTCCGCCCTGGAAGTTTCTACACCACCCCACACCGTCTAAGCGACACGCAACACTCTTGGAGCCCGTCTAACCCATTGTGAAGACAGGGACTTTCGGAGTGCTTGCGGCATGACATTCGAATGGGAACTTTTCCACGCTCCACCGGGAATTGTTATTTGAAAGCGCACAGAACGTATCATCAGGAGAGATGACGATCGCCGAGCAAGAGAGAGACGACGTTCTGTTGCGCCGCGCCGCCAAAGGCCATGAGGAGGCTTTCACGCTCCTTTACCGGCGGCACCAAGCGGCCATGTATCGCTTTGCTCTGCGCATGACCGGGAACACTTGGGCGGCGGAAGAAATTGTGCAGGATGTGTTCATGACTTTGATGCGCGATCCGAAAAAGTATGACGCTTCTCGCGGGGCACTCGGAGCTTTTCTTTACGGCGTGGCTCGTAACCGCGTCATGAAACACCTGGAACGGTTGCCCCGCGAAGTTGCCCTCGAGGAAAAGAACGAGGACGGCACGGGCTCCGGAATTGTTTTGAAGGATGCCTCGACGCCGGCCATCTGGCTGGAAAAGCGCGAACGCATCCGGCAAGTTCGCGCCGCCGTGCAGGAATTGCCGGCGGAGTTTCGCGAAGCCGTGGTGTTGTGTGAACTGGAAGAGCTGAGTTACGAGGAAGCCGCGCAACTGGCCGGATGCCCGATTGGCACCATCCGTTCGCGCCTGCATCGCGGCCGCGCATTGCTGATGGCCAAGCTGGAAATGCTTCGCGGCGTGTCCCGCCGCGCCAGTGTGGCGCGATGAAGAATTCTGTGCCGTGCAAAGGAAGCCAGCTATGAAGTGCGAGGAATTTGAAACCATTGGATTGGACGCGGAGCGCGACGCTTCGCTCGGCGAAGCGGAGCGTGCAGCCGCGCTGGCGCACGCCAGCACTTGTTCCCGCTGCGCCGCGTTGCAGGATTCCTGGCTGGCGGCGGGAGCTGAGCTGCGCGCTTTCGCGGAAGATACCGCCATGGCCCAGGCGCCCGCGCGCGTCGAGATGCGTTTGCGCCAGGAGTTCCGCACCCAGCATGTAACCTTGAAAGTTCGCCGCGCCGGTGTAATTACGGCCTGGACGCTGGCGACTGCCGCTGTGTTGGTCGGCGCATTGAGCTGGGTAAACTGGCGCAAAGGCGTCTCGAACGAAGCCGCGAACCACGCCAAACATTCGCTGAGCGCAGCGAATTCCGCGGCAAACAATCGACAAGGAACGGCGAATCACCGGGCGCCCGTCGAGAGCGGGCCAGCGCTCCAGCCGGATTCCTCGGAATCCGAGGATCTGGTCGCGGACAACGAATGGAATGATTTCACGCTGCTCCCCGGAGCGCTGCCCTGGGACTCGGCTGACGCCGCGATCTTGCGCGTGCGCATGCAACGCAGTTCGCTGGGCGCGCTGGGTCTGCCGGTGAATGAAGAGCGCGCGAGCGAATGGATCCAAGTGGATCTTCTCGTGGGAGATGACGGATTGCCGCAGGCGGTGCGGCTGCCGCAGCAATAAAGAGGGACGAAAATAAATTTGGGATCCGGGAGAGAAGAGGAGAAGAAAGAATGAATCGCAGATTAGCCATGAGTTTGATTCTCGGCAGCACCCTTTCGGCTTGTGCCGCACTGGCGCGAGCGCAAGAAGCGCCGCTACCTCCGCCTCCGGGAGCGATGCGGCACGGCAGGTCCGTTGAAGACATGATGCTTCCTCCCATGGGTGATCGCGTTGAATTACTGGGCTTCGGAGGAATGCGCGGCGGAAAAGTTGTAACCGGCGCGCCTTTCAGCGGAGTCGCCGTTACCGAGTCCACGCAAACCCTCGCGGACGGAAACCATATCATCCGAAAGACCGAGTCGAAGGTCTTCCGCGACAGCCAGGGGCGTGTTCGCAAGGAAGTGACGCTGTCGGGGGTTAGTCTAGTGGCGACCTCCGGAGCGCCGAAGTCGTTCGTGGTGATCAACGATCCAGTGGCGCAAACAAGTTTCGTGCTGCATCCCGACACTAAAGTTGCGGAGCAAATGGGAAAGGGTCATGCCGGAATGAAGGGCCTGGCAAAGGGCGGAAAGTTCGAAGAGAAAATGCAGGCCCGCCAGCAGGAGGAAATCGCCTCCGGCAACCTAAAAAAAGAAGACCTGGGCACGCAGACGGTTGCGGGAGTCGGCGCGCAAGGCACGCGCCTGACGCGCACAATCCCAGCGGGTCAAATCGGAAATGAGAAGCCCATCATCGTCACGCACGAGACGTGGTTCTCCAACGATTTGCAAACGGTGGTGATGAGCAAACACAGCAACCCGTGGGGCGGCGAAACGACCTACACATTGACGAACCTTCAGCGGACCGAGCCGGCGGCATCGCTTTTTGCGGTGCCCTCGGACTATACGGTAAAGGCCGGCCACCCGTTCGGAAAGCGTGGAGCCACTGGATTCAAGCAGGGACCAGCGATGCCACCTCCCCCGCAAGACTAAATCATCGCCGACGATCTTCTCTCCTGAAGACGGAACGCCCTTTTCGCAGCTGCCCCCATCGCTGCGGGAAGGGCGCCGCCGTTTTTATGGGAAGTAAAGGATTTAGTTTCGGCAATGCACAAGTTTCCCCGAGTTTGAAAAGCGCGCTTGAAACGGCAATTCAAGCCGACAGCATGGCGCGGTCGAGGAGTTCGACTACGTGCAGGACTTCCTGGTCGGTGCGGTGGAGGGCGGCGCCGGTCCGCAGTTGCAGGAGGCAGCCGGGGTTGGCGGTAACGATGGTTTCGGCGCGCGTGGATCGGCCGTGGCGCATTTTCTCAGCGAGCAAATCTAGAGAAGTTTCCGTCTGCGTGACGTTGTAAACGCCGGCAGAACCGCAGCAGATTTCCGAGTACGGCAATTCCACAAAATCGAGATCCGGGATAGCACGCAAAAGCGTGCGCGGAGCTTCGCGAATTTTTTGTCCGTGAAGAAGATGGCAGGAATCCTGGTAGGTGACGCGCAGCGGAAGCGGCTTCATTTTGGCGGTGAGACCGAGAGCGGCGAGAAATTCGGTGACGTCGCGAGTCTTGGTGGCAAAAGCGCGGGCTGGGCCGTGTTCTTCTTCGTCCGGCGAAAAAAGATGGTGGTATTCCTTGAGCGTGGAGCCGCAGCCGGCGGCATTGGTGAGGATGGCGTCGAAATTGCCGCCGAGAAATACCGCGATATTTTTTCGCGCAAGTTCCCGCGCCGTATCGCGAACGCCGGCGTGAGCGGCCAGCGCGCCGCAGCAGGATTGCCCCTGGGGAATGACGACTTCGCAGCCGTTGGCGGTGAGCACGCGAACGGTAGCTTCGTTGAGCTCCGAAAAAGTGACGTTGGCGATGCAACCCGCAAAGAAAGCCACGCGGGCGCGCCGCGGACCGGCGGCGGCAAACGTCCAGCCATGACGGCGATAGAAAAAACTGTCGTCGATGCGCGGGAGGAACTTCTCGCGGTCGGCGAGGCCAAAAAGATTCAGGACGCCCATGCCGCGGGCAACGGCCCCCAAGCCAGAGCGCTGGTAGAACCGGAGCACTCGCGCCAAATCGATTATGCGGTGGGGATAAGGGAGCAAGTGACGGAAAACGAAGCTGCGCGTGACGGTAGAAAACCAGGAGCGGGAATATTCGCGCTCGATTCGCGCCCGGGCGTGCTTGACGAGTTTCCCATACTCGACTCCCGAAGGGCAGGCGGTTTCGCAAGCGCGGCAGTCGAGGCATTTGTCGATGTGATCGACAAAACAATCCGTGATGGGCTGCTGGTTCAACTCCACCTGGATCATCTGGTGGATACGGCCGCGCGGCGAATCGGCCTCCAGGTTCCAGAGCCGGTAGGTGGGACAGGCATTGAGGCAAAGACCGCAGTGGATGCAGCGGGCGTAGTCCTCGTAGACGGGAGTGGGGCCGGAGATGGGCAACGGGGACATGGTTTGTCGAGGACGATGATAAGGCCAGCGCGGCTGCTTCGGAAGGGCGTGGCCTGAGTCGGTTTTGATTGCTAGGAGAGAAGCACAGGCGGATTGAGGCAGATTCGCCCTCCGTCGCGGAACTTGACCGTGTGCACGGTTATGACGTTTCCGAGCGACACCACATTTTCTCTGGAAAAGTTAGAAGCCAAGGCGTAGCATCCTGCGCATGTTCAAACTGCTTCTTGTAATGCTCGCTTTTTTCGCCACCGCCTTCTCCGCCGATCTGCCAACCAAAAAATATATCAACCTCGCCGCCATCAAAACCATGGTGGCCGCGGCCGAAGCCGAAGCCAAAAGACGCAGTGTCGAAGTGACCCTCTCGATCGTGGACGAAAGCGGCAACCTGCTTTTCCTCCAAAAAGCCGATGGCGCCTCCCTTAACACCATCGTGTGGGCGCAGAAGAAAGCCCGGCATGCGGCCCTCTACCGGAGCCCCTCGAAAGAAGCCGCCGACAACGTGAAAAAGGGCAACGTCGAAGCTCTGGTTTTTCCGGACTACTTCCCCAATCAAGGCGGCCTCCCCATTCAAGTCGATGGCCAGACCATCGGCGCCATCGCCGCCAGCGGCGCCAAGTCCGAAATCGACGAAGCCATCGCCCAAGCAGCCATCGACGCCCTGTTCAAAAAATAATCGAACGCAACTTTGCGTAGTAGATCAGTTTGAAATTGGGATGGTATTTCCGGCTTGCGCGTGCTGGGTGAACGGTTCCGCGGCAGGTTAAGTGCTATTCCTTGATGATTTGCAATTCGTCCTTAAATACTCCCAACTCACTCCTGAATCGATGCTTGCTTTCATCGACCTCGAGCCGATTCTTCAGCAGCAGTTTTGCTTCCTCGGCGGCCGCGCGCAATTCGGTAGGCTTCTCGGCGTCGCTGGAAGCTAAAACGGCGCTGGCCAGCCGCTGCAGGCAGTTCTCCAGTTCCGTGATGCGTTTCACGACTTCGGGTGCGGACACCTGCGCCTTAACGTAACTGTCGAGAGCCACTTCGCCTGCGATCTTCTCAACGTACTGCGTGATGGTGGTTTCGCCGTCGTTTACCGGATGGACGACTTGTGGAACGACACCTGCCAATGGATTGGGATTGCCCATGCGACACATTATAAGTCCAAACTCCGTCGCGCGAAAAGTCAAGCAGAACTAGCCGCCTAGCCTAATCCGCAAGGTTAAGCGCTTTACAAAATTCCCTCTAAAACGTACAGTGGCCCTTCGCGCCATGCGAGTTTCACGCCGCCATACATCGATTCGAGAGGAATCCGGTCTCATGAACTCCTTAAGACAAACGTCCCTGCCTGCGATTACGCTGTTCGCCGCCTTCCTGGCACTAGCCATGACCACCCTTGCCCAATCCAGCTACGACCTGCGCTCCCCCGACAATCGCATCGAAGTCCGCATCCGCACCGCTCCCGCCCTGCGCTACGATGTGCTCCTCAGCGGTCGGCCATTGCTCGAGGATTCCACTCTTTCTCTCGACATCGACCACCACACCCTCGGCGTAAACCCCCAAGTCCGCTCCGCAAAAAAACGCAGCTATGACCAAACCATCGAGCCTCCCGTCCGGCAGAAGTTCGCCAAAATTAGAGAGCACTACAATGAGTTGCGCCTCGAAATGGATGGCAACTACGCCGTCGTCTTTCGCGCCTACAACGAAGGCGCCGCCTACCGCTTTGAGACTTCCCTTCCCCAACCGCAGGTAAAAGTCTACGGCGAAGAAGTGAAGTTGAATTTCGCTGGCGACAACATCACCTACTTTCCCCAGGAAGACAGCATGTTTTCGCACAACGAGCGAAGATACCTTCCGCAAAAATTGAGCCAGATTGCGAAGGAGTTTATCTCCACCAGTCCCGTGGTTTGGGACGCCGGCGAAGGCGCCAAAATGGCCATCGCCGAGTCCGACGTCGAGGATTATCCCGGCATGTGGTTCGACGGCACGGCTGGCCCGTCGCTCGTCGGAGCGTTTCCCCACTATCCGCTAAAAGAAAAGTTGGATGGCGACCGCAATTTCCGCGTCGTCGAAGCCGCCGACTATATCGCTGTTACGTCCGGCACGCGCAGCTATCCCTGGCGCCTGATGGGCATCGTCGATCGCGACGCGGACCTGCTGACCAACCAGCTCGTCTGGCTCTTGGCCAAACCTTCTCCATTGCAAGACACTTCCTGGATCAAGCCCGGCAAAGTCGCCTGGGACTGGTGGAACTATAACAATATTTACGACGTGGATTTCAAGGCCGGAGTCAACACGCAGACCTACAAGTACTACATCGATTTCGCCGCGAAATACGGTCTCCAATACATCATCCTGGACGAAGGCTGGTACAAGCTGGGCAATGTCTTGGAAGTTGTCCCGGAAATAGATATGGAGGAGCTGACCGCCTACGCCAAGGAAAAAAACGTCGGCGTGATTCTTTGGGTGGTTTGGAAGTCGCTTGACGATCAGCTGATTCCCGCTCTTGATCAATACGCCAAGTGGGGCATCCAGGGAATCAAAGTTGACTTCATGCAGCGCGACGACCAGAAGTTGATCAACTTCTACTACAAAGTCTGCGCTGAAACCGCCAAACGCAAAATGCTCGTTGATTTTCATGGCGGGCAGAAACAAGTCACCATGACACGTACCTGGCCCAACATGATCAGTGGAGAAGGCGTCCGCGGCATGGAGTGGAGTAAATGGAGCGCGGACACCGAGCCGAAGCACAACGTCACGCTGCCATTCACAAGAATGTTTCTCGGTCCCATGGACTACACACCCGGCGCCATGCGCAACGCCACGCGATCCACTTTTGCACCCGTCTTCCAGCAGCCCATGGCTTTGGGCACGCGCTGCCACGAGCTGGCCATGTACGTGGTCTTCGAAAGTCCTCTGCAAATGCTTTCCGACAGCCCGTCGAATTACTTGCGCGAACCGGAGGTCATGGATTTTCTGGGGCCCGTTCCCTCCGTTTGGGATGACACCAAGGCCCTCGATGGCCGCATCTCTGAATATGTTTTGGTCGCCAGAAGAAGCGGCAACGACTGGTATGTTGGCGCCATGACCGATTGGACCGCGCGCGAACTGGAAGTGGATTTTTCCTTCCTGCCCGAAGGGAATTTCTCAATGGACGCCTATCAGGATGGCGTGAATGCCGACCGCATGGCCAGCGACTATAAGCGAGTCAAGGTGCCAGTCAACAAAACAACCAAGTTGAAAATCAAATTGGCTCCCGGCGGCGGCTGGGCAGCGCGTATTCACCCGTAAAACTTTTCAGAGACCAGTCTCAAGAACGGAAGGAAAATACACACATGTCCACAACTTCCAGACGGCGGTTTTTGCAACAAGCATCCGCTGCGGGAGTGGCCGGCTCTGCGAGTCTTCTTTTCGGCCGTTCGCTCGCGGGTCGACCAGCCGGCCAACCCGTCCGCATCTACGTCGATTCCAAACGAACGATAGCTCCCCTCGACCGCAATTTGTTCGGTTCTTTTCTCGAACATCTTGGCCGCGCCATTTACGAAGGGATTTATGACCCCGGCTCCAAGCTTTCCGACTCCAATGGCTTTCGTAAAGACGTTATGGACGAAATCCGCCATCTCGGCGTTCCCATCATTCGCTATCCCGGCGGAAACTTCGTTTCCGGTTACAACTGGCTGGACGGCGTTGGTCCCAAACAAGATCGCCCGCGGGTTCTCGACCGCGCCTGGAACTCGCTCAATTCCAATCAATTCGGGACCAATGAATTTCTCGCCTGGTGCAAAGCGGTCGGCACTGAACCTCTCCTGGGCTTGAACTTCGGCACTGGCACTGCCGAACAAGCCGCGGATTTGGTGGAGTATTGCAATGTTTCGAGTGGCACGCGCTGGAGCGATCTGCGCCGCAAACACGGCGTCGCCGAACCCTACAAAGTGCAGCGCTGGTGCTTGGGAAACGAAATGGACGGTCCCTGGCAAATCGGCCACATGTCCGCGTTCGAATACGGCATGAAAGCCGCCGACGCCGCGCGCCAAATGCGCATGGTGGATCCTTCGCTAAAGCTCGTGGCCTGCGGCTCCAGCGGTCCGGGCATGCCCACGTATCTCGAATGGGACCGCGAAGTTCTCGAACAATGCTACGAATACGTGGACGGCCTTTCCCTGCACCGTTATTTTGAAAATGCGGAACCGCCGGGTGGCGACAGCGCGAAATTTCTGGCCATGAACCTCAGCATGGAGAAACAAATTGCGGAAACCGTTGCGGTTTGCGACCTGGTGCGCGGCCACAAGCGCTCTCCGAAAAAATTATGGCTTTCTTTCGATGAATGGAACGTCTGGTATCGCGAGCGGAGCGGCGACGCCGTAAACGGCCACGGAAAAGAAGCTCCCCGCTTGCTCGAGGAAACTTACAATCTCGAAGACGCATTGCTGGTCGGCGGCCTTGTCAATTCGCTGCTGCGCAATTGCGATCGCGTGAAGCTGGCATGCCTGGCGCAACTCGTCAATGTCATTGCACCGATCATGACCAACGCGGATGGGCTCTTCCGGCAAACGATTTATTACCCGTACAGTTGGGCGCTGCAATTTGCCCGCGGCGCGGCGCTGACTCTTCTGGTGGAGTCGTCCACTTACGAAGTCGCCAAGATGGATCCGGTTCCGCACGTGGACGTGGCCGCAACATTTAACAGCAACGACGGGAACATTTCTCTTTTTCTTCTGAACCGCGACTTAGGGAAAGCTCGCGAAATCGAAATCAATTGGGAAGATCGCGCGCCCGCCCGCGTCGTGAGCGCTTCGGTGCTCACCGGCGACGACCTGAAAGCAACGAACAGCTTCGAAACTCCGCAAAAAGTCGTGCCGCAAGCTTTCGAGAAACCAACGACAACGGGAAGCCGCAGCAAATTTGAAGTGCCGGCACGCTCGTATACTGTTCTCCAATGGTCGATGTAGCCGCCAGCGGCTTCGATGCAGATCGCCATTCGTGCCGCGCTTCAGTGCCGCGGTTCCCTGCCCTCGGGATCTGGCGTCGCGGCTGGCCGCGAACTGAAAAACATCGAGCGCGCTCCGAGAAAAAGCATGATCGCGCCGAACACCAGCAAAACTATGCCCCAAGCCAGGTTGATATTGATTCCCAGCGATTGCGCGTACAGCGCAGGGTTGCTGAACAAGCCGAAAACGATCAGCATGATTCCGAAAATAGTGAATAACATTCCGATTGGCAAACGAATGTCCAGACCCATGAGCGCTCCTCTCTAGCGGAAAACTAGATTCAACATCACGGTGGCTGCAATTATTAGAGCACCCAAATAAGCGGGGCGCTTGTACCAACTGAGATGCCCTTCTTGCGGACGCTCCGTCAAGGAATAAACGAGGCCCACGAGGCGCGATTCCTCCGGAGCTTTGGTGAACAGACTGACGAGGATGGTGACCACAAAGCAGGTCGTCCAAGCAAAGATGGCGGTCCAGAAATTCTGTGCCATCTCGCTCGGGTAAGTGTGTAGAACGGCCAGCCAGCCGCCTTTTATGCCCGGAATGGCATTCTCCGGCAGAGTCAAGCCATGATGAATGGCCGCAGCAAAAGTTCCTGAGAGCAAGCCCGTGAAAGCGCCGTGGCCGGTCGCGCGCTTCCAGAACATTCCCAGCAAGAATGTCGCAAATAATGGAGCATTCACGAACGCAAAGACAAGTTGCAGCATGTCCATGATGTTGTTGAAGCGGGTGGCGAGATACGCTCCGGCGACGGACAACGCAATCCCAAATATGGTAGCCATTCTGCCCATCATTAAATAGTGCGCATCGCCGGCGCCAGGCCGGATGTAGGGCTCGTAGATGTCGTGCGTCCAAACGGTGTTGAAGGCCGTTACGTTGCCGGCCATTCCGGACATGAAGCTGGCGAGAAGCGCGGTCAGGCCGAGGCCGAGAATCCCGGTTGGAAAATAATGCAGCAGCAGATTGGGAACGGCGAGATCGTAGTCGAGTTGCGGGTGGCCGTTGTTGTCGAGGACGGGTTGGCCGGTCGTGGCATCGAGTTTGGCGGGAATGAGCCCTTGTCCCGCGGGAGCGGATACGGAAGAACCTTGCGGGCCGTTGATGATGGGAGGCGCTTGGGTGGGAAGGGCGATAGCGATGAGTCCGGGAAGAATGACGAGGAACGGGAAGAGCATTTTGGGAACCGCGGCGATCAGCGGTGTGCGCCGCGCGGAAGCCATGGAATCAGCAGCCATAGCGCGCTGCACCACGAGGAAGTCCGTACACCAATATCCGAACGAGAGCACAAAGCCAAGTCCCATCGCCAGGCCGAACCACTCGACACCGAGACGATTGGTGTGCGGGTTGCCCATGCCAACCCAGGAATGCATATAAGAAGGGCCCAGCGTGGCCTTTAAGCCCGCCCAGCCACCCACATTCTTCAAACCAAGCCACACCAGAGGGATAAATCCAGCGACAATGAGGAAAAACTGAAGAACTTCGTTGTAGATCGCGCTAGTCAACCCGCCAAGGTAGATGTAGGTGAGCACCACCAGGGCCGATACGATGATGCCGGTGTGAAAGATCCACGATTGCGGGAGGCCGAGAGCGCGAAAGGGCGCGTCCAGGAAGTGCAGCGTTTGGATCAATTTGGCCATGGCGTACATGGAAATTCCGGAAGAAAAAATCGTCATGGTGGCAAAAGAGACGGCATTGAGCCCGCGAGTCTTTTCGTCGAAGCGGAGGCGCAAATACTCCGGCACGGAGCGGGCGCGGGAGCCATAATAGAACGGCATCATGAAGATCCCGACGAACACCATGGCCGGAATGGCGCCGATCCAGTAAAAGTGGCTGGTTAGGATGCCGTACTTCGCCCCGGAAGCGCCCATGCCGATGACTTCTTGCGCGCCCAAGTTGGCAGAGATAAAGGCGAGACCACAGACCCACGCGGGAATCGACCGGCCAGCCAGGAAGAAATCCATGCTGGTCTTCATGTAGCGTTTGAGGGCCGCGCCGATGCCGAGGACGAAGGCGAAGTACACGCCCATGATGACCCAGTCGATGGTGGTTAGGCCCATTCGTCCGATCTCCGGCTGAAACGGAAGTACTTAGAGCGCCGGTCATGTTAACACTCGTAGAAGCCGATTACATCTTTCTCGGGTGACTCGCTGAGATTGCAGTCTGGCAAGACCTCGAGCGATTGGTTTCCAAACGGAAATGGTTGGTACACAAACGACTTACAGGATACGGAACTTGGAATCAACGGAGAAGAGTGCGGTTTGCCGAAGGAACGAGTCTTTCAGGTTTCTAAGGCAATCTATTTCCAACCGCGGATGGAGTCAGGGCTTATTAGAGTGGGATTGTGGCTCCTTGCTCCACTGCTCATGCGAAGAGAATAACCGTTCGCGAGGTAGGAGGGGATGTCCCGGTCATCGGAAATGGGAATGAAGGGACCTTGGACTCCTAAACTGACGTGGTAGCGGTTATCTTTTTTATATCGATGAGGAAGCAAACGGATGCCTGAATTTTTACCGCGAGAGACTATGGCGAACAGCATAGAATCCTCCTCGAACGTCCAACATGAGCCGGGAGACGCCCAATATGCCCGCTTGTCCTTACCGGCGCAAGATCAACGCGGAAGGCAGCTGTGGAAATAATGAGGAAGACAAAGGAATTTGTTCTTGCATAGAGGAAAAGCGGTGAGCGCTTTATGAAAGCGATCGTGTGCCGGCAATACGGACCACCGGAGGTGTTGCAGCTGACGGAGGTTGAAAAACCCACGCCCAAGGACAACGAGGTTTTGATAAAGGTTTCGGCGGCATCGGTGAATCCACTGGACCGGTACGCCATGAGAGGTGCGCCGCTCATTCGCCTGATACCGGGGCTAGGCAAACCAAAGGATCCCCGACTAGGCGTTGATTTGGCCGGCCAGGTTGTAGCGGCCGGCAAGAACGTGACGCAGTTCAAATCAGGCGACGAGGTGTTCGGCGCGGGCCGCGGGGCCTTTGCCGAATATGCGTGCTCTCCTGAAGATAAACTAGCGCTGAAACCAGCCAAGCTATCGTTTGAGGAGGCCGCGGCCGTAACCGTGGCGGCCATCACTGCGCTTCAGGGGCTTCGCGATAAGGGCCGGATCGCGCGAGGCCAGCAGGTTCTGATTGATGGCGCGTCCGGCGGCGTGGGCACGTTTGCGGTACAGATTGCCAAATCGTTCGGAGCGGAAGTTACGGCGGTGTGCAGCACGAGGAATGTCGAAACGGCACGATTGCTTGGCGCAGACCAGGTGATTGATTACACGCGGGAAGATTTCACGAAAAGCGGGAAGCGTTACGACTTGATTCTGGGCGCGAATGCCCATCACTCGATTTTCGATTACCAGCGTGCGCTGAGCGAGAGCGGGATTTATGTCATCGTGGGAGGTGGTTTGGCGCGGATTTTCCAAGGCATGTTACTGGCGCCATTCCTGTCGCGGATGGGCAGCAAGAAAATACGTTTCTTTATAGCGCATATAAACCAGAAGGATTTGGTGTTTCTGAAAGAACTTCTGGAAACCGGGAAAGTTGTGCCCATCATAGATCGGCGTTACCCGCTGAGCGACGCGGCGGAAGCTGTCCGTTACCTTGAAGAAGGACATGCAAAAGGGAAAATCGTAATCACCGTTTAACGCAGTAGAAACACTTAGCAAGCCTCGGCGCCAGATTAACGATCGCCATCGACAGAAGAACTAGTCATTCCTAAGCTAAAATCCAGTATTTTTCACGGCGCTTTTACTAATTTCACCGGATTGCAGCGCTCGTGGGACTTCGTCTACCTTGCAATTCGTAAACTGCCTTGCAGCCGAGAGGCGAAGGAGAGTCTGGAAAGCCCAGCCAAGAAGGGAAAGCGTCCCCCCGGAATCGCTCTGCTCCGCTCGCCAGTGTTGGCGTGTGGAGCGAGGCTTACTCCAGAAACTTCCTGCAGTTCGATCAAGGAAATATCTTAGAAAGGGAGGGTTATGCTTCATAGAAGAACCACAACTCTGTCGGTGTGCGCGTTCATCATGGGACTCTTCATGGTGGGAGTGATACCGGCGTGGGCCCATGAAATAACCTCAGCCGCAGTGAACGGAAACTGCAGCAGCTACACGATCAGCGTTTCCGGAGACGGCGCTACTTACACGAATGTGACCTACTCCGTCCACTACACCATAACCTTGACACCGTCTTCCGGCTCACCGTTTACTATCAGCGATTCGCTCCAGGTTTCCCCCGATGCCGGTGGGAACTTCAGCGCGTCGATGACGAAACCGGTCGGGCCCTTGAGCGGAGGTTATTCCGTCTCCGGCTCTGCCACGTTAGTTGACAGCGGCGGTGATACGTTCAACACCATAGCGATCGCTTTTGCAAACCCGACGTTTACCTGTCCGACGCAACCTCCGCCTAGCTGCCCGGCGCAAACCTCGAACACTTCGAACTTCAATGGCACGCCCATCAGCGCAGGCGACTACATCTGGTTCAACGCTAACTTCAGCGCAAGCGGCATCCCGAGTTCGGGAGCCACACTAACGTTCACGAATTCCACAATCCAATTTACCGCCGACCAGACCTACACTTTGGCGGTACCCAATGCGCAGATCACCTTCTCTCCTAGTGCCACGTGCACTTCCACCACCTTCGATTCGATAACCAACACCTGGATGACCACGGTGCCGGTTTCTGGAGACGACGAGATCTTTCTCTCCGGCTTGGCCTGGCTGGTACCCGCGAGCTTCATCAATGCGGGCGGCCGGGTCAACTCGCAAGTGGTGTGGAGCGGCACGTTGTCAAGCAGCGTACCCGGCATTTCCATAAACTGGAAATGGGGCGCAGCCGTGTACACAAACTTCACCACCAACTACAACGCCCTTAACGTAAAGCCCGGGCATCAGCACGCTTGCGGGTTTAACAGTAGCGACCATGCCGGAACGCCGGAAGGGACGGACTCCACAGGCCAGCCGTGGCGTACGTTCGTTACTGGAGGCGCCCGGGGTGGCGGCGGTTCAAACTTCACGGGTTCGTGGAGTGGAACGCTTAGTGTTAGGCCCGTTTGTCCTTAACCTTGGCCTAAGAAGCAAGCTAATTTTGGGAGCGTCCGGTCATCCATCGGACGCTCCCAGAACGAATTTCTTATCCGTGGGGGCGTAAAACCTCGCTCTTCAGGGCGAGGATATAAGCCCCCGTTAACTGCTAGAGGGGTGTCTTCTGCTGTTCGATGTAGGTCTTGAGAATACCGATAGGCGCACCGCCGCAGCTGGCAGCGAAGTACGACGGAGACCACAAAGCGCCTTTCCAATAGCGGCGCGCAAAGTCTGGTCGTTCGCGTCGCAGCCGTCGGCTCCGAAACACCTTTTAAGCTATTCACCAAAGCAGACACGGAATGGCTTGGGCGGGTAGTGCACCAGCAAGTGCACGAGGTTGTCTTCGCCGTCCATCTCCAGCAACTCCAGATTCGAAATCGTTCGAAACGTTGGTGAAAATGGCACGAAGACAGTTTATAGCATCGCCGTCCAACACCCTGTATCGATACTTTGTGATAAAGACCAAGTGAACGTGAAGTTGAGAAACACAGTGTCTGCCATGTAGGATTTCACTTGACAGCCGCATAGACCAAGAGTATCCAAGGAATAGGACCATGGCAAGAAAAACCTTCAAGTTTCGCTTGTACCCCAATCGCCTACAGCGAGAGAACCTGACGGCAACGCTAGAGGTGTGCCGTGAACTGTACAACGCTGGACTGCAAGAGCGCATCGAAGCCTGGAAGCGCCGTACGCCTGTTCGGGTATTCGACCAAATCAATCAATTGCCCGACATCAAAGCGGTTCGACCCGACGTTGCTAGGGTGTTCAGCCAAGTGTTGCAGGATACCTTGCGTCGTCTAGACAAGACCTACAAAGCATTCTTTGCTCGTGTGCAGCGTGGGGAGAAAGCCGGATTCCCGCGCTTCAAAGGGCGCCACCGCTACGATAGTTTCACCTACCCACAGAGCGGATTCCGACTGCATGGCCGGTTGCAACTGTCGAAAATTGGCAACGTTAAAATCAAACAGCACCGCGACATCGCAGGCCACATCAAGACGTTGACGATTCGTCGGGAGGCGGGAAACTGGTATGCCTGCTTTTCGGTCGAATATGAGCCGAAGCACCTAGCTGAGAATGGCGAGGCCATCGGATTAGATATGGGTTTAGAGAACTTCGCTACTCGTTCCGACGGCAAGCCCATTCCCAACCACAAGTTTTACCAGCAAGCGCAAGCGAAACTTCGTCGTGCGCAACGCCAGGTAGCACGTCGCAAGAATAAGAAGTCCGAACGTCGCCGCAAGGCCATTCTGTTGTTGCAGAAAGTGCACCTGCATGTTGCCAATCAGCGCAAAGATTTTCAGCACCAAGAAGCATACAGACTGGTGCGCGATTTTGGACGGGCCATCGTCGTGGAAGACCTGCAGGTGAAAGGCTTGAGCGCCGGTAGGTTTTCAAAATCAGTTCACGATGTGGGGTGGTCTTCCTTCCTTGCCATGTTGCGTTACAAAGCTGAAAACGCTGGTAGGCAACTCATCGCAGTGGACCCCAGGTATAGCAGCCAAGAATGCCCCCAGTGTCATGCCCGCAAAAAGAAAACACTATCGGAACGAGTACATCGTTGTGACTGCGGTCTAACCATGGGGCGTGACCAGGCAGCCGCCTTGGTGATTTTGGGGCGTGGACTACGCCTTCAAGCGCAAACAGATAGGCACTTAGCTACTGTTGCTTGAGAAGCCCCTGCCTTCCGGCAGGGGAGTATGTCACGATAGGCAGTCCTTTAAAGAAAAAAAGAAAAAAGAGCCGTCCCAAGCGAGTTTCGTCGGCTTTGCGAAACCCCGAGATGGTCTGGGCCTACTGCCCATTCTCTTCTCCCGCGATGGTGTAAGCTTACGCTTTCCGCAGGGCACAGCTAAATGTTCAAGAACGAGCGAGAATAAGCTGCCCTCACTTTACCCTTCGAGCGCTCGGGGGTGCTTCGGCCTTGTCCGCAGGGTACTCTTGGCCGAACATGGGTGGCGGGACAGAAGAAGGTCTGATCCCGCTCTTGTATGACACCCCTTCTCGAGGTTGCGGATCTTCGCGTCGCCTACGTTTCACGGGCTGGGCAAAAAACCCAGGCTCTTGCGGGAGTGAGTTTCGAGGTGCAGCCCGGCGAGACTCTTGGCGTGCTGGGCGAGTCCGGTTCCGGGAAGACTACTCTCGCGTCGGCGCTGCTGCGCCTGCTACCGGCAAATGCGGAGATTCAAAAGGGCGCCGTTCTTTTCGAGCAACAGGACTTGCTGCGTGCGGGGCCGCAAGCACTCCAAGGAATTCGCGGCGCGCGCCTGGCGCTTATTTTTCAAGAGCCGTCCCTGGCGCTTCATCCGACACTACGAATTGGAGAACAAGTTGGGGATGTTCTGTCCGCCCACCAAGCGCCGAGCCGAAAAGCTTTGCGTCAAAAGGTGCTGCAACTTCTTGGCGAGGTTTTTCCTGGAGACCCCGAACACTTTGCCGATGCCTATCCCCATCAATTGAGTGGCGGACAGCAGCAGCGCGTGCTGGTCGCTCAAGCTATCGCATGCGGGCCCTCCTTGATCGTCGCGGATGAGCCGACGGCTTCTCTCGATCCTACAACGCAGAAGGATATTCTTTCGCTCTTTCAAAGACTGCGACAAAAGTTCAATCTATCGCTTATTCTAATTACTCATAACCCAGCGATACTGGCAGGTCTGGCGGACCGAGTCCTCGTTTTGTACGCTGGAAAAGTCGCGGAAATCGGGCCTACCGAAAAAGTCCTGGCCTCGCCCGGGCATCCCTACACCCGGGATTTACTACAATGCATGCCCGGCCGGCCCGGCGAACATTCGAAAGGACCCAAGTCCATGCTCCCGATCATCCGGGGAGAAACGCCGAACCTGGCGGCGCTCGCAAGCGGTTGCCGGTTCGCATCCAGATGCGCGGACCGCATGGAGATTTGCACCCAGCGCGAACCTACCGCCATTGTCGTAAGCGCAGCTCACGCCGTTTCGTGTTTTAAGTTCGGCGGCTGAATTACAGCGAGGCGCGAGAACATGCAGCCACTGCTCATCGTGGAGAACCTCGAAAAGCGCTACGAAGGTGCGCGCCGGCTTGGCGCCAAGAACAAAGCGCCGGCGCTGCGGGGAGTCTCGTTTTCCATTAGCCCGCAATCAACGTTTGCTCTTGTGGGTGAATCAGGTTCTGGGAAAAGCACGCTAGCTTATTGCATCGCCGGCCTGGAGCGGGCAACCTCGGGAAACATAAAACTTGATGGAAACGAAATCACCGAGCTGGACCCCAAGCGGCTGCGGGTGCTGCGTCCTCAGATTCAGTTGGTATTCCAAGATCCGGCGCGCTCGCTGAATCCAAGATTTTCAGCGGTCGAAACGGTCAGCGAGCCGCTGCTGGTGCAAGGGCGCATGGGAAAACAGGAAAGGGAGGACCGCGCGCGCGCCGTTCTTAGTCAAGTAGGCATCCCACAGGAAAAAATACCGCTGCGAGCGGAAGAATTCAGCGGCGGTCAGAGGCAACGTTTGGCGATCGCGCGAGCCTTGGTGCTTGAGCCCAAGCTGCTAATCCTGGATGAAGCGCTTTCCGCCCTGGATTGCTCGGTGCAAGCGCAAATCGCGAATTTGCTACTCGAGCTGCAGTCTTCACTTGGTCTGACGTATCTCTTCATTACGCACGATCTGGCGATGGCCGGCCACTTGGCCGACGAGATCGCGGTGATGGAGAGTGGAAAGATCGTGGAAATGGGCGCAGCGGAAAAAGTCTTACGCGAACCGGAGCAAGAGACTACCCGGCGCTTGATAGCCGCCACTCCCAGATTGGACATTGCGGCAGGCCAGCCGCAGGGGTTGTGATGCGTTACTTTTTGCGGAGGCTGATACAAGCGGCGTTTCTGCTGACCGGCGTCTCGATCCTCACTTTCTTGTTCTCCACGCTGGCGCCGGGAAACTATTTCGACGAGATGCGACTGAATCCTCAGATTTCTCCGGAAACGGTCGCGGCGCTGCGAGCGCAGTATCAGCTTGACCAACCTCTGCCTTTGCGTTACGGACGATGGGTAAATTCCGTGCTGCACGGCGAGATGGGATTCTCTTTTGCTTACAACAGTCCCGTTCGGCCGTTGCTGTGGACGCGCGCCCGAAACACGTTATTGCTGACGTTGTCGGCCACACTGATCGCCTGGGCGCTGGCGCTACCCCTGGGGGTCTTGAGCGCCGCAACTCGGGGGCGCTTGCCGGACCGCTCGCTTTCTTGGGCAACTGCGGCAGCTCTCGTTATTCCAGACCTGGTGTTCGCGCTCGCGCTGCTCATTCTGGCCGTGCGCAGCGGATGGTTTCCCACGGGAGGAATCGTCTCCGTAGGATTTGAAAGCCTCTCGCCAATTCAAAAATTCCTTGACTTGGCGTCGCACATGGCCCTCCCAGTTCTTGCGCTCGTTTTTTCCGCCTTGCCGGCCCTGTTGCGTCACGTCCGGGCGGCTGTCCGAGAGGTCCTCGATGCACCGTTCCTGCGGGCCGCGGCGAGTCACGGAATTCCCCGGCGAATTCTTCTTTACCGGTACGCGCTGCGCGCCGCCGCAAATCCCCTGATCTCACTTTTTGGATTCAGCATCGGAGCACTTTTGAGCGGTTCGCTGCTCGTGGAAGTGGTGATGAGCTGGCCAGGGCTTGGGCCACTGCTTCTCGAGTCCATCCTCGCTCGCGATTTGTACGTGGTCATCGGCGGCGTACTCTTTTCCACGATTTTTCTGGTCGCGGGAAACTTTCTGGCGGACATATTCATCTATTGGGCAGATCCCAGAATCCGCACGGGGAAGGCCGCAAGATGATCCGGTATCGCGGATGGAAGCAATGGCTCCTCGTCCTTGCCGTTCTGCATGGAACTATCGCTGCCGCTGGATTCTTAGCGCCCTATGATCCCACGGAGCAGGACCGCGAGCACCCTTACCTGCCCCCGATGAAACTCCACCTGGTGGATTCACAAGGACACTTTCACTTTCGTCCTTTTTTCTACGCCCTACACCCGCGCGACGGCTCCCTGGATCAATTCGAGGAGAGTAGCGGCCAAGTTCAGCCTCTCGGATTCCTTGTGAGCGGACGACCGTACCGTCTGCTTGGCCTTGTGCCGTCTCGCCTACATCTATTTGGAGCGCAGACAAGCAAAATCTATCTGCTGGGCAGCGACGCGTACGGCCGCGACCAGCTATCGCGAATTCTTTACGGCGGGCAAATCTCCCTGCTTGCCGGCTTGCTCGGAGCGGGCCTCACGCTCTGCTTTGGCGTGCTGATCGGCGCCACAGCGGGATACTATGGCGGCTGGAGAGACGGATTACTGATGCGCCTGGCGGAACTGTTTGTGGCCCTGCCCTGGTTGTATTTGTTGTTAGCGCTTCGCGCGTTCTTGCCACTCTCCGTCCGGCCAGTGCAGGCATTTTTCTTGATTGTCCTGGTCATCGGAGCCGTGGGCTGGGCACGGCCAGCGCGGCTGGTGCGTGGGGTGGTGTTGAGCGCTAAAGAGCGCGATTTTGTCCGCGCTGCCCGCGGATTTGGCGCCACGGATGGTTATCTCCTTCGACGTCATATACTTCCGGAAACTTCCAGCGTGATTCTGACGCAAGCCGCCATCCTGGTGCCGCAATTCGTGCTGGCGGAAATGACCCTCTCCTTTCTGGGCTTAGGTGTGCCGGAGCCCACACCCAGCTGGGGCAGCCTCCTTGCCAGCCTAGAGCAGTACAGCGTCCTGGTGTCCTACTGGTGGATGTACTTGCCGGCATTGGCAATCGTACCGTTCTTTCTGGGATACTTAGGCCTTGCAAGCGCACTGCAGCAGGAGATAAGCGTAGAGAAAATAGAGGGGAAAACCGGCGGGGACGTATGGTGAGAATGGAGGCACGGTTCACCTTTGGCAGATGGTTTGGCTACGGCCTGCTCACGGCCGCCACAATCCTTTTTTCGCAACCCGTTACCGCAGCTCCGCAAAGCACAAATGAAGAGCTTCTCACTCTTCCGGGAGAAATCGGAAAGCAAGGCGGGCGGATAGTGGTTTCCTTGCGCGCTGAGCCAAAGACCCTGAACCCGGTTATCGCCGCGGATACTCCATCGCGCGAGGTGATTCTTGGTGCGATGCAAGCGGACCTGATTCACATCAATCGCGCGACTCAGCTAACGGAACCAGCTCTGGCAAAATCGTGGAAAGTTTCCGAAGACGGCTTGCAGTACACTCTGAACCTGCGAAATGGATTGCGGTTTTCAGACGGCCAGCCCTTCGACGCGGACGATATCTTATTCACTTTTCGCGTTTATCTGGACGAGAATGTTCACGGCACGCAGCGCGACAAACTGATCGTAGGCGACAAACCAATCGCAGTGCGCAAAGTGGACAGAGAGACTGTTGTCTTTCAATTGGCGAAACCCTATGGCGCCGGGGAGAGACTTTTCGACGGCGTGACCATTTTGCCCCGCCACTTGCTCGAAAAACCCTACGCCGAAGGCAAGCTTTCCCAATCTTGGACGCTCGCCACTCCCGCGAACCAGTGGGCCGGGCTCGGCCCGTTTCGTTTGAAAGAGTACCTCGCGGGGCAAAAGTTGGTCCTGGAACGCAATCCCTACTATTGGAAACAAGACACCAAGGGAAACCGCCTGCCCTATCTGGACGAGCTGGTTTTCCTGTTTGTGCCCAATGCCGATGCGCAAGTGTTGCGATTCCAGTCTGGTGAGACGGATCTCATCAGCAGGCTCAGCGCCGACAACTTCTCCTTGCTCAGTCGCCAGCAGCGCGGCTTCACCATGTCCGATGCCGGACCCGGCCTCGAATACAATTTCCTGTTTTTCAATCTAAATGGGCCGGGAGAAAAGACTTCGCCAGACTTGGCTCGCAAAATGAAGTGGTTTCGCGAAGTTAAATTCCGGCAAGCCGTCTCTCAAGCGATTGACCGCGACGCAATTGTGCGACTGGTCTACCAAGGCCGTGGAGCTCCGCTTTGGGGACCCGTCACGCCGGGAAATCCCCGCTGGCTGAATACCGCTATTCCCCATCCAGCGCGTTCGCTGGAGAAAGCGCGAGAACTCCTGAAGGAAGCAGGCTTCACCTGGACCACCGCGACGGATGGAGGGCCAGCCCTAGTGGATTCCGAGGCAAAACCCGTGGAGTTCTCCATATTGACCAGTTCCACGAATGCCGACCGTACCAAGATGGCCACCTTAATTCAGGAGGACTTGAAACAGCTCGGGATGCAAGCCCAAGTCGTGCCCATGGAGTTTCGATCTCTGCTCGATCGCATCACGCAAACAAAAGAATATGAGACCTGCGTCTTGGGTCTGGTTAGTTTCGACGCCGATGCCACGGCCGATTCCAACGTTTGGCTCTCCAGCGGGGGTAATCATCTCTGGAATCCGTCGCAAGCGCATCCGGCAACGGCTTGGGAAGCAGAGATTGACAAGCTGATGGAGCAACAACTTGCCGCATCAAAGTATGACCAGAGGAAAAAGGCCTTCGATCGCGTACAGCAGATTCTGGTGGAGAATCAGCCCATGATTTTTCTTGCCAGCCCGGACATTCTGGTGGGTGCAAAAACTTCCGTCGGCAATTTTCATCCCGCGGCCCTCGAGCCGTACGTTTTATGGAACGTCGAGCAGCTCTACTTCAAGGACGCCCTGGGGTACGCCCGACAATGAGCCCGGTCATGGCCAAAGCGGAAAATAAAGCCCGGAACACCTGGGATGACCCCCAGCTGGTTAAGGAGTGTCTCGCGGGCAACGAAGAAGCTTGGTCTCGTCTGATTGACAAGTATAAAGCGCTCATTTACTCGATCCCCGTGAAGTACGGTTTGCCGCCACACGAAGCAGCCGACGTATTTCAGTCAACCTGCATGGAACTCTTGACCCGGCTTCCAGAATTGCGTGAGCCGCGGGCCTTGCCGAAATGGCTCATGCAGGTGGCCCATCACGAATGTTATCGCGTCAAGCGCCAGCAACAGCGCTTGGTCAGCCGCGACGGCGAGTCCGGCCTTCCGGTCCCGGAGACACCCGCCATGGCGGAACACCTCTTGCAGCAGACACAAGAAGAACATCTTCTGCGGGAAGCGATGGGGAATCTTAGTCCGCAATGCCGCAGGCTGGTGGACCTCCTGTTTTTTGAAACTCCGCCGCGACCTTATAGCGAAGTCGCCGCGGAGCTCGGCTTGGCCTTGGGTTCCATCGGGTTTACACGCCAGAAATGTATCGAGCGGTTGCGGCGGAATTTGGACGAAATGGGATTTCGTTGATGCCCGCGATGGCCAAGATAGGGGCGCCGGAAGAACTCTTTTCCCAAGTGGCGCAGCTCGAGAGTGAGCCGGAGCGGCGGAAGTTTCTCTCTCGGCACCGGACCCTCATGCGCGCCAGGGTTGTGGAACGGCTGGCTGAACTGGTTGTTGAACGGGTTCGTGTCGACACGCGTGAGGCCGTGCACCTCGCCGAAGCTGCCATTTTGATTGGCAGGAAGCTGCGGCGCAAAGATAGTCTGGCCGTGGCGCTGCGGGCAAAAGCGAACGCCCTCTATGCTTGCGGAAACAATGCCGCGGCGGTCGAACATCACGAAAAGGCCATCGAACTGTACGACGCCCTGAAGCTCGAGAAAGAAGCCGGGCGAACTTTGAGCAGCTCCATCCAGCCGCTAATCCTGCTGGGCGAATACGATAAAGCGTTCCAAGCTGCGGACCGGGCCAAGGAGATCTTCACGCGTCTCGATGACACTCGCCGCCTGGCGCGTCTCGAAATCAACCTCGGCAACATCTATCACCGGCAGGACCGTTTCGATGAGGCCATTGCTCATTACGAGAGGGCCTACAATCGCCTGCTGCCGTTTAAGGACGCGGAAGGTATCGCCGTTGTACTGAGCAACATGGCGATGTGCCTGATCAGCTTGAATGACTTCCCCCGTTCGTTGGACTGCTATCAGAAAGCTAGGGCAGCGTGCGAGCGGTACGGCATGCCTCTTCTGCGCGATCAAGCCGACTACAACATCGCTTACTTGTACTACTTCCGCGGCGAGTATAGCCGGGCCATCGAAATGCTCTTCGCGACGCGGCGCGCGTGCGAAGTATCGGGTGACGCTTATCATCTAGCGCTGTGCTATCTCGACCTCTCGGAAATTTACCTCGAGCTGAACCTCAGCGAAGAAGCGCGGGAAATGGCGCAGGAAGGTTTCCAGCGATTTCAAAAACTGGGAATGGGCTACGAAGCCGCGAAAACGCTTGCCAACGAAGCAATCGCCTACGGTCAGCAAGGCAAAACCGTCCACGCGCTCGAACGATTCAGCAAGGCTCGGGAGATGTTTGCGCGAGAAAAAAATCTGGTGTGGCCCTGGCTGCTCGATTTGTACCAGGGACTGCTCCTCTTCCATGAAGGCCGTTATTTTGAGGCGCGCAGGCTCTGCACCGGCGCCGCCGCATTTTTTGATCAAACCCTGCTCTCGGGAAAGGCCGTTCTGGCGCATCTCCTTCTCGCACGCATCGCTTTGCAGGTGGGAGAGACCGCCGTCGCGGAAGCGGAGACGGAGGCCGCCGCCGCAAGGATTGTGCGATTGCAAGCCCCCGTGCTCGCTTATCAGGTACATTTTCTCCGCGGGCAGCTGGCCCAGAGGCGGGGCGACCGGCGTGCTGGGCTCGCCGCCTATGGCGAGGCGCGCAAAGCGCTGGAGACCCTGCGCAGCCGCCTGCACTCTGAAGAATTGAAAATCTCTTTCGTGAAAAATCGCCTGCAGGTCTACGAAGCGCTCGTGGATTTGCACTTAAGCGGCGAAACTGGCGAAACCGCTGCTGCCGAGGCCTTTGCATGCATCGAAGCGGCGAAATCTCGGAGCATGACGGAAATGATTTTCAAGAGCGGCCAGAGCCTACCCATGGGCGATGATGCGGGACAGAGCGAACTGGTGCGGCGAATCCGGGATTTGCGCGAAGAGCTCAACTGGTATTACCACCGTATCGAATTGGAGCAATTGCGACCGGAAGAGAATTCCTCGAAGCAGTTGCTGCAATTACAGGAGACCGCGGTACTACACGAAAACGAGCTCTTGCGGACCTTGCGCGAGCTTCCCGCGAACGAACGTGAGAACGCCACTCTTGAGGCTCCGGCGGACTTCTCCCTGACAAGGCTGCAGTCCACTTTGCCTAGAGACACAGCGCTGATCGAATATTATTCCACTGGGGACCGCCTTTTAGCCGCCGTGATTACGCGAGAATCGATCAAAATCACCGCCGTCAGCTTGGTCTCTCGCGTCGTCCACCTGCTGCACTTGCTCCGGTTTCAACTTTCGAAATTTCGCATGGGCGCAGCTTATGTTCACCGCTTTGAGCAGCCGCTGCTCTCGGCAACCCAGGGCCACCTGGAGACGCTCTACACGGAACTCCTGGCTCCCGTTCGTGAACATGTCAACTCCAAGCATTTGATCTTCGTGCCGCACGGCGCACTGCACTTTCTTCCTTTCCATGCTTTGCGAAATGGCGAGGAGTATCTCTGCGACGCGCACACCATATCTTATGCACCCAGCGCCACTGTCTTTGCCCTCTGCCAGGATAAGACTTCTGGTGGTATGCCCAACTCCTTGGTCATGGGAATTCCCGACGAGCGCGCCCCGCAGATTCTGAATGAGGTGCAATCCGTGGCCACGCTCTTGCCGAATCCGGAACTTTTCCTCGGTCCGCAAGCTACCTCGGACATCCTTCGCCGGCGCGGCTCAGCGAGCAGCCTGCTGCACATCGCCACCCACGGCACCTATCGCCAGGACAACCCGATGTTTTCCGGTATTCGCCTCGGAGATGGCTACCTGAACCTGTACGATCTCTACCAGATTCGGCTACCGGCCAAACTCGTCACCCTGAGCGGTTGCGCTACGGGCATGAACTTCGTTTCTGCAGGGGACGAACTACTCGGTTTGCAGCGCGGTCTGTTCTGTGCTGGCGCTACATCTCTCCTCCTCTCCCTGTGGGACGTCCACGACGAGAGCACCTCCGCTCTCATGCAGGAGTTTTACAAGCGCTATGTGCAAACTGGAGACATGGCCGGCGCTCTGCAATCCGCCATGAAACAACTCAGGGAACAACACGCTCACCCCTATTTCTGGGCCCCCTTCGTTCTTGTCGGTAAACTAGCTGAAAACAAACAGGTTAACTAGGCTTTCCCCCTATATTTTTTACGCCCTCTCCTCCCCCTTATTCCCGTGAGAGTTGTACCCGGGCTCTCATCCGCTGGGGTGCGGAACGTTCAAGAGAAGAAAGGCTGATGGGGGATAGAGATGAAACACTTTGCGACGGTGGAGTGGATCGATTTCGTAAACCAAGTGGCTTCTCAAAAAATTCAGCAAGCCATGCAGAAGCACTTGGCCAGCGGATGCAAGCAATGTATGGAAACGGTGGCCCTATGGACAAAAGTTCACAAAGCCGCCGCCCTGGAGGCCAGCTATCAGCCTCCCGCTGCCGACGTCCGCATCGCCAAAGCCGCATTTGCCACGGCTGGGCCGGCTGCTCGACTGAACGAAAAGGGCAGCTTGGTGGAAGTCTTGTTCGACAGCTTTCTACAACCGTTGTTGGCGGGGGCGCGGTCTACCAGTGTGGGAGCGAGGCAAATGCTCTACCGCGCTGATCCCTACCAGATTGACATCCAGATCGAGGCCCTGGCGCAGGGCAACCGCCTCATGGTCACTGGGCAACTATTAAACGTCAGTTCGCCCGGCATCGTCGGACGCGATGTGAATATCACGCTTTCGAATCACCGCGGCAACGTGGTTCACACCACGACCAATAAGTTTGGCGAGTTTAGCGGCGAAATTGAAAACAGCGGCGACCTCGAGCTCTCCTTTCCGGGACAGGACGAAAAATCCATCGTGATTTCGCTCCGCAACGCTCTGGGTAATTGGCCAGTGAGCATGGCGTGATGGACTCCCGCCACATCGAGATTTTCGGCTATGTGCCGGCCGGTACGAAAGTACCAAAAGCCGATAGCCCGAATGATTGTGACAATCATCACACTCGTACCATTGGCTCCGAAAAAGGTATCCGCGAAAATTTGCGGGTATCCCAAAGGGCTACTGGCGGAGTGAATCTCAGCCCGAAGTCCCCCAGAAGGAATCCATTCAATGAAACGCAGCTTACTTATTTTCGCCGTCCTGATCGCTACAGCCACCGCGGGCGCGCCGTCGGCCGCGGCCCAGAATCGCTATATCGTACGGACGACCGGAGGGCTTAACTCCGTCCAGAGCTTGTGTCTTTCCGCGGGTTGTCAGGTGCAGGGCTCCTTGGATGGTTCAGTTGGTCAGACCTTCCTAGTTACGAGTTCCGGGAATCTGATTGCGAACATTGTGAACGGCCTTTTGAACTTTCTAGAATCTCTTCTGGGTATCCAGAGCGTCGAGCAAGATCAGCTTTTGCCTATTCCCCAGAAACCCGTCAATTACATTCCTTCAGGGCTCAACGACCAGACCCCCGTTAGTTATTATGGGACGTTCGTGTGGCACGGCTACGCCGCGCAGCCAGCTGCCCAAATCATCCGCCTGACCGACGCACAGCATGGCTTCAACATCAGCGGCACCGGCATCGTGGCCGTGATTGATACCGGCGTGGATACCTCCCACCCGGTTCTCCAGCCGGTCCTTTTGACTGGCTACGACTTCACCCGCAACCAGCCGGGCGCTTCTGAGTGGCTGGACATCCCGCAGTTGGATGGCAACACGACCTCCGGCGCTGATGGCACGGTAATCGTGCAGCAATCCAGCGCTGCCGTACTCGATCAGTCTTCGGCTGCTGTCCTCGATGGCGGACCCTACTCGGCATTCGGACACGGCACTATGACGACCGGCCTCGTACACCTTGTCGCGCCGAAGGCTAAGATTCTCCCGCTCAAGGCTTTCACTTCGAGCGGCACGGGCTATCTTTCCAACATCGTTGCCGCTCTCTACTATGCCGTACAGCACCAGGCGAATGTCGTCAACATGAGCTTTGACGTGTCGACTCCTTCTGCTGCCCTGAGCCAAGCGGTTTCTTATGCCAATCAAAAGGGCGTGGTTCTGGTGGCCGCTGCCGGCAACGAGAGCACCAGTTCCGCCGTGTATCCCGCGGCGCTCAGCGCCAGCGTGATGGGCATCGCCTCGACATCAGATTCCGACACGCGTTCTACGTTCTCTAACTACGGCAACACGGACGTTTGGATTGCCGCGCCGGGTGAATATGTGATCAGCACCTTCCCGGGTGGCACCTACGCCAGCGCCTCGGGAACCTCCTTCAGCTCTCCATTGGTCGCGGGCACGGCCGCGCTGCTCTTAAGCGCCAAGGCTTCCCTGAACCAATCAAACGCTTCCAGCGCGCTGTCCCACGCGATTCTACTCACACCGGACCTCCACAAGGGCCGCCTCGACGTGTATCAGGCGGTTTCCGCCTGGGTCAACAGCAGCTCCGGTTCAGGCTCCGGTGGCGGAACTGCTTCCTGCGGCTTGCTCTGCTTGTGAGCAAGCGGCTGAAGGAGAGTGCTTCAATGCTCGCCCTCTCTTCTAGTCCTGATTGGACGCCAGACTCGCTGCGCGTCAAACAACTCGAAGAGCAGGTCACCGCGCTGCGCAGCTCGGTGATCTGCGCCTTCAATCAGCTTCTGGACCTGAAGGATCTCAACACCGGTGTTCACAGTACGCGTCTTGCGGAGTGGGGCATGCGCGTCGGACAGGAACTCGGCCTGCAAGAGTCGGAACTGCAAAACCTGGAAGTTGCCGCGCTTCTTCACGATATCGGCAAGGTTGGCATTCCCGACTCCATTTTAAAGAAACCTGGAGACCTCGACGCCGATGAGTACGCCCTGATGAAAAAGCATCCCGAATATGGCTGGGCGGTTCTGCGCATGCTGCCGGGGTTCGAGCGCGCCGCTCTTGACATTCTTCACCACCACGAAAATTTCGACGGAAAAGGGTATCCCGCCGGATTAAAAAATACGGAGATTCCGGTGGTGTCTCGCATCGTCTCCGTGATCGATGCCTTCGACGCCATGGTTTCCTCGCGGCCCTATCGCACCGGTCTTCCTCACGAAGAAGCGGTTCGCCGGCTCATCGAGTCCAGCGGATCGCAATTCGATCCCGCGGTCGTGCAGTGCTTTATTTCTTTCGCGCAAGCCGAAATGGCTACGGTATTTGCAGCCGCCGGCACTTCTGTCTCTTCCGCCCTCTAGTTCCTTCCGATCCGAACTATCAATAGCGGGAAAATAGCAACGCGGGCACCCTACAGCCAGCTCTTGAAGAGAAAAACTTCGGGAAGGAAAAACCGGATCTAAGAACTCAGGACGCTTTCGAGTCCAGCTTTATTCTTGATAATGAGAGTCGAACCCTTTATTTGCAGGAGCTGCCTCTTCTTAAAATCACTGAACAGCCTGGTCACAGTTTCTCGCGAAGCTCCAATCATTTGCGCAATTTCCTCGTGAGTCAAAGTGAGCGTGAGCTTTATGTCGCCCTTGTTTTTCTCAATTTCTGAAGCGAGATCCAGCAGGAAGCGAGCCAGCTTTTCTCCGGCGGAGTGCGAGAGGCCAATCGTCCTCATCTCTGCAATCGCGGAGTGATACGTTTCGCCCAATTGCTGGGCCACCCGCAAAGCGGCCTCCCCGTGCTCGCGCAGGAAAACCAGGAAATCCTGCCGGGAAATGAAATTAGCCTGCGTAGGCTCGATTACATCCGCCGTGAGTTCGTAGGGCTTCCCGGTCACGGTGGCCGGCAATCCTAAGACCTCTCCCGTCTCCGAAATTCTTAAGATTAGAGTTCTGCCATCGGCGGAGGTCGTCGACAGCTTCACCCGGCCGCTGCAGAGGATGAATACTCCGCGCGGTGACTGCCCCTCCACAAAGAGAGTTGCCCCCTTCGGATAGGCCGCAGCTGAGGTTATGGCCGCCAGCCTGTGCACCGCGGGAGCGGAAAGATTACAGAATAGCTTTTCCTCCCGGTGGGGACAGGACATGCAATTTTCAATGATTTCGAGGCCGTAGGGGGCACGCATGGCTTCTCCTCGCAGTATACCGCCCTCCCGGCGTGACACAAAACGAAACCCGGTCGTCATAGGCAATCACCTGCCAACCGCTCTTCAAACTAAGCAGCTTCCCTTGTACCGGATTCGACCCTTTCACTGCTGTGACGCCGGTCACCCTTTCCTGTGACCGAGGTTACAGCGCCGCTTCGCTTGTGGGTCCACAGTTTTAGACTGTGGGAGGTGCCCTATGCAAAAGGACGAACGCGAACTCTTGGACGTTCTGAGATTTGAACTCCAATTCCTGAAGGATGGGGGCTACGGCCGCTCCCCGAGAACTCCTTGGCGGCCTCAATATATCTTCGAAGACTCCCTCACTTGCATGAACTACGATACGAAAGAGGGTCCCGCACCTTGCAGCGAGTGTGTTCTGATGCAACTTGTCCCACCCGAACAACGCTCCGAAAAGATTCCCTGCCGCCACATTCCGTTCAACGTATTTGGTGAAACTCTCGATTCTCTCTATCGCAACGGCACGCAACAGGAGATCGAAGAGACAGTCGGCGCCTGGCTGCAGGCGACCATTCAGCGGCTGGAAGAAGAACGAATCGCTCGGCGGCAAAATCGAAGCAAGCAAACGCCGTCCGGCGGCACAGCACTCTTGGGGATTCCTCTCTATCAAAAGCAGCATCCGAAGTGTGGCAACCCCGCATGTCCGACGGCCTTTCATTGGACCGGCGGCGGCAAGTTTTTCCGCTTTCGGCCGGACACCCTCCCGGCAAGCGGGAGTGCTCCGGCAGGCGCTTCGCCCGACGGAATCCATGGCGTAAGGCACTATTGGCTTTGCGAACTTTGCTCGCATTCTTTCACTCTGGTGTACGACGAAGGATGCGGCGTCCTGATTAAGCCGCTCTGGCCGGAACTTCCGGCCTCCCAAGGTTCGGAAGGAGTTGTCAGGGCCCAGTGACCCCGGGACTCCTCTAAAGTGCTGTATTTCACTCGCTACCCGCTTCCCTGCGATTGAACAGCGCATGGATAAAAAACTCTGCTGTTCTTTCTTTTTATCCCTAGCGAATCCCGTGTTCACTCAGGATTCAGTCGATAAGCCGCCAGTTTGTTGTAATGGTCTGTTCAAATTGGGAGAGTTAAGATGACATGGTTTGTGGAACCGACGATCATACCCAGCCTGAATGGCTCGGTTTCGAACCAGGAGGAGCAACGCTATGGCTTCCGCGGCATCGGCAGGATCAGCAACCCTTGATAAATCCAAACGACCTCTATCCGAAGAAGAGCTGCGCAAGATGCACGCTTATTGGCGCGCGGCAAACTACCTCTCCGTCGGGCAGATCTATCTCTATGCCAACCCTTTGCTGCGCGAGCCGCTGACCATCGAGCACATCAAGCCGCGATTGCTGGGTCACTGGGGAACAACTCCGGGTTTGAATTTCATCTACGCCCATTTCAACCGGTTGATCAAAAAACACCATCTGAACGTCATCTACGTCGCAGGGCCCGGTCATGGCGGCCCAGGATTGGTGGCCAACACCTACCTCGAGGGCACCTACAGCGAGCTCTATCCCAACATTACGCAAACGGAAGACGGCTTGAAGAAACTTTTCAAGCAATTTTCATTTCCCGGAGGTATTCCCAGCCACGTCGCTCCGGAAACGCCGGGATCCATTCACGAAGGCGGTGAACTGGGCTATTCGATTACTCACGCTTATGGCGCCGCTTTCGATAATCCGGATCTGCTTGTTTGCTGCGTGGTAGGTGACGGCGAAGCCGAGACCGGTCCGCTCGCGGCCAGTTGGCACTCCAACAAGTTTCTGAATCCCGCTCGCGACGGCGCCGTTCTACCGATCCTGCACTTAAACGGTTATAAAATCGCGAACCCAACTGTACTGAGCCGTTTAACCGACACAGAATTGACGCACCTTTTCACTGGCTACGGTTACCAACCGTATTTTGTGGAAGGCCATGAGCCGGAGAAGATGCATCAGCTCATGGCTCATACGCTCGACACCATCGTGGCCGAAATCGGCGCGATTCAGAATGCTGCCAGGAACGGCGGGCCTGCTGGCCTTCCGGCGTGGCCGATGATCATCCTGCGAACACCAAAAGGCTGGACCGGCCCGAAGATCGTCGATGGGAAACCGGTGGAAGATACCTGGCGGGCGCACCAAGTCCCCGTTACAAATTTTGCCTCTCAGCCCAAGCATATAGAAATATTGGAAGACTGGCTGAAGAGTTACAAGCCGGAAGAACTTTTCGATGGCCATGGCAAGCTGCTACCAGAGCTGGCGGAACTTGCGCCGGACGGCCAACGCCGGATGGGCGCGAATCCCCATACGAATGGAGGACTCCTGCTGAAAGACCTGGTCATGCCGGACTTCCGCGAATATGCCGTGAAAGTGTCCAAATCAGGCACGGAGTTCGCGGAAGCAACTCGCGTCCTGGGGCTTCTCTTGCGCGATGTGATGAAAAACAACGCGGACTCCAAAAACTTCCGCGTGTTCGGTCCAGACGAGACCGCCTCAAATCGTCTCGATGCTCTGTTCGAGGTCACTGACAAAGTTTTCATGGAGCCGACGCTTACAACGGACGAGCACCTTTCTAGAGACGGCCGCGTCATGGAAGTCCTCAGTGAGCACATGTGCCAAGGATGGCTTGAAGGTTATTTGCTCACCGGCCGCCATGGATTCTTCTCCTGCTACGAAGCTTTCATCCACATCGTGGACTCCATGTTCAATCAGCACGCCAAATGGCTCAAGGTCACCAAGAACATTCCCTGGCGCCGGCCCATCGCTTCGCTGAACTACCTTCTCACTTCGCACGTTTGGCGCCAGGACCATAACGGATTCACCCACCAGGACCCCGGCTTTATCGACCACGTTGTGAACAAAAAGGCAGACATTGTGCGGGTGTACCTGCCCCCGGATGCCAACACCTTGCTCTCGGTGGCCGATCATTGCTTGCGCAGCAAGAATTACGTCAACGTCATCGTTGCCGGTAAGCAGCCTTCGCTGCAGTGGCTCGACATGGAATCCGCCATCGCGCATTGCACGAATGGGATCGGCATTTGGCAGTGGGCTTCGAACGATCAGGGCTGCGACCCCGATGTCGTAATGGCCTGCGCCGGAGATGTTCCGACCCTCGAGACGCTTGCGGCCGTCGACCTGCTGCGCCAGCATTTTCCAGATATCAAGATCCGCGTCGTCAATGTGGTTGACTTAATGACCATCCAGCCGGCGACGGAACACCCGCATGGGCTTTCTGACCGGGATTTCGATTCCATCTTCACCACTGACAAACCGGTGATCTTCGCCTATCACGGCTATCCCTGGCTCATTCATCGTCTTACTTATCGGCGCACCAATCATGACAACATCCACGTCCGCGGGTACAAAGAGGAAGGCACTACCACCACTCCGTTCGATATGACCGTTCTGAATGACCTCGACCGATTTCATCTCGCGGGAGATGTGGTCGATCGCGATGTCCGTTTGCAACGCATCGGCGGACATTTCAAGCAGTACCTGCGCAACAAGCTTGTCGAGCACAAACAGTACATCTTCGTTCATGGAGACGACTTGCCGGAAATCCGGGACTGGAAATGGCCCTATTAGGCCATGAAAATCCTTGTACTCAATTCGGGCTCCAGCAGCCAGAAGAGTTGCCTGTACGAAATCGGGGGCACCCTCCCGGAGCATCCGCCGGCGCCAGTCTGGGAAGGCAAGATCGAATGGCAAGGCGATGATGCCTCGATCCAGGCTCGTAACTCGCACGGAGCGCAACGGAACGATCGCGTCAAGGTTACTTCGCGCTCTTATGCCCTCGAACAGCTGTTGGATACTTTGTGGGCTGGAAACCTGCGCGTCCTTTCCTCGCCTTCAGAAATCGACGCCGCGGGCCACCGTATCGTTCACGGCGGCAAGGACCTCGTTAAAGCCACTCTCGTTACGCCCGAAGTGAAATCTGCGATCGCGCGCATGTCGGTTTTTGCCCCGCTCCACAATCGCGCCGAGCTGGACGGAATCGAGATCGTCGGCAAACGCATTGGTGACCTTCCCCAGGTCGCTGTCTTCGATACCGGCTTTCACAGCCGATTGCCAGAACCCGCCGCCGTATACCCTGGTCCTTATGAATGGCTTTCCCAAGGGATTCGCCGCTATGGATTTCATGGGATCAATCATCAGTATTGCGCGGAGCGCACCGCTCAACTTCTCGCAAAGGATTTGCCCTCGTTAAAACTTGTCACTTGCCATCTTGGGAACGGTTGTTCTCTGGCGGCCATTCGCGGTGGTCAAAGCGTGGATACGACCATGGGCTTCACGCCCATGGAGGGGCTGATGATGGGGACGCGAGCAGGCTCGGTGGATCCCGGCATCCTAACCTATTTACTGCGGCAAAGGCAGCATACCGGTGAGCAGCTCGACGACCTGCTAAACACCAAATCGGGCTTGTTGGGAATCTCAGGAATTTCGAGTGACCTGCGGCAGATTGTAGCCGCGATGAAAAACGGCCATGCGCGGGCCAAGCTGGCTTTTGAGATTTTCGTTCATCGCCTTCAAGCAGGTATCGGAGCGATGATCGCGGTATTGGGCGGAATTGATGCTTTGGTCTTCACCGCGGGGATTGGCGAGAATTCGCCGGAAGTGCGAGACGCGGCCTGCGCCAGTTTTCGTTTTCTCGGGTTGATCCTCGATCCATCGAAAAATATTTCCCCACGGACGGATGAAGATATTTCGTCTCCAAGCTCAACCGTCAAGGTCTTCGTCTTGCGAGCGCAGGAAGATTGGGCCATCGCCAAGGAATGCTGGAAACTTACCACTGCCCCGGACCACGCACAGATTGCTGCCAGCTGAGGCCGGATGGCCACTTTGATCACGCCCTCTCGCCGTTCACCGAAGAGACGATACGCTTCGGTGATTTCGTCCAGCGAAAATGTGTGCGTCAGTAGCGGTGTGAGGTCCAGCTTTCCGCGCCGCACGAGCTCCAGCAACCTGCGCATGCGCTCTTTGCCTCCCGGGCAAAGCGTGGTGACAATCTTGTGGTCGCCAAGCCCGGCGGCAAAGGGCTCCAAAGGCACGGACAGCTTGCCGGAATAGACGCCCAGGCTCGACAGTGTCCCTCCGGCGCGCAGCGCGCGAAGCGCGCTTTCGAACGTCGTGGCCAATCACCAGCCCCGGCTTCACGGGGTATTCGCCCTTGAGGATGTGCAAGTCCGTGCCGCAGATCGTGGTCAGGGTGACGCGAATGACCGCTTCACCAGGTCCCGGCTTCGGAATAGGAACGTGCTCAACAGCAATCTGATTTGGACCACGAAATACGAGTGCCTTCATCAGCGATGTTGCGGGCTTATCTTGAATCGGAAGTCTTTCCTGGAAGATTGTGGACATGCTCTTCTCCTTTCCCCCAATTCTTCGGGCGAGGCGGAAAGACTCGTGTGCTGCTCTAGCCGCTGAAATCTCAGCCTATTTTTGTGCCGCTTTGCCACCGTGCGCGGGCGACAGCTTAGAACGCCCTCAGCCGCGGATCGTTAGAACCGGGCAAGACGCCTCGGAAACAACCTTGTGAATCGTTCCCACGTTGAAGTGTGTCGAAATCCAGTTTGCTGCCTTGGCCCCCAGCACGATAAGCGCAGTATGCCGCCGCTTCGCAACGTCCAGGATTTTCTCTGCCGCCGGCCCTTGTTCCACGATGTACGTGGGCTCGCACCACAATCCCGCTTGCTGCGGCACCAATTGCTGCAGCTTTCGCTCCTTGAGATTCACGACCTCTGGAGTGTCCACAAGCTCTCCGGGCTTTGGGCCTTCCATCACGTGCAACAGCACGAGATGCGCTTCATTCTCTTGCGCCAGGGAGATGGCGTAGGGAGCCGCTGCTGGGTAGTCTGCCGCCAGATCCGTGGCGTACAGGATTTCCTCCATCTTGGCGTATTCTTCGGACCAAAGATTGATGTGCGGGCCAACGGTTAGGACCGGGCATGGCGCGTTCCGCAAAATTTCCTCGGCACTCGAGCCGAGCAGCGTCTTTCCAAATCCCGTGCGCCCGCGCGTCCCCAGCACCAGCAGGTCAATTTCCTTTTCCTTGATCTGCTTCGAGAGCACTTCCCAAGTGTTTCCCTCGCCGATGACCACTTCGTGTTCGACGCCCTTGAGCTGCTCGCCCAGGCGCAGCGCATCTTCCTTGAATTCTTTTACCCTGGCCTCCGCCATCGCTGGCCAGGCGTCTGGCGCCGCAGCTGTGTAGCTGTCGAAGGGGTTTACATGTACACCGATTATCTTCGCTCCGTAACGCTCGGCGATCGCGATCGCGATCGGGGCGGCCGCATCCGCGGCTGGAGAAAAGTCAGTTGCAAACAAGATGCTCTTTAAGGCGATCCTCTCTCTTGCTTCCGCTGCTTTCATAAGCCACCTCCCTGCTTCAAGCAATACGCCGCTTCACAACGCTTGGCTGTGACCGTGGTCACTTTTCGCTGTGACCTGGTAACTCCTCACGCATAGCCGGTCATAAAAAGGTCCGAAGGTAGAGCTTGATGGATTCGGAAATCAGCGACGGCCACTCCTGGGGCTCCCAGGTGTGGTTGTATGAGCCGGAGACTTGATCCCGAGGTCTATTGATTCCACAGGACTTAAAATCGAGTTTCTAGAGGATCGACAGAGGGTCGGCGCTTATCTCTTTGGTTCTAATCAAAACCCTCAATCGACGGTACGCAGGTAAATCCCGCAGCCAGCGAACAATAGAAGCGGTGCGCACCATGAACGAGCTTATAGCGATAGGGGTATCCAGCTTGGCCCTCAATGATTTCCACTGGCGGAATAGCGTTGTCAAACCGGAAACCGCGCAAAATTCGCACGACTCGTTCGCGGGCTGAACCCTCTTCTTCGCTGTCGGTAAAAATCCCTATCTCTGAATTGCGACTGACTGGGCCTACATCTTTGATAGGGACTTCGCGGACATTCTGAAACAGCCGGTGATTCACGCGGTAAGCCGTGAATGTGGGCACAAAACCTCGCATTCCCGCCTCGGTCCACCACTCGTCCGGCATTTCAATTTGCAACCCGTGGTGCGTGAATTTCATGGGGCAAAGTATGACCGAAATTCCCTGAGCATGGTACGAGACAACGTCCATCCCGCAGTTCGGAGATGCAAACTTTGAGCGCTCCCATCCTCTCCATAACGTCCGTCCAAGGAACCGCGAATACCGGACTGAGGCACCGGTAGGCTCCCAACAGCGGCGTCCAACTGGCTGGGAAGGACGTCGTTGCTACTAGCGCGGAGAAAACCGTCCATCCATCCCTGGTCGTACTCGACGCGAGCTCCTACCTAGGATGGTGGGCTTCGATAGTACGCGACTCGCAGAATGTTACCCACTACTGGGTTCAATGAGGACAAAGAGAGCTTACTTCGTTGCGCCGCGACAAAGCCCGTTTTTTCTTCAGCAGCACTGCTAGCTCATTCGCGCCAGTGCTTCTCATTTTTGCGCCGAGCTGGTGGTCAAAAACTGTACCGTAACTCGAAGACCTATCGGCAATGATCGAGTATTGTCCTCTAAGTCGATCACGGCCTCCAGGGTATCGCGGTCGCTCTTGTCAGATGGATCACCCGTGAAGATGGTCTTCCTACCCATCATTGCAGATATTCTCACGACCGCCCCATTGAGCCTCTCGCCGTCAAGAGCGTCTGCCTGGATGACTACCTTCTGCCCGATCGACACTTTGTCTACATCTCTTTCGTCTATCTCCGCCTTAATGCGCCGACATGAAGCATCTGCAACACTGAACAACGGGCGGGGGGTGACCGTGCTAAAGGACTCGCCGGGTCTGGCGTAGACTCTCAAGACAGTTCCGTCGATGGGGGCCAGGATTGAACACTTCTTGATCTGTTCCTGAAAGGTTTGGACGTGCCCCTCAGCCGCCGACACCTCAGCATCGGCTCGCGCTTTCTCTTCCGGCAGCGGAGGCGCGGCTAGCAATTTTTCAGTACGAACGGCGGCTTTGAAGTCCGCCTCCGCAACCCCGAAATCCCGGGTTCCCTGTTCATAAGCAGCGCGTGAAATCTGCTCTTTTTCATAGAGACCGCGCAGCATGTCCAGCCGGGATTTGGCCTGCTTGAATACGGCTCGCGCTGCGGCCGTCTTTTCACTAGCCACCCTTTTCTCCTCATCTCGCGTGCCACGCAAGAGCCGAATTCTTGCCTGCCGCACTCCTTCGGCTTCCGCGATCGCTGTTTGCAGACTGGATTTCAGATCATCACAGGCGATCTCTCCCAGTAAAGTCCCACTTTTCACCAACTGTCCTTCTTCTACGTAAACCGCCTTCAAAATTCCATCGGTGGCGGCGGCAACCTGCGTCGTTTCTGAAGCGCCTTCCACTCTGCCCGGGGAGGCGAATGCCACACTCGCCGCAGCGCGGACGGGGGGTGTCCCCCGAGCTTGCACGGAATTCCTGTTCCGCGTGGTCCCCAAGAATGCGGCAGCCACAATGACCAAAACAATCACTGAACCGCCAAGGCCCCAACTGCTGCGGGCCGTCATGCGTTTTTCTCCTCTTGTTCTACTCGGCCATCGCTTAGAGTGATTGTGCGATGGGCGAATTCCCGCCATCGCGGATCGTGGGTTACGACAACAACAGTTCTCCCATCGTCATCAACTTGACTTCGGAGAATTTGACAGATGTTCCTTCCAGCCTGGGCGTCCAGAGATGCCGTCGGCTCATCCGCGAGAAGAATGGGAGGATTTCCGGCCAAGGCCCGCGCAATTGCAACCCGCTGCTTTTCACCGGGGCTGAGATCGTTGGGCTCCTGATTGAGTTTGTCTCCCAAACCGAATCGAACGAGTAGCTCCTTTGCCATTTCCATTCGACCAGGCAGGGCCGCATCACGAAGTTCAAAGCCAAGTGCGACATTGTCCAGCACAGAAAGGGAGTGAAAAAGTCGAAAAGCTTGGAACACAAAACTGATTTTCTTTTGACGAACAACTGTCCTCTCTGCTTCACTCAGTTCGTTTACCGCGACACCATCTACATAGACAGTTCCTTCATCAGGCGACAGCAAACAGCCAAGCAGAGACAATAACGTGGTTTTCCCGCTGCCAGAGGGTCCCATGACGAGCGAAAGCGTGCCACGCTCGAAGAATTGTGAAACGCCTCGTAGCGCGCGGACTTGTGCCTCCCGCTTGCCGAACGATACACTCGCACCTCGAACGCCCAGAAAGTGATCACGCACGAAATACCCTCCCCGGCTCAACGGTGAGGGCGCTTCGAACCGAAGCAATCGATGCCAATGAGCACATGGCCAAACTCGGCACGACCATGACTAGAAGCAACCACCAAGGAGTGTAGATCCAAGGAATCAGAGATTTTGCATAATCAATGCTTGGAACAACCGCCAGCAGCCCCACAATGCTGCCGACCGCCCCGCAAATCAGAGCCTGCGTAAGTACAATGCGCGCCACAAAAGCTTGTGATGCTCCAAGAGCTTTTAATGTCGCGTATTCCTCGATGTTCTCCATGGTGTTCGCATAGATGGTTTGGGATACAACCACAAGACCTATCAGAAACCCCAAGACCGCCGCGGTTAGAATTGCGCCCCCGGCCCCGGTTTTTATCGTCCAGTAGGTACGAGATTTGCGAGCAAATTCGTCTCGCGTCAGAACATCGACCTCGGGAAGACGCTGCCTGAGACTCTGCTGGACATCTGATGTTGAATATCCCTTGTCGACACGCAGGAGAATGTACATGGCTTCTTCAGGACCAAACCCCATGTACCGAATGGCATTCCGATACGAAGTAAACAGAAAGGGGACACCAAGGAATGCTCCATAACCCTCAATCTGACGTTCGATACTGGCCCGGTGCCGGTTTACCTCCACTTCTACCGGCATTGCCGTCACTTGAATCTGATCCCGGTCGCTTATGTCGTAGAGCACCGCATCAGGCGACATCCCTTCGGCTGAACCACCGACACCGGGAACCGGGAAGCGATTTCCTACATTGCGGTCCGCACCAACCAGAGCTACCACTTGTTGCTTTCCTTTTGGCGTGCGGTACACGGCAAAAGCCATGCAAACTCGACTCGTTTCCAGCACCCCTGGTACGCCGGCAGCCATCTCCCTCACTCGGCCTTCGATGGGAGTTCCAAACTCAAAGGCCTCGACTCCTCTCGCAGTAATCCAGATGTCGGAGTCGCTAGCATCTATAAGCCTAGATGCTGCCCGCAAAAAGCCGACCAAGAGACTCCCTTGAAAAACCATCAGGAATACGGCAAAAGACACGCCAAGCACCGTTACAGAGAAGCGAGCTCGATCGTGAATGATGTTTTGCCAAGCGAGTTTCATAAGAGCTTATCTACCGACAAATTTGGAGAGCGGAGAGTACGCTAGCTAAGTCGGCGGTCAAGGCTTTCGCGCTGTGGCCGAGCGGCGCTCTCCTTTCATCTTCTCCTCGTACGAACATCTGTTGAGCTACTTGGTTTGCTCGCACGCTTGCCACGTCAAGTCTCCTGCCAATAATGCGGCGGTTCCTTCGGCGGACAGCGGTC
>Ga0307475_10000089_pt1 | contig 49887 bp, 47 predicted proteins | sample atmos_gasesECM1C_FD_203317 | JGI IMG/M metagenome (GOLD analysis project Ga0307475, IMG submission 203317) | Hardwood forest soil microbial communities from Morgan-Monroe State Forest, Indiana, United States - atmos_gasesECM1C_515 | ecosystem: Environmental > Terrestrial > Soil > Temperate... | reverse complement strand
CCCACAGCCACAACAACAAGCCTTCTACGGTTACATATCAAATGGCTCGACGGGGAGCGCTAGGGTTACATTCTTAGATGGCTTGACGGGGTGCCGTTCCAATCGGTTAGGGAGAGGCTAGTGGCAGGGTCGCGGGGCGCGCTTGAAGTGGGACGCTTTTGCGGAAGCGGCAAGGATCAAAGCTTCGCAAGCGGAAATGCAAGCACGGCGGAAATCGCGGGAGATGTTCTGATGGATATTCACGGAGTGAAGAAGCGTCGCCGTGCCATGCAGGAGAGCGGCGAGCGCCAGTGCCAAGGAGGTGTGTTGCGCCGGCTTGCCACCCAGCTGCGCGGCGAGGCGGCGCTTCAGGAATTCGAAGGAGGGCATGTGTTCCTTGCGGGCGAAGGCCATGGCCCAATCTTCGGTGATGAGGCGGTAGTCATTGGGATTGCCAATGAAGAAGTCGAGAACGCGGCGGCAAGCTTGCGCGGGAGTGCGTGAAGGCTTAATGGCGGAGAAAAGGTTCAAGCGAGCGCGGCGGCGAAGCAGGGAGAGCAGGTCTTCCTTATTGAAGAAGCGTTCGTAGAGGGTGGGCGTGGTGGTGCCCGAAGCGCGAGCGACGGCGCGCATGGTGAGGGCATGTTCGCCGCGCCTGCTCCACATTTGGTACGCGGCATCGAGAATGCGGCCTTCGAGACCAGCATCAGCCTTGCGTGGCATGTGGCGACCCTCCCACTCTTCGTTGCGCAATTATATCCTTTACGCCGTTAAAGATACAGCGTATAAATAATAGGCCCCTGAACGGCCATCGTTGGGGGAATCCCTCAACAAACGGAAAGACTGGAGTGCAAGAAAGCGAGTTATGTTTCGATTTCAATATGGTGTGACGACGAAAGCCAGCCGCCAGCTAGCCTGGGAAGTTTTCTCGGATTGCCGGCGATGGAATGAATTCGCAAATATTTATGGCCAAATGGAATGGCGCGAAGGAAGACCGTGGGAAGCGGGCAGCCGGCTGGAGATCGAAGTGCTTGAGCCGGTGAAGACGGTCGTGAGCCACGTGATTACGAATTGCCAGCCCGCGCATAAGGTGGGATGGATCGACCACGCGCTGGGGGTGGTGCTGGCCCAGTGGGTCAGCTTCGAAGAGCGCGAAGGAAAAGTCACGCGCGTGCATACCTGGGGAGATGTCGTGCATTCCGGCGTGAAGATCGCAGGGCAAACCGCGGAACGGGTGATTACGAGCTTCACGGAGACGTGGTACGAAAATTTTCGGATTGCCTGCGACCAGGTTGCGGGAGCAAGCCGTGACTAGCCAGGTACAATAAGTTACAGGTTCCCGGCGGGATTATTCGAAAGAAGGAATCAGCCATGGGGATCTGCTTGCCGGTCGTGGCTGACAGCTCATGCCATGAAGGGGAATCGCGAGAAACGCCTGCCGGAAGGAATGGATGGATACCTAACTAAGCCGATCCGGCCGCGGGAGTTGGATGAAGTGCTACAGTGCTTTCTCGAGCGGCGCCGAAAGTGCGGAAGCCCGGGAGAGCACACTGAGCAAGAAAAGAGGGTCGAAACGGCGCTCCAACAAGTGGTTCCCTTGGCAATCCGCGAGCCGGTACACCAGGGTGCTGAAGGAGTCAAATTACTTTGAGCGAAAAGAAGATTTTTTGTGCCTTGCGGCGGAAAGGAGAAGGCCTTTGGGGCCGCTAACGAAAGGATTGCCACGCTCATAGAAGCGCAGAAGTTTATCGGCGGCATGGGTGATACCGATGCGGACGGTTTTTCCAATAGGCCGAGTGAGGTGGCTGGTTTCACCGAGCCAGAGCGACCCAGCAGCGCACATGTCGAGGCCGTCGTGGCGGCGGTCGATTTGAAAAGCGGCAGCGAGTCGTCCCGGGCCGCGGGTGAGGTCGAGAAGCCGAATGGTCTTGCGGTGCTGCTGCATGAGGGCGATGCCGTCCAGCGGTTCGACGGCGCGAATGAGGACGGCGGCGGCGGTGCCCGCCGGTTCGCTCACGATATTGAGCATGAAGTGTGCACCGTAGTTGAAGAAAACATAGACGTGGCCGGGAGCGAGATACATCGAACGAATCCGCGGAGTTGGGCCGCGGAAATGGTGACCTGCAGGATCGCCGGGCGGGTAGGCTTCCGTCTCCACGATACGGCCGCTTAGACGGCCTGCGGGGAGATCGTGGACGACAACTTTTCCGATAAGAAAGCGAGCCAGCTCGACGGTATCGGTTGGAAGTTCGGAGCGGCGGAGGCGGCGAACTGTGAGTTTTTGCGAGGGAGGCAGGGGATCGTCGCGAGTCGAGGTCATGGGAGACCGAATCAGCGGGACTGCAGCTTCTGCAGGTCGTCAGAAGAAAGAAGATCGTGATATTCAGGGTGCTTGAGAATGAAACTGGAAACGTAGGGACAGAGCGGGACAACGCGAAGACGATGGGAGCGAGCGAAATCGAGTGCGAATCGAGCGAGTTTTGCGGCCAAGCCCTGGCCTTCCAGCGGCTTAGGCACTTCCTCGTGGTCAAAAACGATGCGATCGGGAAAGCGGCGATAGGTGAGCAGCGCGCGGCGTCCGTCGACAAACAGTTCGAAGCGCTTAGCTTCTTCGTTGTGGGTAACGGTCAGGTTGTTGAGATTTAGGTCCACGAATCACCGTGCCGCTTGCGTGAAGTTTCGGATTTTCTCAAAAAGAACCTCCGAGTGACTGGGAAGTCTATCAGGGAATTGCACGAATCTAAGGGGCGCCTGAGTCGGGAGGCTCGTTGTTGAAAAGGCGGGCCAGCTCCGCGTGGTCGATGACTACCGCGGGGTCGCGCTGAATGGCGTCGAAGTATTTTTTTTGGAAGGCATCGCCGGATTCCGTGGGCACGAACATTTTCCGGGCTAGGGCGATGGCTCCGCTGGTGTATTCGGGAGTGACGGGCTCCTTGGCCGTCAGCGTTTCATCGATACGCACGACAAATTCGGAAATGTTGTGCAGCCAAGCGAACTGCGAGTGGTCGATGACCAACTGAAATAGCTCTCCGGTATTGACGTGGCCGTGCTCGCGTTCGTACTCGCGGCGCTCCATGTTGAGCAGAGTCTTGTGCAGACGGAGAAGGGCGAGCCGAAGGGAGAGAAGCTTCTCTCGTGCGGGGGAATCGTTGTTCGCGGGATACAAATTTGAGCTTGGTGAATCCATTTTCTAATGACACCTCTATTCTCCGACAGTCGGCGCGCAATTTCAAAACGAATGGAGCAAGAAAAAGCCTCGAACACAGAGTGCCAAGAGATTTGTTTGGCCTCACCATTGGCAGGATGGCTGCGAACGGGTCCGCCTTGCTCCTCTCCGATGACCTGCCGGAAGGCTTCACCTGGAATAGCGTGACCCTCACCGATCCCTTCGGAGCATCTCCTCATCCGCTGCTCCTAAGTTTTCTGCAATGACCTGAATCCCGCCGCGCACGGACAGCTCAAGCCTGAAATCAACAGCAATTTGCTAAGCAAATCGGAAGAGAAACCGTCAGTTGTGATAGCGCTGCTCGCCGACCGGAAGCGCGATGGCAAGGCGGTTGCCGGGAGGCGGAAGCGGGCAAGTCGAGTAGGGCGTGTAAGCGCAAGGGGGATTTTCCAGGCGATTGAAATCGAGCACCAGCTCACCGGGTTTATCGAGGCCCTTGGTCGGGAAGCCCGTGTAGAGAAAACGGCAGGCCCCGTAGGTGGTAGAGGCGCTGGTCGTGTCGCGAAGAATGAAGAAAAGTTTGGCGACGGCGGGATCTTCGAGGACCGGTTCAAGCCGGAATGTTTTCCCCGCGAGAACGAATTCTGCAACGCCCGGAACCGGCTGATCGTAATTGGTGCCCACGAGAGTAGCGAGCGTGATCGTTTTCTGCGGCCAGTAGGGAATCCATTTGGCGGTGACCCGATAGGCGGGGTCCGGCGCGTACCAATGAAGGCCGTGGAAACCGGCAATCGCAGGAGAATGTGAATCTTTGATGCGAAGAGCGAATCGTGCTTCGCGGCGGATGACGTACATGCTCAGTGTGCCGATCGTGAGACGGGGTGAGAGTTTATCCTTGTTGCCTTCGACTCTCAGGGATTGCGGTTTTGCAGGGGCCCCGGACACGCGGAAGTCTGGAGGGAATCCTTCCACGGGAGGATTTAGCGTAACGGTTTCTCCTTCGAGGTGAAGGATCGCGAGGTGTCGAGGTCCACCGGCGAGATGGATTTTGTTGTCCGCAGCCGAGCCCATGGAACTGTCGCCAGGCTGGAGCCATGCAAGGCCAACGAGAGAGAGCCAGCCGTCCGGCTTAAGGAGGTCCGTCTTATGCTCTTCGCGCCAGGCAGAGGTATCTTTTTGCCAGGAAGCTTCTTGCGCCGGTACCGGCGCGGGTAGCAGCGCGAAGAGGAATGTGAGGAAAGTCAGGCGAATCAAACGTTCCTTAAAGCCCATTGAGGAAGTATAACTTGGAAAGAGAAAACGCTCCAAAGGGAAGACCAGGTCGAAAAGGAACGCGCCGGCGCGTCAAGCCTAAGCATAATTGTTGGCAATAAAGTACACCAGCCATTACCGTACCCATATAATTCCACAAATCGATTTTCTAATGCATTTATGCAATTCTTTCGCTGCTTAAAATGCAACCTACGAGCGCTTTTCCCAATCATATATAAGGTAGTTAAATTACTCGTGTCCCCGCGGGAATGAAATACCTTGTAGGCTCCGCGAGGTGAGACAAAAAGGAAGAGAGACTCTTATGAGCAAGATAAAATTCAGCGCAAGCCTTTTGGCATTTTCTTTGCTGCTCGCTGGCGGCGCCATCGCCGGCAATACCAACAGGGGTACGCTGAAATTCGACGAGCCTGTCACCGTCGGCGGCAAGCAACTCCCGGTCGGCAAGTACGAACTGGAATGGGCGGGAACCGGACCGGAGGTCGAACTCAGCATCTCCAATGATAAGGGGACGGTCGTCAAAGTGCCCGCCGAGATTCATCCTCTCGAGAAAGCCGGGGCCGCTAACGGGTATACCATCGACACCGACCAAGCTGGAAACAAGGCGTTGACTGGGATTTTATTTGGCGGAAAGAAGTATGAACTCTCCATCTTGGGAGCGTCCGCGGCAACGCCCACGTCTTCCGATAAGGCGCCGGGAAGCAACTAACCTCGGCGTTTTTTACTGAAGTTCGAAGCTGCAAAAAGGAGGGGCCGCGAGGCGGTCCCTTTTTTTGTCTTCGCACGAAAAGGATACACCCATTTCCTAACCCGGCCGCCGGGCAAAATGGCCCACGTGCTCACATATAGTTGTGATGCAGGTCACAGAGTAAAACCACCGAGTGCGCCTACAAAGGTAGAGACAGATGCTACCGAGGCACCGCGCGGCCCGTGCGCTATCTTAATGGAAGGTAATCAACGGGGAGACTCTTCGACCAGCGCGGAAAAGTCCGCGCACTCCCGAAACTGCCGCCGAACGTGTATGCTCTTGAGTGTCTGATTCTTGGAGGAGTCGCCCGGCGTTGAAATTCGTTGCAGGAGTCTCCTCAACCTCTTCTGATCTTCGACAGCCGTCCGGAATCTTGGCATTGGAGGAAGCTTCATGATTGTAGGTGTGCCCCGTGAGAGCTTTCCCGGAGAGCGGCGCGTGTCGCTAGTCCCCGCGGCCATTCCGAACTTAACCAAGGCGGGCTTGGAGGTGGTGGTGGAGGCAGGAGCCGGGATCGGAGCCGGCTATCCGGACGCGGACTACGCCGCGAAAGGCGCGAAGATCGTCGCCGCTCGTGCCGAAGTGTTTCGTGCCGCCGACATTGTCGTCCAGGTCCTGTGCTACGGCTCGAACGACAAAACCGGTGAAGCCGACGTTCCTCTTTTCCGCCGCGGGCAAGTGCTCATCGGTTTCTTGAGGCCCCTGGGCTCCATCGAAACGATTCAGGAAATTGCGTCTAAAGGCGTCACTTCATTTTGCGTGGAATTGATGCCGCGAACGACGCGCGCGCAAAGCATGGACGTGCTTTCCTCGATGGCCACGATTTGCGGTTACAAAGCCGTCGTGCTCGCAGCCGACACTTCGCCGCGCATTTTTCCGATGCTCACCACCGCTGCCGGTACGATTACTCCCGGCCGCGTTTTTGTGATTGGGGCGGGCGTGGCGGGACTGCAGGCCATTGCCACGGCGCGGAGACTTGGGGCGGTAGCTTCGGCGTATGACCTGCGCCCCGCCGCCAAGGAGCAAGTGCACAGCCTTGGCGGCCGGTTCGTCGAGCTTCCCATCGAGGCCAAAGACGCCGAGGATGCTCGCGGCTACGCGCGAGCGCAGGACGAAACTTTCTACAAGCGCCAGCGTGAATTGCTGGCCAAGGTTGTCGCCGAGAGCGACGTAGTGATCAGCGCGGCGGTCATTCCGGGGAAGAAGCCGCCGATTCTAGTGACCAAGGAAATGGTCGCAAGCATGGCTCCCGGTTCGGTGATTGTCGATCTGGCGGGCGAGCGCGGCGGCAACTGCGAGCTTACTCGGCCGGGAGAGATCGTCGTCGAGCATGGAGTGACCATCATCGGCTGGTTCAATTTGGCCAGCACCGTTCCTTATCACGCCAGCCAGATGTATGCGCGAAACGTGACGGCCTTCCTCCTGCATCTCCTGAAAGACGGCAAGCTGCTACTGAACATCGAGGATGAAATCATACGCGAGACGATGCTGACGCACAGCGGCGAGGTGGTCAACGCACGCGTTAGAGAGTTTTTTTCGCTCCCGGCGCTGCCGGCTCCGAAGGAAGTGGCCAAGTCATGAAGTTGGATCTGCTCACCAGCCTCTACGTTTTCATGCTGGCCGCATTTATCGGGTTTGAAGTTATACGGCGCGTCTCTCCTCTTCTGCATACGCCCTTGATGTCCTTGACGAACGCGCTCGACGCCATCGCAGTGGTCGGCGCCATCATTCTCGCCGGTGAGTTTCATGCGCACGGCGCGGTGCTCGCGAAAATCCTGGGGACAATCGCCATCGTTGCGGCGACCAGCAACATCGTCGGAGGATTCCTGATTACCGACCGCATGCTCCGCATGTTCAAAGCGAGCGGGCCGAAAAAACCATGACCAACCTGCCCGGCTTGGAAACCGTCATCGAAATCGCCTACCTGATGGCCACTGCGCTTTTCATTCTCGCGCTCAAGTGGCTAAGTTCTCCGAGGACCGCGCGCCGCGGCGTCTTCGCCGGCGAATTGGGCATGTTGCTCGCAATCGCTGGTACCTTACTGCGCCACGGCATCGTGGAATACAAATGGATCGTCATCGCTCTGGTGCTGGGTACGATCATCGGCGTCCCGCTCGGCGAAGTGGCCATGACCGCGGTGCCCCAGCGGACGGCTCTGAGCCACGCGTTTGGCGCGCTGTGCGTGACGCTGGTGGGCACCGCCGAATTTTATTTGCGCACGCCGGATGTCCCGCGCTTCATGATGGGCGTGCTCTCTCTCGAAGTCATTCTCGGCTCGTTGACGTTCACCGGCAGCTTGATGGCCGCCGGAAAATTGCAGGAAGTTCTGCCGCAGCGGCCCATCACTTATAAAGGGCAGAACATCGTCAACCTCGGACTCTTAGGCGTGGCCATCGTCGTCGCAGGCATGTTGGTAGCGCATCCGGAAAAAACGCAGCTTTTCCCGCTAATTGTCGGCATCCCACTTTTGTTCGGCGTGATGATGATCATCCCCATCGGCGGCGCCGATATGCCGACCGTAATCTCCCTCCTAAATTCCTACGCCGGACTTTCCGCCGCCGCGATGGGCTTCGTGCTCGACAGCAAACTGCTGATCATCGCGGGCGCCCTCGACGGCGCTTCCGGCCTCATTCTCTCTATCAACATGTCGAAAGCCATGAACCGCTCGTTCAGCAACGTGCTTTTCGGAGCCTTTGGCCAGGAACAAACCACCGCCGCAGGCAAACAAGAAGCGCGGCCCGTGCGCAGCGCCACGCCAGAAGAAGCCGCCGCCATCCTCGCCGCCGCGAACAAAGTGGTCATCGTGCCGGGCTACGGAATGGCCGTGGCGCAAGCGCAACACAAAGTGCGCGAGCTCTACGACGCGCTGACCAAGCGCGGCGTGGACGTGAAGTTTGGAATTCATCCCGTCGCCGGCCGCATGCCTGGGCACATGAATGTCCTGCTTGCCGAAGCCGACATCCCCTACGACAAATTGCTTGATATGGACGACGTCAACGGAGATTTTCCCCAGACCGACGTGGCGCTGGTGATTGGCGCCAACGACGTAACCAATCCCGCAGCGCGCACGGACGCCGCCAGCCCCATTTATGGCATGCCCGTTCTCGACGTGGACAAGGCGCGCACGGTGATGGTCATCAAGCGCAGCATGGGCGCGGGTTTTGCCGGAATCGAGAACCCCCTCTACTACCTCGACAAAACACTCATGCTCTTCGGAGACGCCAAATCCTTCGTCGGCTCGATTGTGCGAGAACTCGGCGGCGGCCACGAATAGTTTATTGCCACCGCGGATTCCACGGTGCTTCTGAAGAAACTTCCACTGCCAATCATTCGTAACGCAGCGCCACGATGGGATCGACGCGCATGGCACGGCAGGCTGGGATCAAGCAAGCTGTCACGGAAACCGCGAGCAAGACGAGAGCTACGCTCAAGAACGTCAACCAATCGCTCGGAGTGACTCCGTAAAGCAAGCTACTGAGCAGCCGGGTGAGCGCCAGTCCGGCGGCGACGCCGATGGCCACGCCCGCGAGCGTGGCGCGGATTCCTTGGCGAAGAACGATTCTCATGATGTCGCGGCGTTGCGCGCCCAAAGCCACACGGATGCCGATCTCCCGAGTACGCTGCAGCACCATATGGGAGATTAAACCGTACAATCCCACCACGGCGAGAATCAAGGCCAGCGCAGCAAAACTCCCGATCAGGTAAGAAGGATAGCGTCGCAGAAAAACCGAAGGAGATTGATTGGCCACTTCTTCCAGGGATTGCGGTTGAATCAGCGGAAGTTGTGGATCCATTTGCTGCAAAGCAGCGCGAGCCGCCCCGACGAACGCGACGGGCTCGCCGTTTGTGCGCACCATGTAACTCAGGAAGGTATTCGGACCTTGATCGTTCGGTGTGTAAATGATGGGCGGCGGCGGCGCCGCTAGATCGATGGATGCAGTGTCCACCGCCACGCCTACAATTTGAAGAAAGGGATTCTTCGCGTCGTACGTAAAACGAATGCGTTTGCCGACCGGGTTCTCTCCCGGCATGTAGGCTTTGAGGAAGGCGCGGCTTACCACAACGACGCCTGGAGCATCCTTAGAATCGTTTTCCGTAAAAAACCGCCCGTCAGCAAGAGGGATTTTCAGCGAAGAAAAATAACCCGTGCTGACGGTCATGATTTGGCATTCATCTTCCTGCCCAAGTGCCGTGGTGCGGCCTTCGACAACAAAGCGGATCGTGCCGTTTCCCCCGCTGACCGGAATAGCGGAGGTCTGGCCAACTTCGGCCACCCCGGGCAAGCTGCTGAGACGCTGCGTGAATTCGTGGTCGAAGTGGACCGCAGCCGCGCTGTAATAGGGAGGCGTCTTGTCGCCGGGATAGGAAGAGTCCGGCAAATTTACAGAGAACGTCAAAACGTTATGCAGGTTGAAGCCGGGATCTTGTCCGAGAAGCGCATGAAGGCTCTTGAGCAGCAAGCCCGCGCCTACTAGCAACACCAGAGAAATTGAGATTTCCGCAATGACCAGCGCGTTACGCAAGCGCGCGTGACCCGTGCTGGTGCCGCTGCGTGATTCATCTTTCAAAATATCATTCAGAGCAGTCCGCGAAGCTTCTAACCCGGGTGCCAGCCCAAATAGAATTCCCGTCAGTACTGTCACCCCACAGAGAAACCCAAGGACTGGCAGGTTGATCCCCGCAGTCCGGAGATACGGCATGGCTTGTAACTGAGTCTCAGAGATCGCCGCCACCAGCAAATTGACGCCCCACTCAGCCACGAGAAGTCCAATGCCGGCCCCCATAAACGAAAGCAATAAGCTTTCCGTCAGCAACTGGGAGAGCAGGCTGGCGCGGCTCGCGCCCAACGCCGAACGCACTGCAAATTCCTTGCGTCGTCCGACCGAGCGCGTCATTAGCAGATTGGCCACGTTGGCGCAGGTGATTAGCAGCACAAATCCCACGGCTCCCAGAAGTATCAGCAGGATGGGCTGGATCTTCCCCACGATTTGCTGATTGAGAGGTTCCATCACGAAAAAGATGGAGGCGTTTTCTTTCGGGTATTTTTGTGTGAGCTGCGCGCCTACGGCCTGCATTTCCGCGCGAGCCTGCGCGGGAGAAAAGTCCGGAGCGAGCCGCCCCACTACGGAAAGCCAGTGGAGGCTGCGGCGCGTAATGAGATCTCCCGTTTGGTGAATCGGCACCCAGAGCGGTGCGGAATTGGCGGGCGCAAACTCAAAGCCGCGCGGAAGCACGCCCACAATGGTCGCTGGCTTGCCATCCAGGCGGATCACGCGCCCGATGATGTTCGCATCCCCTGAAAATTCCGTTTGCCAGAATCCATGCGTCAGTATCGCAACATGCGGACCATCAGACTGCATTTCACCTTCGAGGAAATCTCGTCCGAATGCCGGTTTCACGCCAAGAGTCGCGAAGAAACTGGGAGTCACTTGCTCGGCGAAGATGTTTTTCGGCTCGCCGTTCCCGGCCAGCGTGAACGCATCGCCGCTGTAAGCGGCAAAAGATCGTACGCTCTTGGCCGTTTTCCTCCAATCGAGATAATCCGGATACGAAACTTGCGCGCCGTTGGCGCTGTTGTCGGCTTGGCTCCGCGCTTCACCAAGGTGGAAGAGCTTGTCGGGTTCGTGATAAGGCAGCGGGCGCAGCAGCGCCGAATAGACGACGGAGAAAATGGCCGTGTTTGCGCCGATCCCAAGGGCCAGCGTCAAGACGACCACCAGCGCGAAGCCGGGATTGTTTCCCAGCGCTCGCGCGGCATAACGCAGGTTTTGTGCAAGTTTGCCCATCGTCAGACCTCCAAATCCAGTTAGATTGTATGGGCAAGCCGCAGACCATCCCGGCAATCTGTTACGTCGCTGAACAAAAACAACTTAAGAAAGAATGCTCTGTCGCAACGAAGCTGCCCGTGCGCGTTAATGGGACGCGGCGTGCGGATTCGGACAGTAAAAACGGGGCAAACTGCCAAACGCCTACTTTGCGTCGTGGAAAATGATACCCAGCGTGTACCGCGTGCCGCTGTGGACGCGGCTCACTCCATGTCTCAGATTCACGCGGTAGTAGCCGCGCGAACCTTTCACCGGCCGGAAGCGCGTCGCAAAAATGATCGCCTGACCGCAATCGGCAACGACCACTTGGGGTTTGGACTGCGCGCGCGGTTGCTGCTCCACTAAAATAAATTCTCCTCCATTCCAATCGCGCCCTTGTTGCCCCAGCAGAAAAACCATTTGCAACGGAAAGCTCACCTCGCCGTAAAGATCCTGATGAAGGCAATTGTACCCGCCAGCTTCGTAATGCAGCACGAGCGGCGTCGCCTTGGTCTGCCCGGCTTTGTGACAAGCGTTCAGAAAAGCGGCATGCTCGCTTGGATAACGCGCAGCATCCGCATCCAGCATCTCCGCCCAGTGATTGGCCACTTCCGCGAGCGGCGGATAAGCGCTGCTTCGGAGCTCTGCCACCAAGTCTGGTAGCGGGTTGGCGAAATACTTGTAGTCGCCTATGCCAAACCGGTAGCGCTCCATAATCATGTGGCTGCGAAAACGGCTCGCATCGTTGAACAGCCCTATCACGGAGTTGCATTCTGCAAGCGAGAGAAGGGCTTCTGTCACCGCGTAGCCCCGCTCGGAAAGAGACTCCTCGGCCTTGTTCCAATCCAGCGCGTCGATTCGCTGCGCGATGCTTGGTGGGGCGGTCGTTTTTCTAGCTGCTTGTGTCAGGCGTTCCTTCGGGGCTCTCATGCTAGTCGCAAAACCAAAGCGTAAAGCAGGCTGCCGGAGAGAGTCTATCCGATCCGGACCATCAAATTTCTCGTTGCTGGCTATCGAAAATGCAAGGGCGCACACCGTTCCGCGCCAGATGCAACTCCATGCTTAAATCCTCTCTCGATTCGGTGCTATAGTGGGTCCCAGGCCGGATAGGACCATCCGGCCAGTTTTGCTGCCGGAATCATGCGGCACGACCTTTCCAGGAAAAGTTCCGCGGGTCAGAGGAGGGCCAGATGAATACCAACGAAAAAATTTCCAATAGTTCGCGGAGGACGTTTCTGCAGTTGTCGGCGGCGGCCACCGCCACGATGGCGTTCCGCATCGCCACCGAAGCCACCCTCGCGGCCGATGAGCGCCGTGTTTTGCATCCCGGAGCCGTCGTGATCAACGCCAACGAAAACCCCCTTGGCCCATGCGACGCCGCGCGCAAAGCCATCGTGGATATGGCGCCTCAGGGCGGCCGCTATTCCTACTGGCTGCACGATGAATTTGTAAAAACATTTACGGAGATGGAAGGCCTCAAGCCGGAATACGTCCGCGTTTTTCCCGGCTCCAGCGAGCCGTTGCATTTCTCAGTGCTCTCCTACACTTCGCCAACCAGAAGCTACGTCACCGCCGATCCGGGCTACGAAGCTGGCATGAAAGCGGCAAAAATCTCCGGCGCCCGCGTGGTCACTACTCCGCTTACGAAAACGTACGCCCACGATGTCAAGGCCATGGTCGCCGCGGCCCCGGACGCCGGTCTTTTCTATGTCTGTACGCCGAACAATCCCACCGGCACGTTGACCCCGCACTCCGACATCGAGCAGCTCCTTGCCGCGAAGCCAAAAGGTTCCATAATCCTCGTCGACGAAGCCTACATTCATTTTTCCGACGGCGTCAGCGCCCTGGACTTGGTGAAAGCCGATCAGGACCTGATCGTGTTGCGGACCTTCTCGAAACTTTACGGGATGGCGGGCATCCGCTGCGGCATGGCCATCGCCCGCCCCGACTTGCTCGCCAAGCTCGAAAACTTCAGCGGCTGGAGCGCCATGCCCATTACCGCCATGGCCGCTGCCACCGCCAGCCTCAAGCACGAACATCTCGTTCCCGAGCGCAAACAGGTGAACGCCGTCATCCGCCAAAAGACATTTGACTGGCTCGCTAGCCAGGGTTATTCCTACACACCATCCCAGTCCAACTGCTTCATGCTCGAGGCCAAGCGCCCCGCCAAAGAAGTCATCGACGCCATGGCCAAACGCAACGTCTATATCGGCCGCCCCTGGCCCGTATGGCCCACTCACCTCCGCATCACCGTCGGCACCCAGACGGAGATGGAAGCCTTCATGTCCGCCTTCGACGCGGTCATGAAGAATTCCTCCTCCACCGGCTATGTCCCTTCGCCCGCGCTCAACCGGCTCCACTCCCATTCCGACGGCCAGAATTGGCCCAGCGTATAGCGGGCACCATTTTCGCCGGTTGAGGAATCTTATGGCCGGTCGGCAGGCAGCACTTGGAATCGTCGCTTTCCTGCCAGTCGATAGGTTGCGAAATCCGCTTGATCCACCGTCAAAATCGTCGATAGCGATCCCGGTCCGCTAGATGCACGAGGGGCGCATCCGCGAAACCCATCGGCCTGTCCCAACTCCGCTGCAGCATGCAGCTGGCGCTGGGTATCCTCGTCGTCCGCCAACTCGGCTGCATTTTAGAGAGAGCCAGGCGTGTGCCGCTTGCTCCAAAACAGCGGAAAGCGGCGCACGACAGAAGCGCGCGGCGCGCTCCAGTTCGCTTTTCAGATTGCTGCTCAACCGCCAGCGATAGACGTGGGCGTTCGTGCACTACCTGGTAGTGCACATTTCTTTCGATGGCGAGCTTGAACCTGCGGCCCTAGCTGACTCACTGGGGATTAAATTCCCCACTCAAAATCATCTCTTCGCTCATCCGGCGGGCCTCCCGGAGCGTTGCCGCCGTCTGCGGATCACTATCGTTCGCGTTCTCGCGCATTAGCCGGTCGAGTTCTTCATCAAAAAGTTCGTGGATCAGTTCCGGAGTATGGCGGATCGGCAAGCCAGTCTCACCGAGAACTTCAACTTTGTCGGAATGCTTCATCCGCTGCGCAATCATCAACCGGTAGATGCGATCGGTAGCGAGATCCTCCATGTAGCCATCAAGCAGACTGGCGCCCTTGCCGTTCAGCACGCCGTTGCGATAGCGAACAACCGTGCGCACTGCGGCCCTGGTTCCAGCCAGGGTCCGTTTTCCTATTCCTGTGGGTAAGGGTCGCAGGTGCGGATGCGGGCTCGCACGCACCGGCCGCGCTTGAAGTTGATTCGGAGCAGGGAACTGGCTCACCGCAATTTCGTTTTGATCCGGATGTCCCGTCCACGCGCCATCCATCAAACAGTTGGCCTCATTTTTCTTGTCTTCCGCGAGAACTTTTAGAGCTCGCGCGTTCAGTTCGGCGTCTTCGCGGCTGGGGTAAAGAGCCGTCATGCCGCCGATCGCCAGCATCCCATGTTTGTGGCAAATGTCCGGCAGGAGATTGCGCAAATTCTGGAAAAACGCGACGTTATGCGGAATCGTGTTGCGATCCGGCAAAACCCACTCGGGATTTTCAAGATTGAAGTGGATCAAACTAGCCATGTAGTCCCAGCGGCCAAGGTTCAGACCCACGATGTGGTCGCGCAAATTCCACGCAAATTCTTCCATCTGAAAAGCCAGCGGATGCGATTCCACCAGCGCCATGCACTTGATGGCATCCGACGGCAAGCCTTTGAGCCGCGCTATCATCTGAAAAAGATCGCGCCACCACAGAGCTTCGTCGGCCGATTCCGATTTCGGAATGTAAATGCACAGCGGGTGCTTCAGGGCACTGAAATCCACCTGATAAGCCACCATCGCCACGTCGAACAGTGAAGCCGGAAGCAATTCGCCGGGTAACACGCCCGCTTGGTGCAAATGCAAACCGCGGGGCCGCGTGAAAATGACGATTGAGCCGGTATTGATGCCCACGGTCTTGTTGCGCTTGCGGTCGAAGTAGGTGAGCCGCCCGGCTAGCGCTTCCAGAATATTCTTGATGCCGGCGGCGTTGTGCTCCCACGCGTTGACCGTCGAGTCTTCCAAATCGAGCATCACGCCGGGAGCCCCGGAATTCAGCATTTTCACCACAAGATCGGCGTCGTCCGCGGGTCCGGTCATCTGGTTTCGCTGATCCACGCACCACCGAGGAAGCTCAATGTGCCAGGAATTTGTCGTCGCCGCCGATGGCGTAAGGTAATTGGGGAGTTTGCCCGCGTGCGCTTCGGCCAGCGCGTAATCGCGGTGTTCGACCAAGGCGCGCTGCCGCATCGTGAGCGCGGCATGGAGCGGCGCAAGAAAATCGAGAAAGCCTTCGGGTAGATCGCGGACAATATCGAAATCCGGCGGAGCGGAATTGACCGGCACGATGCGTTTCGAGAAGGGCAGGGGAGCGAGCGTCGGATTCGGCTTCGTCGTTGCGGCCACCATGATCGTGATCAATCCTTTCCGCCGTGAATTTCACAGCAATCGCAGGACAGCGGAGCGACGGGAGCCGTGTTGCAAGCGGCCCCCTCGCTCGAAAGATTATTTGCCGTCGCCGGCGACGACAAGATTGTTCTTCACCGAAAATACATTGGGGACCCCATTGGCACGCAGGCCAGCAATGTTTTTGTCGGTTTCGCTATCTACTACACCTTCCAGTGTCACGTTGCCATTCTTCACTATGATGTGGATGGATGGCACGGCCTGAAAGGAGTAACGCGATAGCGCTGGGTCGCCATAAATCGCGCCAAACACGGCGCGGCGCAATTGGTCATCCATCGGCGAGGGTGGAAGAACCTCGATGTTATTCACCACTGAGGCGACTCCTTCGATGCCTTTCACGGCGGCCTGTGCATCGGATTTCAAAACCGGCCGCGTCACTTCGCCGTAGAGAGTCACCTTGTCGCCCTCCACTTTATACGCAAGATTGTCGAACACCGAATACCACGGCAGCATGACGAGTTGGTGGCGTACTTCCTTGTAAAGTTTTTCAGTATATTTTGCTTCGCTGCGCTGGGGCTGAGCCGCCGCGGAGTTTGGCCACCCTGCTGCGGGAGAGGCCAGCAACAGAGCTATGACAAACAAGGACCGGAGTTCCTTTCTCATGATTTTCCTCCTGAACAGTCGCATGCTTTTTCGACCAGTTAGATTCAAGATGCAGGACAGCTGGATGCCTGCGGGGGTCCCAGATTCAGGTGGTAGCATATTTCCTAGAAGGGCCGCAAGTAGCACGGCGGTCTGGAGAGAAGCGGCTCTTTCTGAGCATTGGTGTGGCATACCATGCAATGGGAGTAATTCGGTGCTGGTGATTGGACATCGCGGAGCATCGGGGCACGCGCCGGAAAATACCTTGGCGGCGTTCAAGAAAGCTGTGGCCCTGAGAGCGACGTTCATCGAAACGGATTTGCAGCTGTCGCGCGATGCGCATTTCGTGGCGATTCACGACACCACGGTGAATCGCACCACCAACGGGCATGGAGCAGTACACGACATGACGCTCGCGGAGCTGCGCAAGCTGGATGCCGGGTCGTGGTTCGGCAGCGAATTCGCAGGGGAACGGATCCCCACGCTGGAAGAGGTTCTGCAATTTTCCAAGAAGAGCGACGTAGTGTTTTATCTGGAAATGAAGCCGGCCGGTTCCTGGGGCGGGGAGCACGCGCTGGTGGGCGCGTTGCGCGAATCGGGAGAAATACCGCGCTCGGTGGTGATTTGCTTCGATCCGGCGGTGGTCTTGAACTTGAGGAAGATCGAACCAACGCTGATGACCGGTTTGTTATACGACGGCCAAGTCGAAAAGCCAATCGATAAAGCCGTAGAAATAGGAGCGCGGCAACTAGTGGTGCGCGGGGACCTGGTGACGCCGGCGATGATTGCGGAAGCCCAGAAAAATGATTTGCAGGTAGTGTGCTGGACGGTGAATCATCCTGCGCACATGCGCATGCTGATAGCGGCGGGAGTTGACGGAATCATGAGCGACTATCCGGACCGATTGGCCGCGGCGATCAAAAAAGAAACGGAAATCCTTTCCTGACGGCGCGCCGCTGACGCGGCAGGTTTTCCATCGCAAGATCGAAGCTGCACGAATTTGTATCAAGCACCAGCAACGCTCACGTGAAGTGCGGAGAGTTGCGAGACGGAAAGCTGCTCGGCCCGCGCGTCAGGGCGGAGACTTTGCGTGGCGAGAGCCTCGCGTACGACCTCGGGTTTGGCGAGAGCGCGCAGATTATTCACCAACGTTTTTCGTTTCTTTGAGAAACATAATTTCACAAAATCCAGGAAACGAATTTCAGCGTCACGGGGCGAAGCCGCCAGCGCGGCCTCGGCTGAAGCGCCGCTGGAACCAAAGGAGAGTTTTGCGCGTTCGCCGGGGAGGCGCAGCGTGACCAGGGCGGAAGTGACTTCCGGCGCCGGGCTGAACGCGTCACGCGGAATCTCGAAGACAAATTCCGGACGCGTGTAGAACTGCGTGACGACGGAGAGATAGCCGTAGTCGCGAGTGCCGGGCTGGGCGGCAAGGCGCAGAGCAACTTCGGTCTGGATGACGATATGGATTTCGTCGATGCCGTCAGCGAAGGTGAAAAGGTGATGAAGGATCGGCGAAGTGATGTAGTAGGGAAGATTTCCATATACGCGGACACGACGGCCAGCAGCGATGGCGGCGATGTCCGTTTCGAGGACGTCGGTGGGGACGACCGTGAGATTAGGAAATTGTTTGGCGAGGCGCCGAAGGCCGGCGATGAGATTCGGGTCCATCTCGATGGCGTGCACGGGAGTGCCCGTGGCGAGAAGGTGCTGGGTGATTTCACCATGGCCGGCGCCAATTTCGATCCAGCAGTGCTGATCGTCGCGCGGCAGGGGCGCGGTGGAATGCGGTGAGACGCGAATGGCGCGCGCGATCTGTTCGCGCCAGTGGAGATCGGAGAGAAAGTGTTGACCAAGACGTGGGCGTGCCATGAGTGGGAAATAGTGTAGCAGGGCAGTCATTATAATAAGGCGCGTACGAGCCTTGAGTGTGGTTTATGATGTGGCGACTGGCCGTTGTTTTCATAACCACTCGCTGTTTTTCGACGTTGTAGCGGAACTCCAAGCCATGCCAAAGAAAGTGGAGGCGCTTGCGGCACTTCGCCGGCGACGATTTGCTACTGGCTCGTGGCTTCGCTGGTGGCCTAGAGAGTGTTGAGCGTTCATGTTGAAGACCATCTCTGGAGATGGGCCGGAAAGCTTCATTTTTTGGCCCCCTTTTGCAAGCGCTCGCAGGAATAGACGGAGATTAGGAAGTGATGTTAGCTATCAGAAACTAGAAATGAGAAATAAGAAATTGGGGACAGAAGCGGGCCACAGGGTTCGAATTTATTGTTTTTGCGTTGTACCTATAGTGCGGGCGTAACCTTTCGGCGGGATGGGACTCCCACGTGGGGCGCAGTTGCGGGGTCAGAAGGAGGAGTGTTCCTTCGCGCCTGTTGACTCCGGCAGCGCGCTAAATCATGGAAACCAGGAGTCACCAGATGGATAGGGTCATTCGTAAGCTTATGATGGGCACGCTGGCGGTTGGGCTGATGTCGCCAATCCACGCGATTGCCAGGGCAGAAACTCAAGATGGAAAGGAGAACGCCACAGCGGTATTCGTAATGAACAACTCGGTGGAGAAAAACGAGGTGATCGCCTTCCAGCGGGCCGCGGATGGGACGCTGCTCGAAGCGGGGCGGTTTGCCACTGGCGGGAGAGGGAGCGGGGGCACCACGGATCCCCTGGAATCGCAAGGATCATTGACGCTGAGCCAGGATCACTCCTTGCTGTTCGCTGTGAATGCAGGGAGCGGAGAAGTTTCCGTTTTTCGGGTGATGGGTTCGGAGCTTGCATTGCTGGACACGGTGAGCTCCGGTGGGAGCGAACCGAACGCCGTGGCGCAGCACGGGAACTTAGTGTACGTGCTCAACGTGGGCGGCAGCAGCGATGTGGTCGGGTTTTCGCTGAATCATGGACAGCTGGAGCAAATCCCGCAATCCACGCGTTTTTTGACGACCAACAATTCCGGAGCGGCTTCGCTGGCTTTCAGTCCCGACGGGAGCTTCCTGGTGGTGACCGAAAGAGCGACGAACAATATTGACGTGTTCGCGGTGCAAGCGGACGGGCGATTGGCCCCCATTGTGGTGAACACGAACGGCGGGCCGGGATCGTTCTCCGTGACTTTCGCTCCGAACGGTGCGGCGCTTGTCTCCGAGACTGGGCCCGCGGGCGTGTCCAACGGCTCGGCGATTTCGTCGTATGCCGTCGAAGCCAATGGAACGCTCACCGCGATCAGCGCGAGTGTTCCCACGTTGGGTGCGGCGAACTGCTGGAACGCCGTTACGCCGGACGGGCGATTCGTGTATGTATCGAACGCGGGGTCGGCGACGATTTCCGGTTTTGCCATCGGCGCTACTGGAAGCTTGACGCCGATTGCCGGAACCGTGGTGGGAGCAAATCCTTCCGGAGCTACGAACCTCGACGTCACGGTCAGCTCCGACGGCAAATTCCTCTACACTCTGAACACAGGAAACGGCACGATCGGCATCTTCGCTATCCAGAAGGATGGAACGCTGGTGAACGTTGGACCGGCGGATGGCATTGCCACGAGGGCCGGTTTCAACGGCTTAGCGGCAAACTAGTTGCGACATAACGGGCCGCCTCTGGGCATCCCTGACGCTGCAAGTATGCGGGGATGCCCGGGGCTATGGCTTGCTAAACACGTAGGCGAAGAAATGTATCTTGACGATTCGACGATGGCACCGCAGTGGGAGAGGCGCTCGGCCGAGACTGGCAAAGCCGACCCGGCCGAGAGATCAGAAGTAGCCAGTGCGGTGTTGCATCGGGTGCTGAGGAAACGGGATTACGGTGGGCTTTGCGATTTCCTTGCTGGAGAAATTGCGATTTTTTTTCCGGTTTGTGGCTGAGCGGTGGAGACGGTTTCTGCGCTTCTCGCCGTAAATCCATTGAAACAAGGCATAAAGCAGGAAGTCACATCCAAGAATACAAATGGCCAGAAACACGGTAAGCGACATGGGCACCTCACCCGGGCTTGTGAGCGGCCAGCCCGGACGCAGATAGAGTAGGAGGCAAGAAACCAAAAAGTCCTGAGAAGTTTGTCAGGAATTTGTTAGGAGGGTGGATTTGAGAACGGACCCGGAATGTCTTTGTGCATGAGAGGGCCAACATACCAGAGGGGGCAGGGTAGAGGCGCAGCGTGTTGCGTCACAACAAGCTGATTGACGGCCGGAATTCGCTGCGATAGCGTAAAATGGCTGCGGAGCGGTCGGTCGGCAAATTCATGCGGATTATGTTTGTGGCATCGGAGGGGCTGCCGTTTTCGAAGACGGGCGGCCTCGCGGACGTGGTGGAGGCACTGCCGAAGGCGCTGGTGGGGCTGGGCCACGAGTGCGCGGTGGTGTTGCCGCGTTACCGCGGGACGAAGGCGACGGCGGAGGTGATGCCGAGCTTGACGATTCCGATGGGTGGAGCGCGCCTACGCTTTCCGGCGATTGCCGATGGCACGGTGCTGAACGGCGTGCGGTATTTTTTTGTGGAAGACGCGGAGTATTTCGACCGCGATGGATTGTACGGCGGCCGGAGCGGGGATTATGCGGACAACCCGGAGCGGTACACGGAATTCTGCCGCGCGGCGATTGAAGTGGCGAAGCATGTTTGGCCGGCGGACGTGATTCATTGCCAGGACTGGCAGACGGCGCTGGTGCCGGTGCTACTGCGAGCTTCTTACGGCGATGATCCGTTGATGAAAGACGTTCCCGTGGTTTTCTCGATTCATAACATGGGGTATCACGGGCAGTTCACCAGGGATGTGCTGGACCGCGTGGGAATTCCGCAAGGCGTATTCCATCCTGGCGGGCTTGAGTTTTTCGGGTACGTGAACCTGCTGAAGGGCGGATTGGTGTATTCAGATTATTTGACGACGGTAAGCAGGAGATACGCGCAGGAAATCCAGACGTCGGAATACGGATGGGGGCTGGAAGGCGTGGTGCGAGGGCGCGCGGACCGTCTGGTGGGAATATTGAACGGCGTGGATTACTCGGCGTGGAACCCGGAGAAAGACAAGCTGATCGCGGCGAGGTATTCGGCGAAGGATTTGAGCGGGAAGCAAGTGTGCAAGCAGGACTTGCTCGAAGGGTTCGGAATGCCGCACGAGCATTTGAGCCGGCCGGTGATTGGGATTGTTTCAAGGTTCGCCGATCAAAAAGGTTTCGATTTGATCGCGGAGAGAGCACACGAATTGATGCGTGAGGATTTGGTGGTGGTGGTGCTTGGGACGGGTGAACGCAAGTATGAAGATTTGTTCCGGGCGCTGGCGGCGGCGTATCCGGGGCGCGTTGGCGTAAAGATCGCGTACGACAATACGCTGGCGCACAAAGTGGAGGCGGGGGCCGATATGTTCTTGATGCCTTCGCGGTACGAGCCTTCGGGGTTGAATCAGATGTACAGCTTGAAGTATGGTACGGTGCCGATTGTGAGAGCTACCGGCGGTTTGGACGACAGCATCGAACCGTTCGACGTGGAGCACGGCACGGGGACCGGTTTCAAGTTCAAGGAGTATACGGGGGAAGCTCTTTTGTTCGCGGTGCGGCAGGCGCTCCATCATTATATGGATGAGCGGATCTGGAAGCGCATCCAGTTAAATGGGATGGCCAAGGATTTTTCGTGGAAGACGCCTGCGGCGGAGTATGCGAAGCTGTATGAGGCGGCGCGGGCTGCTCGTGGATTGTCCCCGCTCGCAGAAAGTTCAAGAACGAGCGCTCCGGGCTCGCGAGAAACAGGCCGCGTAGCGGGGCAGGAAGCTCAGTCTGCGGGGCCAGCCGCACGAAACCAAAAGCCTGCTGGAACATCTAACTAAACTGCAAAAGGAGAGCGAAGCGGCCGTGAGAGTGGTAAGCCGCTGAGGACAAAGAACATGGCAGACAATTCAATTCAAACAGCTGATGACGGAAATTTCGAGGCCGAGGTTTTGACGGCCAGCAACTCGCAGCCGGTGATGGTGGATTTCTGGGCGGAATGGTGCCGTCCGTGCCACATGCTGGCGCCGACGGTGGCGGAGATTGCGCACGATTACGCAGGCAAGTTGAAAGTGATGAAGCTGAACGTGGATGAAGCGATGAATTCAGCGGGACGCTATCGCGTACAGGGAATTCCCACGCTGCTGCTGTTCAAGAACGGGCAAGTGGTGGAGCAGATTGTTGGAGCGGTGCCGAAAGAGCAGATCACCAAAGCGCTGGAACGGCACATCGCTTAATTTGGAACGCCACGGCGAGATTCCGGGATTTACTCGGGCGTCCTGATTCGAAGGGGCGCCCGAATTTTTGTTGGGCTCGACCGTTTCGCCTACCGTTGCGGGCAAGAGTCCTGACATAATCTTCGCGCAAGACAGGATTGAATTGTTGCTGGTGGAGGAAGGGTGCATCGGCTGACAGCCTCTCAGGAGGAACAGAGCGATCCGCTCTGTCTGGCAAATGCTCCGCCGGAGTCCTACCCTCGATTCTTTTTTTGGTGCGTCGTCCTACTTTTGGGATTGCTGGATGCGTGGGCGCGGCGCAACGAAATGAACCCGGACGGGATTTCGTATATCGAAATCGGCTGGGCCACGGCGCGCGGCGGATTGCATCAGGTCGTCAATGCTTACTGGAGTCCGCTTTATCCGTTTCTCCTCAGTCTTGTCTTTCGGTGGTTGCATCCGGCCGTGCAGTGGGAATTTACGGCTGCGCATCTTCTGAATCTTGCATTGTATGTCGCCAGCTTTGCCGCGTTTGAGCTGTTTCTGAAAGAACTAATCCTGCGGCGGCAAACGGCCCGAGAATCATCGGAGAGATTTTCTCCGGCTTCTCCTCGAACTCTGTCGATCTGGGGGTGTGTATTTTTTTTGTGGGCTAGTTACTTTTGGCTTGGTCCCGGGTGGGTAACGCCGGACATGTGCATAGCCGTGCTGGTGTATCTCGCCACGGCGCTACTATTTTGCATTCGGCGCGGCTGTGGGAACTGGCTCGTGTTTGCGGGGTTGGGGGTATTGCTCGGACTGGGATATTTGGCGAAGGCAGCGATGTTTCCCCTGGCCTTCGTTTTTCTGTTCAGTGCTTTCTGCCTCGGCCGCATGGCAGGAGCCACGTTTCCTGCCGCAGCTTTCCGAACGCTGCTGGCTGCCGGAATGTTTGCGGGATTGGCGCTGCCATTAGTTGTGGCGCTATCGGCGGCGAAGGGAAGGCCCACGTTCGGGGACGTGGGTCGCATCGGCTACGCCGAATTCATTAATCGCGCGACGAGATCCGTGCATTGGCAGGGCGAGCCTCCTGGGACTGGCACGCCCCTTCATGCCAGCCGGCAGATTTTTTCAGACCCTGGTGTATTCGAGTTTTCGTCTTCGGTGCCGGGTTCGTATCCGCTTTGGTATGACCCCTCGTATTGGTATGACGGGGTGCGGGCGCACTTCGAGTGGAAGGGGCAACTGCGGGCTTTGTTTCGGTCAGCCAACATGTATCTGAAGGTATTTTCGAAGAGCGGCGCGCTTTGGGTGGTATTGGTTGCGATTTTAGTTGTCAGGAAGAAGCTCCTTGGTTGGGGAAGAACTTCTCCTGGAGCGTGGCTGGTGTTTTTGCCTGCGCTTGCGGCGCTCGTCATGTACTCGGTCGTGCTGGTCGAATTCCGGTACATTGCTCCGTTTGCGCTGATTTTGATGATGTGGGCTTTGTCAAGAATACAGATCGCCACGGGGGCGGAGCCGCAACTCTTGAGACGTTTTCATCTCCTTGTCATACTTGTGCCGGGGCTCGCTGTGGCGTGGGGCGTTGCACGCGATCTCTGTGGGGTGGCGCGCAACCAGCCGCTTGAGCCGTGGGTGGTCGCGCAACAGCTTCACGCGATGGGCATCCTGGCGGGGGCAGATGTGGGCTGCATCGGGACTTGCTTGGACGCGTATTGGGCCCATCTCGCGGGAGTGCGGGTTGTGGCAGAGATTCCCGACCAAGAGCGATCGCGGTTTATCGCAGCGGGTGCAGAGAAGAAACAACAAGTTCTCGCGCTATTTTCCTCTGTTGGAGCAAGAGCGATCGTTACAAGAAACGCTGAGGCTGTCGATGCCGCGGAAGGATGGCGGCCGATTCCCGGAACGCATCATTTTATCTGGATGCCGCCGTGGTTGATCGCGGCGCCGCAAAAGAAATGAAAATGGGGGCGGGAGCGAGACGACAAGAGACATGGCGACAAGTCAATCTGTGAGTAAGGTGCGGTGTACCTGGGCGGCGAATGAGCTGAACATCCCGTATCATGATGAAGAATGGGGCGTGCCGGTGCACGATGAGCACACCTGGTTTGAATTCTTGATACTCGAAGGCGCGCAGGCGGGATTGAGCTGGGACACGATTCTTCGCAAACGTGCTCGGTATTGTGAAGTATTTGACGGGTTCGACCCTGCCAAGGTCGCGCGGTATGACCAGAAGAAGGTACGCGAACTGCTGCGCGATGCGGGGATCATACGTAATCGCTTGAAGATCGGCGCTACCATCTCCAATGCGCGGGCTTTTCTCGAAGTGCAGAAGGAGTTCGGCACTTTCGATGCTTACATGTGGCGCTTCGTCGGCGGCAAGCCGAAGCAAAACGCCTGGAAAACACACAAAGGTCTTCCCGCGAAAACGTCCGAATCTGACGCTCTCAGCAAAGATTTACAGAAGCGCGGCTTCCGGTTTGTTGGGTCAACCATTTGCTATGCCTTGATGCAAGCCACTGGGATGGTGAACGATCACCTAGTGAGCTGTTTCCGGTATCAGGATTTGTCGAAATAGGGCCCCGGCAAGGCTTGCTTGCGTTGGGGGCGGGGCGAGCTTACGATAAGAACCTGCCGCTTCTTGGTGATTTCCAAAGCAGTTTTGGCGAAGTGATGAAGGCGACGCGGAAGTGTGGTTGAGGAGGGGGAATGGCAGGCGGAAAGCTTGTCCTACCCTGGGGAGAATTTCTGGATGAAATCCGTGGTGGTGGTGGGGGCGCAGTGGGGCGACGAGGGCAAAGGGAAAGTCGTCGACTACCTTTCCGGGTCGTTCGACTACATTGCACGCGTTGCCGGCGGCCACAATGCAGGCCACACGGTGATCATCGGGAAAGACCGTTATGTGCTGCAGCTGATTCCGTGCGGGATTTTGCGGCCGAAGCAGCAGGCGGTGATCGGAACCGGCACCGTGGTAGATCCCGCGGCGCTGGTAGCGGAAATTGCGACGCTCCAAAAGGCCGGGATAGACGTGAAGGGGCGCTTGCACGTCAGTAATCGCGCACACCTGATTTTTCCATATCACCGGGAGCTGGACAAAGCCGCGGAAGGCGCGCGCGGCGCGAACAAGATTGGCACGACTTCCCGGGGCATCGGCCCGGCGTACGAGGACAAAATGGCGCGGCGCGGGCTGCGCATGTGCGACCTTTTGGACCCAGAGTTGTTTCGAAAGAAAGCGGCGCATGTAGTTGCGGAGAAAAACCGGCTTGCGAAAGGTGCTTACGGCGCGGACATCGATTTTTCGCATGAAGTGGAAGAGACCCTGAAGCTGGGCGAAAAGATTCGCGGGTATATTTGTGATACCGCGGAACTGTTAAACCGCGCGCTGGACGAAGGAAAGTCCGTGCTGTTCGAAGGCGCGCAGGGGACCATGCTGGACATCGACCATGGAACGTATCCCTACGTAACTTCATCGAGCGCGACCTCCGGCGGAGCAGCGACGGGCGTTGGAGTGCCGCCAACGAAAATTAAGAACGTGCTGGGAATTTCGAAGGCGTATACGACGAGGGTGGGTGGCGGGCCGTTTCCCACAGAGATGCCCGATCTCGATGCCCAAGAAGTGCGCGAACGCGGAAAAGAATTCGGCGCCGTGACCGGGCGGCCGCGGCGCTGCGGCTGGCTCGATTTGCAGGTGCTGCGGTACGCCCAGATGATCAATGGAATCGATTCGCTGGTGATCACCAAGTTGGATGTTTTTGACACGCAGCGGGAAATTCAAGTTTGTGTGGGATACCAGTACAAAGGAACGCCGCTAAAGGAAATGCCTGCGCTTGCGGAAGACTACGAGCACGTCAAGCCGGAATATAAGACCCTGCCGGGGTGGCAGGAGACAACATTTGGCGTGAAAGAAGGCGCGAAGCTCCCGAAAGCGGCGATCGACTATCTGCGATTTATTTCTGATTTTCTGCAGGTGGAGATTGGGATGATTTCTACTGGGCCGGAGCGGGATGCCACGATTGTGCCCGCGGGGACGCTGCTGGCGCGGTGGCTTTAGAAGAGGGAGTTATAGGGGGCCAAGGAAGTACCGGAGGTTAACGACGAGCGAGGAGAAGCGGCGTTGGTCGGAGTTTGCGAGTTGTCCCATGCTGAGTTACGAACAAGCCCGCCAGAAGATAATCGAACAAGTTGGGAAGAACAGAGGACCGCGCGCGACCACTTTGGTGAGCGTGTGGGACGCGCTGGGATTGGTATTGTCGCAGGAAGTGAAGACGGATCGCGAATATCCGCCCTTTGACCGCTCGACGCGCGATGGGTACGCGGTGCGTGCGAAAGAAGCAGTGCCGGGCGCGAAATTGAAGTGCGTGGGAGAAATCAAGGCCAGCGACACGGTGAGGGACGAGCTGGCGGCAGGAACTTGTTTACAGATTATGACGGGCGCCGCAGTTCCAAAGCGCGCCGACGCGGTGGTGATGATTGAGCATACCAGCCGGGAAGGCGATGTGGTGCGATTCGAACGGGAGGCACAGCAAAGCCAAAACATCGTAGCGAGGGGAAGTGAGGCGGCAGCGGCGCAGACCATTTTGCGGCCGGGCCTGCGGCTGGGATACGCGGAACTGGCGCTGGCGGCACAAGTCGGCGCCGTTCCATTCGAATGCGCAAAGCGTCCTCGCGTGGCGATACTTTCCACCGGGGACGAAGTCGTTTTGGTCGATGAAACGCCGGGCCCGTTTCAGATTCGAAACAGCAATAGTGTTTCGCTTTCCGCGCAGGTGCGAATTGCCGGTGGCGAACCGATTGTGCTCGGGAATGCGGCGGACCGCATCGAGGATTTGGGTAATAAAATCGAACGCGGCCTGAAGGAAGATATGCTGGTGCTTTCCGGCGGCGTCTCGATGGGGAAGTACGACCTCGTTGAAAATGTCCTCAAAGCCATGGGCGCGGAATTCTTTTTCGATGCGGTGGCGATCCGGCCGGGGAAGCCGGCGGTGTTTGGAATTTGTCAAGGCAAGCCGGTGTTTGGGCTACCGGGGAATCCTGTTTCAACGATGGTGACGTTCGAGTTGTTTGTGGCGCCGGCGATTGATTTGTTGAGCGGAGCGGAGGCGCGCGCGTTGCCGCTGGTCGAGGCGCGTCTGGCGGAAGCGATGAAAGAGAAGACCGGCCTGACCCATTTCTTGCCCGCGCGCGTGGAGTGGCGTGGAGCGTCGCCGGAAGTGAAGGCATTAAAGTGGCAAGGTTCTGGCGATATCGCGGCGCTGGCGAGGGCGAATTGTTTCCTGGTGGTGCCGGCAGACCGCGAAAAGATTGCAGTCGGCGAGAGTGTTTCAATTTTGCTGAGGAAGGATATTGTTTAGGTGCGAGCGTGGCAAAGCTTTCTCACTACGGAAAGCAAGGCGAAGTGCGCATGGTGGACGTGTCGGAGAAAGCGGTGACCACGAGAACGGCCGCGGCGCAGGGCTTTGTGAAGATGAAACCAAGAGTCGTGAGCGCGGTGCGGCGGCTGAAAAACCCTAAGGGAAACCCGCTGGAAGTGGCGCGAATCGCAGGAATCGCGGCGGCGAAAAAGACCGCAGAGTGGATACCTCTTTGTCACCCACTGCCTTTGACGCACATTGATGTGACCGCGCGGCTGTGCCAGAATGGCGTGGAAGTACAATCCACAGTGACCACGGCCGCCCAGACGGGCGTGGAAATGGAAGCTCTGGTAGCCGTTACCGCTGCGGCCCTCACAGTCTACGACATGTGCAAAGCCCTCGATAAAGGGATGGAAATCACGGACATCGTTCTCACCAAGAAGACTGGTGGGAAGAGCGGGGATTTCCATCGGCGGAAGGTTACCGAGAGGCGCGCGCGATGAGCACGGGAGGCAGCAAGAGCGTCAAGCTGCTGCTGGCGGATGACAACCCGTTGGTGCGCGGCCTGATTATCAAAGGGCTGGAGCCATATTGCGAGATCGAGACTTCGACCGACGGCGCCGATGCGCTGCTGAAGGTTGTCGACGCGCCGCCGGACGTGATTCTGTGCGACTACAAAATGCCGGGCCTGGACGGAAGGCAACTCTTTGAAAAGCTGCGCGCGCGCGAATCGACGCGACATATTCCGTTCTTGTTCATGGCCAGCCGCCCGGACATCGAAGAGCGTTTGCGCCCGCTGGTGGATGGGGTCGAGGATTTCATCACCAAACCATTTTTGATTAAGGATTTGGTGCGCATCACGAAGAGAGTGGTTGATCGCCTGCACCTCGAAAAGCTGCAGAAGAAAGCATCGCGGCCGGGCGTGATTCAGGGACGGCTGGAAGAGATGAGCATGATCGACCTGATGCAGTCACTGGAGATGGGGCAGAAGTCGTGCCGACTGGTGGTGCAGCATGACGGCGAGCAAGGCGAGCTTTACTTTGCGAGCGGGCAATGCCGCGATGCCAAGATCGGAAACGTCGTGGGCGACGACGCAGTTTATAGAGTGGTGCTGTGGACGGCGGGCGAATTCGAGATCGATTTCAACGCCGCGAATGCCTCAACGAAGACAACCACCACGCGCAATACGACCGGCCTTTTGATGGAAGCGATGCGGTTGATGGACGAAGCCAATCGCGATACAGTCGAGACACCGTGACCCCCTCGAAGATTCCTTTCTGATGCGCGTAGCGGTCCTTACTATCAGTGATTCCGTGGCCAAGGGCGAACGCGAAGATCTGTCCGGGCCTGCCGTGGTGGCGTTCTGCCGTGGGCTGGGCTGGGAAATCACTTCGACGCTGCACGTCTCAGACGATCCAGCAAATATCCGCGAGCAGTTGCGTGCGCTGGCGGATTCCGGGCGTGTGGACGTTCTCTTGACCACGGGGGGAACTGGGATTGGGCCGCGAGACAATACGCCAGAGGCGACTCAAGCAGTGGCTGATCTAATCGTGCCGGGGCTTTCTGAGGAGATGCGCCGCAAAGGCCTGGAGCACACGCCGATGGCCATTCTATCGCGCGGGACGGCGGCGGTGCGGCACAAAGCGCTTATCGTCAATTTGCCGGGAAGTCCCAAAGGCGCGGTGCAATCGCTGGAAGCAGTGGCCCATCTGCTGCCCCATGCGGTGAAAGTGCTGCACGGAGCGCGGCACGACTAGGACGCATTCTACGCGGACTTCGGACGTCCGAGAGGAATGCGGGCTCCCAAGCGGTCGTCCCGCAAGTACAGCCCGCCCCACAGGAAAACACCGAAAATTACCGTAATGTAGGAGGAAAGATCGCCGACACGCACATTTGTAGCCGTGGCGCCACCGAGATAGGCAGTCATCAAGATCGCGCCAAGCACGGAAATGCGCGGAATAAGATAGGCGATCGTACAAGCAATCTCGAGAATCCCGAGGCCGACAATTAGACTCTCGGATATCGAAAGTGAGCGAAGCCCTGCACGACCGGTGCAGGTTTCAACAATTTCGCGACGCCGCTGGAGAGCAGCAGCAGCGCAGGTAAAGCGCTGGGGATGCGACCGGCCCACAACTTTTTGTTCGAGGCAGGTGCAGTTGGAGTTGCGGATGGCATCGATTGTTCCTCCAGATTTGCCACAGCGGCTTTGCCCTTAGCCACCGGCAATGGCCCCGATGATCAGAAGAGGTTCCTCACCAGAGGCGATTGCTTCCGGAAACGGCGTATCGGGCGGCTCAAGAGAATAGTCTTCGGAGCAGGCAAAGAAGCGAAGGAATGGGCGACGCTGCTGCGTGACATGGTCGCGGATCGTGCCGCGCAGCATGGGATACTGGGCCTCCAGCGCGTCCACCACCGAGCGCTGCGTCACCGGACCCGTAATCTCGAGCTGCACCTCGGCGCCCACACGCGCCAACGCCCGCAAATGGCCGGGAAGCACGACGCGGATCATGGCAGGGTTTGGACTTCCACGGAGAGCACCGCCGGAAGATGTTGCACGATGGGGGACCAACTGTCGCCGGCGTCGGCCGATACGTAGACTTGTCCTCCGGTGGTTCCAAAATACACGCCACATTTATCGAGCGAGTCGACGGCCATGGCATCCCGCAAAACGTTTACGTAACAGTTGCTTTGCGGCAAGCCTTTGGTCAGGGCTTCCCATTCGTTTCCGCCGGTCTTGCTGCGGTAGACGCGCAGCTTGCCGTCGGGTGGGAAATGCTCGCCGTCGCTCTTGATGGGGACGACATAGATGGTTTCCGGCTCGTGGGCGTGAACGTCGATCACGAAGCCGAAGTCGGTCGGAAGGTTGCCGCTAACTTCTTTCCAAAGGTCGCCGGAGTTGTCGCTGCGCAGCACATCCCAGTGTTTCTGCATAAAGAGCACGCCAGGGCGCGAAGGATGCATCGCGACGTGGTGGACGCAATGGCCGACTTCGGCAGTCGGCTCGGGAATGTATTGGGAATAGAGCCCTTTGTTGATTGGCTTCCAGGTCTGGCCGCCGTCATCGGTGCGGAAGGCGCCAGCAGCCGAGATAGCGATGTAAATTCGCTGGGGATCGCTCCGGTCCAGAATGATGGTGTGAAGACACATCCCGCCCGCGCCCGGTTGCCAGCGCGGGCCGGTGCCGTGGCCGCGCAGTCCAGAGAGCTCATGCCAGTTCTGTCCGCCATCGGCGGAGCGGAACAGGCCAGCGTCTTCTACCCCGGCATAGACCGTGTCCGGATCAGTGAGCGAAGGTTCGAGATGCCAAACGCGCTTGAACTCCCAGGGATGCTGATTGCCGTCGTAGAACTGATGTGTAGTGAGGGGTTTGCCGGTTTCCGGGGATGTGTCGTATACGAACTTGTTGCTCTCGCCCTTCGGCATACCTCCGGGCCCCTGTTGTGCGCTTGGCGGCGTCCCTGGCTGTATCCAAGTCTTGCCGCCGTCGTCGGAGCGCTGAATGATTTGGCCGAACCAGCCGCTGCATTGCGAAGCATAGATACGATTCGGGTCGGCCGGCGAGCCTTTGAGGTGGTACATCTCCCAACCGGCAAAATGGGGGCCACTGACGTCCCATTTTTCGCGCTTGCCGTCGGAAGTCAGGATGAATGCACCCTTGCGTGTGCCGGCCAAAACCCTAACTCTGCTCATGCCTCACTCCTTCTTAAACTGTTTGCACCTTACGGCTATCAACCGTCTTCGTTTGGTGCGGAACAACAATTCTCTCTCCTGCGGCAGGTCACTCCGACCGCAGTGCCTCGATGACGTTGATGCGCGCGGCGCGGCCCGCCGGAAGCGCCGAGGCGATGACCGCGGCGGTCATCAGAATGATTGCCGAGGCGACCACTGGCGCGGCACTGGGCATCTTCATGTCCAGAACGTAGCTGCCGGCAAGTCGCGCCAGCACGTAGCCGAGTACCGCGCCGGCGACCACACCTCCGACAGTCATTACCGCGCCTTCGGCAATGACTCCCTTCAGTAGATCTCGAGGTTGCGAGCCTAGCGCCAGCCGAATGCCGAACTCGCGCGTGCGCCCGCTGACCGAGAACGCCAGCACGCCGGCCACGCCCACGACCGCGATCGCCAGCGCGACAGCGGCGAAAACTCCAAAGACTACTGCGTTTAGGCGGTCCGGCGTAAGCACTTCCGCGCGGATATCTTCGAGGGTGGCGGCGCGCTCGACCGGCTGGTCCACGGACATGTCTCTGATAATGCGCGTGATGGGAGCCACCAGCGCGTACGGGTCAGAGTGCGTGTGAACGAACAAGCGGCCTCCCCAAGGCTGCTGCTCGAAGGGGTGATAGATAGTCAGCGCCGGGCCGGGCGCCACGTGCTCGTCGTCGACATCGGCGGCGACTCCCACAATACGGCGGGGCCCGGTGCCGATGTCGATAAATCTCATCACCGGATCAGTCCACATAATGTGGCGGTTTACTGCGTCCCGGCCCGGGAACAGCCGCTGCGCCACGCTCTGGCTCACGATGACGACAGTCTCGGCATCTTTGCGATCTAAATCGTTGAAGTCGCGTCCAGAGAGAAGGGGGACGCCAAGCGACGCGAAGAAGCCGGGAGAGACGGTGCGCAACTGGGCGCGCGGATCTTCTTCGCCCCGCTCGCGAACCTGTTCGTCCCCGGAGAAGGCGAACCCGGGGCCGAAGCTGCCGGCGTCGCGCCACGGCACGACGGTACCGACGGCGGAGCTATCCACCCCGGGTAGCTCGGCGATGCGGCGAATGGTTTCCTTATAGAAATTGACAGTCTGATCCTGTGTGCGTCCATAGGAGACCACGGGGACGTTAATCGCGAGGACGTGGCGCGTATCGTACCCGGTCTCTGTAGCCTGGAGGGCGAGCAGCGTTTTGACAAGCATACTGGCACCCGCAAGCAGCATAAAGGATGCGGCGATCTGGGTGACCGCGAAGACGCGCAGGCGGCGGCTGGTGCTGCCAGTGATGCGCACGCTGCCGCTCGAGAGACCTATGCCCTTGGAGGTGTCAGCTGACGGCAAGCGGGGAACAAACGCCAAAAGCACGGCGGCCAGGATCGCCAACCCCGCGCCGACCCACAGCATGCTGGAGTCCACGGTCAGATCGAGTGCCCGCACCGAGAAGCGCGAGGCGTACCGCGCCAGGACGACGACCATGGGCCGCGCGATCATAACGCCAAGCGTCGCGCCGGCGACACACAGCAAGAGGCTTTCGGACAGCAGCGTGCGGCGCAGCGCTCCAGTGCTTGCGCCCAGGGCCGCGCGGATGGCCAGTTCGCCTTCGCGGCGAACGGTGCGCGCGAGAATGAGGTTGGCGACGTTGGAAACGGCGATGATGAAGACGAGCGCGGAGGCGGCCAGCAGAACCAGCAAGACGGTCTTGGCGGGCGAAGTGATCTGATCGCGCAGCAGTCTGGCGTCGATCTTGTTGCCAGCTTTTTGCGAGTAGTCTCCGGGATGGTCTTTGAGCATTGCGGCGTAGACGGACTTCAGCTCAGCATCCGCTTGGTCGAGAGTTACGCCGGGAGCGAGGCGGCCGAAAAGCTGGGTCATGCGATGGGCGCGTCCGGTGACCATCGTGGCTGAGAGATGATGGGGGCTGGTGACGACGTTGGCGATGATTTCCGTGTCAGCGGGGTACGGTATGGAGGGTTCGAGCACGCCGACAACGGTGGCCGTGCGCGAGCCTTGGCTGTCGAGCCGGACGCTCTTGCCGATTACGGATGGATCACTTTTGAGCGTCGTGGTCCAGAAGTGATAAGTCAAGACGACTGCGCCAGCGGCATTGGGGCCGTCGTCTCGCATGTCCAGGAGGCGGCCGAGGACAGGATGCAGCCCCATTACCGCGAAATACGTTCCGCCAACGACGCCCCCGCGGATCTCGCGCGGTTCGCCCAGGCCAATCATGGAGAAGCCGATGGCGGAAAAGTCGCCAATCGCGCTCAGAGTCTTGACGCTTGCGCGGAGATCCTGGATTTCCGGCACCGAGAAAGGAATGTCCGCGACGCCGATGCCGCGGGCGCTCTGCTGAATATAGACCAAGCGGTCCTCGTCGCGGTTGACGAGCGGGCGGAGGAGCACGCCTCGCACCAAGCTGAAAACGGCAGCGTTGGCGCCGATGCCCAGCGCCAAAGTGAGCACCACCGTCAGCGCAAGCCCCTTGGTCCGATCGAGCGAACGGAGTGCAACTCTTAGATCGTTAAGGAATGACATGCTTTTGCTCCCCCTTCGAATCGGTCATAAGCAGCTGGTGGTACAAATTCCCGGTTCGCCCTGCGATCGAGCCAAATAACCCTCTCCCCAGTACGTCGAACGGAGTCCCGCGAAATCGACACACGACACGAAAAAACTTCTGCGTCTTGCCTACAATCCTGGCCACAGGCCAAGAAAACCACGTTGTGGAGGAGAATGCAACTAACAATCCCTCTCGCGAGTCAATCTAAACTCTTTCCCATGAACGTGTTACGCAAAGCAGATTCCCTGTTTTCCATCCTTGGCATTGCGCGATACTGGGACGTTTTGTCCGGATTCGGACGCCTCCGCCGTTTAAGCACTTGCCATTTTTCTTTCTTTGGGCCCGTCGTCTTCATAACGCCCGCCCACAGGCTTTGTTTCTTTTTCCCATTTTGCTCGGCGAAGGTCAAGGGGCTAGCGGTCTGACAACATAAGGTGCCGCTGATCGGGCAGCCCGAATCTGTTCTGATGTCTGTAGACTTTGCGCGGCTGCGGCGTCAGGTGTACAGTACGAGCGATTTAGCAGTGAAACGAGGACCTCGCATTGAACCTGCTATTCAGACCTACTACTTCGGCGAAACGGTCCATTCTAATTTTGGCGACGCTTTATTCCATGGCATCTGGCGCAGTGGGCGCACAAAGCACTTCGACAAAGCCGGGATCGTGGTCCGGGATTCTTTTCTCCAGCGCCTGCAATGCCGACGAAGCCTTTGCGGAATCGCCGGACTGCACCAAGAGCATTCCTGGCGCGAAGCTGGCGCTTTATGACGATACCAACCGGGTGATGTACGGCCTTAGTCCGCAGGAATCCATAACCGCGCACTTGGGAGATGCTGTCACGGTACGCGGCACGCTCGGGGAAGACACGATTCAATTGACTTCCGTCGAGTTGATGTCGATTGGACTCGCGGTGGGGCAGGAAGCTCCGGCTTTTTCCGTGCGCGACCAGCTTGGCCGCATACAGACTCTGGATAGCTTGAAAGGATCCAACGGCACCGTTCTGCTCTTTTTCCGTTCGGCGGACTGGTGACCCTTCTGCAAAGGGCAGCTGGTCCAGCTGCAAAGTGCCATCCCGCGATTCGAAAAGCAAGGCGTAAAGCTGGCGGCCATCAGCTACGACTCAGAAGAAATCCTGAAATTTTTTGCAGACCGGCACAAGATCGACTATCCCCTATTGGCGGACCCGGACTCGAAGACCATCAAGGCTTATGGTGTCTTCAACGCCGAAGCCACGGGAATGCAAAAGGGTTTTGCCCGCCCCGGATATTTTTTCATCGACGCCAACGGCATTATTCGCGAAAAATTCTGCGAAGCCAAATACCGCGAGCGGCTCACCGGCAATAGCATTATCGCTAAGCTTTTCCCGGAACTGGGACAGGAAGTCACCGAGACTGTCGAAGCTCCGCATCTTCAACTGACGCTCCAGCAATCTGATCCGACCGGCGTTCCGGGAACGCGCATCACGCTGGTTGCCGAACTACGGCTGCCTCAGGACGTGCATGTGTACGCACCCGGCACTCAGGGATATAAGCCCATTAAGCTCCTCATCGATCCCGTGCAAGCTCTGGAATTCAAACCGGCAGTTTACCCCGCATCCAAGACCCTCTATCTCCCAGCAATTAAAGAGAAGGTGCCGGTGTTCGATGGAACTTTTCGCATCAGCCAGGATGTGAAAGTGGACTCGGGGTCGGCGTTTTGGGGCTCGCTCGGGAAAGAAGGCAAACTCCTCACTATAACGGGAAAGCTTGAATACCAAGCTTGCGACAAAACCATCTGCTATGTGCCTACGTCCGTTCCCGTCAAATGGCAATTGCAGGTTTTTCCGCTAGATCGGACTCGCGCCCCGGCGGACATTCGGCACAAATAGCTAGGCCCCAAATCAAAACGATTCTTGAGTTGACCGATTGCGGATTCAAGTCAAGAATGATTGCACCATGGCGCAAAAACTAGCGGACAAGAAATTGGCGGTTCTGGGAACAGGAAAGCTTGGCGGAATCTTGCTGCGAGCGTACTTGAAGCAGGAGCTTTTCTCGCCGAAGCGCGTTACCGCAACCGTGAAGCACGCGGAAAAGGCCTCGGCGATGGCCAAGGAACTCGGCGTCTCCGTGTCCACCGAGAACAGCAAAGCGGTGCGCGGCGCGGACATCGTGCTCCTCGGCGTGAAGCCGCAAGTCGTCGGCGACGTCTTGAAAGAAATTGCGTCGGAGTTGAATGAAAAGACGCTGGTCATTTCCGTTGCCGCTTCCGTGCCCACCGGCTATATCGAGCAGCGCCTCGGCGGAAAAGTTCCCGTGGTGCGCGCAATGCCCAATACGCCGGCGTCTGTGGGGTGCGGCATGACGGGCATTTGCCGCGGCGCGCATGCGGAGTCCGAGCACCTGGAGATGGCGCGAGCCATGTTCAATGCCGTTGGGCGCACGGTCGTGGTTGACGAAAAAAACATGGACGCGGTGACCGGGCTTTCGGCCAGCGGGCCGGCATTCGCCTACATCATTCTCGAATCGCTCGCGGAAGCCGGCGTCAAAGTCGGTCTCCCTCGCGATGTGGCGACGCTGCTGGCAGCGCAGACCATGAAAGGTGCTGCTAGCGTGGTCTTGGAGACCGGCGACCACCCAGCGCTGCTCAAGGACGCCGTGACCACGCCTGCTGGATGCACTATCGACGGAATTATGGAACTGGAAGAAGGCAAGCTCCGCGTGACGCTCATCAAGGCCGTGGTGAAAGCCACCAGTCGCGCCGGAGAGCTCGTGTTCGAGAAGTAAGCCGCCTTATCATTGACAACGGTGATAGGATGCTGCTTGTGAGGACCTGATGCAGAGCGCCTACATCCCGGTGTTGATTTACGCGGCGCTGGTGATGGCGTTTCCCGCCGTAACACTGGTCCTGGCAAAGTTTATTCGGCCGCCTTCCACGTCGTATGGCGCGAAGCTCAAGCCCTATGAGTGCGGGATTCCCCCGGAGAGCGATGCCCGAGGGCGATATTCCGTGCGGTTTTATATCGTGGCAATGCTGTTCGTGATTTTTGACGTGGAGACCATGTTCCTTATCCCCTGGGCGATTCTCTATAAGGGCTGGGTCACGGTGCACCAGGGGCTGTTTGCTCTTGTTTCGATGGTGGTGTTCCTCGGAATCCTGCTCGCAGGGTATCTGTGGTTGTACAAAAAGGGTGCTCTTGAATGGGCCTGAGCCGAAGTTTCCCGCTCTCTTCAAATCCACCATCCTGTTCCCAAGTTCTTGTGATTGACTAGGTTTGCGGCGTGTGTTAGAAACGCGGCGTTTGAATTTTCGGCTGCTTCTCTGTGGCAGGTTGTGAACGGTACATGGTTCAGCACACCCTGCCGAACCCCGGGTCCATGGCTGACGAGCCCAAGGAACCTAAACCGCCTCAAGTCCCCACGGGCGATAAGCCCGCAAGCAGCGCAGCCCCTGTGTCCGAGGCCCCTGGCAAACCCGCAGGTGCGAGCGCACCCCCTGCTCCCCCGAAGGCGGCGACTCCTGCCCCGCCCAAACCGCCCGTGGTCTTGCAGACTCCCCTCGACAACGAACTCGTCCAGCGATTTCGCTCCAAGTTTGGGGCCGTGCTTGTGGAAGCCATCGAAGATCGCAAGCAGGCCATCCTGACCGTGGACCGCCCGCGCTTGGTGGAAATAGCGCTGCACCTACGCGACGAAGAGAAATTCGACATGCTCGCCGATTTGACGGCCGTCGACTGGCCCAAGCGCGAGAAGCGCTTCGACGTGGTGCTCGATTTGTATTCCTTCTCAAAGAACGAACGGCTCAGAGTGAAGGTGCAAGCCGCGGATGCGGAAGAAGTCCCCAGCGTCGTCAGCGTTTGGGCGGCGGCGGATTGGCAGGAACGCGAAGTGTTCGATATGTTCGGAATTATTTTTTCCGGGCACCCAAATTTGACACGCATTTTGCTGCCGGAGGAATGGCAAGGCTACCCGCTGCGCAAAGATTATGACATTTTGCAGCAGGACACTGCCTGGGTACGGGAAAATCTTGGAATTGAGAGCGGGCAGTGAAACGATTTCAGCCGTAAAGGGAACACGACCCTGAGTATCGACACCACTAACGATCACCAGACACTGTTGGGCGCGGATGAGCTGGTCATCAACATGGGGCCGCAGCATCCGTCCACGCACGGCGTTTTGCGCGTCAAATTGAAGCTCGACGGCGAGCGCGTGATCGGCTCGGAATGCATCATCGGCTACCTGCACCGCGGCGTTGAGAAAATCGCAGAGAACCGCACGTATCAGCAATTTGCTCCTTACGTGGACCGCATGGACTATGTCGCGGCGGTCAGCAGCGGCCTGGGATATTGCGAGGCGGTAGAAAAGTTGCTGGTAGTAGAGGCGCCTCCCCGGGCGCGCGTGATTCGCACCATCTTGACAGAGCTGCAGAGGATCGCCAGCCATCTCCTCTGGCTGGGCACGCATGCTTTGGACATCGGGGCGCTCACTCCGCTCTTTTACTGTTTCCGCGAGCGCGAAGAAATTTTGAAAATTTTTGAAAAGTATTGCGGCGCGCGCTTAACCACCCACGCCTTCCGCATTGGCGGGCTGCAATACGAAGCTTACGATACGTTCGAGAGGGAAGTGGAACGCTTCTGTCAGGATTTTGAATCGCGCATCGTGGAATACGAGGATTTGCTCACGCAAAACCGCATCTGGATCGGGCGCACCAAGGGCGTGGGAATTCTCTCCGCCGCCGATGCCATCGCGTTTGGCGTGACTGGGCCGGTGCTCCGCGCCAGCGGCGTAAAATGGGACATTCGCAAAGCCGCGCCTTATGCGGCCTACGATCAATACAAATTCGAAATTCCTGTCGGCACCACTGGGGACACCTACGACCGATACCTGGTGCGCATGGAAGAGATGCGGCAATCGCGGCTGATCTGCTTGCAAGCCATCGAAAATATTCCGGCCGGGCCGATCATGGCGAAAGTTGGGAAGGTACTGAAGCCGCCGCCGGGTGAGGTCTACCACGCCATTGAAGCGCCCAAGGGCGAAATCGGCTATTACATCGTGAGCGACGGCACGGTCATGCCGTACCGTGTGCACATACGCCCGCCTTCCTTCATTAATTTGCAGGCTTTCGATCGCATGGTTCGAGGACATCTGGTGGCGGATGTAGTTGCTATCATCGGAACGATTGATATTGTGCTTGGAGAAGTCGACCGATGAATGCCATCCTCCAGGCAACCATCGAGTTCTTAAGGCACTACTGGGCGCCGCTGCTCTGCGGCGTGGCCATCGTCGCGATCCTGCCGCTGGCCGTCGGCTACATCGTGTTGGTGGAACGCAAGCTCATGGCCGACATGCAAGCGCGCCTAGGTCCTATGCGCGTAGGCCCACACGGATTGCTACAACCGATTGCTGACGCGCTGAAATTGCTCATTAAAGAAGACATCATTCCCGACAACGCCGACAAGATGATTTTCTGGCTCGCGCCCGTTCTTTCCGTTGGCGCGGGACTGCTATCCATCGCTGGCTTAGCGATTGGCCCAGCTTTTCAGATCGCCCAAGACATCAACATTGGCATTCTCTTTGTTGTCGGCATCAGCGCGATGGGAATTTTCGGCATCGTCCTGGGCGGATGGGCTTCCAACAGCCACTATTCGTTGATGGGCGCGCTACGCAGTTCCGCGCAGTTGGTTAGTTACGAGACCGCCGCGGGCATGGCCCTGGTAAGCGCCCTCCTATTCACGGGCACGCTGAATATCAAATCCATCGTGGAAGTGCAGAGCAACGAGGGCATCTGGTTCGTGATGCTGGCCCCGGTGGCCTTCTTCACTTATCTTGTCGCTTCCATCGCGGAGACCAACCGCGCGCCGTTCGATTTGCCGGAGGCGGAATCCGAACTCGTCGCCGGGTATATGACGGAGTTCAGCGGTTTCCGTTGGTCGCTCTATTTTCTCGCCGAATACACCAACATGATCGTGGTAGCTTCCGTGGCCACGACTTTATTCCTCGGCGGCTGGCTTCGGCCCTTCGCTCACGTTTCCTGGCTGAATTCTCTGGATTTTCTTCCCACGCTCTTCATGGTCGTCGTCGCCGCCTATTGCGTCCTTCGCATGCCAAAGCAACCCACCCGCGTGCAGCAGTTGTTCATGCTGGCCGTGGCAGGATTGTGTTTTGTCGTGGCGCTGGTGCTGCTGGTGCCCGTTGTGGTGCCGATTGCCCATCCGTTTTATGCCGGCATTCACGGCGGCTTTTGGTTCATTTGCAAGGTGAGCCTATACATCTATTTCTTCATGTGGCTGCGATTCACGATCCCGCGGTACCGCTTCGACCAGTTGATGCGCCTCGGGTGGCACTTCCTGATCCCGCTTTCCATCATCAATGTCTTGCTGGTTGGTGTGGCTCTGATCGCCGCATCGTACTTGAACTTGCATGGCTGGGGATTGCTCTTGGTTACGACTCCCGCCGCCGTCATCACTCTTATAGTCGCGCTGCTGATTCTGTCCGCCGAGAAACAACGCGACGTCCGGCACGATCCCAACGCCGCTTCGGATTTTTATGCTGGATAAAGTCCTGTTTTATTTCTTCGCCGCGATCGCCGTGGCCAGCGCCGCCCTCATGGTCACGCGCCGAAACGTTGTTCATGGCGCCATCTTTCTGATCACGGCACTGCTCGCCACTGCTGGAATTTTCTTGCAACTGCGCGCCGAGTTTTTGTTCATCGTCCAAATCATTCTTTACGTCGGCGGCATCATGGTGCTGTTCGTCTTCGTGATCATGCTTGTCAATTTGGACGTCGCGCTCCAGCAGATTCAGTTTGCGCGCAAGAAGTGGGTCGCTCTCCTGGTCGCGTTGGCGCTGGCCGCTCAAGTCGGGCTCATGTTCTGGTCGTCCGGCAAAATGCCGGGGCAGGGCTTACCGGTTTTGACGGCCGCCGCCGCGACGAGCTTGCCGCCCAATTCCGAAACGGTGGCGCACAGCCTGTTCGAATCGTATCTGTTGCCGTTTGAGATTGCCTCGGTCTTATTGCTCGTGGCCATGATCGGCGCCGTCGTCATGGCCAAGAAAAGGACGTAACGCAGCGATGCTTCCGATCGAGAACTATCTGTTCCTGAGTCTCGCTCTCTTCATCATCGGCGTGATCGGCGTCGTCACGCGTCGCAACGTCATCGTCGTGCTCATGTCCATCGAGCTGATTTTGAACGCCGTGAACATCAACCTGGTGGCCTTTTCCCGTTTGTACGGCGACGTCACGGGCCAAGTTTTTGCGCTGTTCATCATTGCCGATGCCGCTGCCGAAGCCGCCGTGGCGCTCGGAATCATCATCGCGTTCTTCCGCAATCGCGAAACGGTCTTGGAAGACGAAATGGATTTGCTGAAGTGGTAGCGCAAGAAATGAAAGAAGAAAACAAACTGGCATGACGCCCACGGGCTACTTTCTCGCTCATCTCTGGCTCATTCCGCTGTTTCCCCTGGCCACAGCGGCGCTCATGCTTTTCTTCGGCAAGCGCTTGCCGAATAACGCCGTCAGTGTGCTTTGTGTCGGCAGTGTCTTTGTGTCGTTCATCCACGCGGCCGGCGCAGTGATTCAATTACTTTCCGCCGCTCCCGAAAACCGCGTCGCTCAACAAATCATGTTCGAATGGCTCACCCCCGGCCCGATGCAAACAACCAGCGGCCAGGCCATCCGCTTCGTCGCCGACTGGGGCTTCCTCCTCGATCCGCTTTCTTGTGTCATGGTGCTGGTCGTCACCGGCGTCGGTTTTCTCATCCACGTCTACTCCATCGGCTACATGGGCCACGAAGGCGGCTACTACCGCTTCTTTGGCTACATGAACCTCTTCATGTTCGCCATGCTGACGCTGGTCCTCGCGAACAATATGCTTCTCATGTTTGTCGGTTGGGAAGGCGTCGGCCTCTGCAGCTACTTGCTGATCGGTTTTTATTTCCTGAAAAAATCCGCTTCCGACGCCGGCAAAAAGGCCTTCATCGTCAACCGCATTGGTGACGCTGGCTTCATCCTCGGCATTCTTCTCACCGCCGTCACGCTTGGCAGCGTCCGCTTTACCTCGCAAGGCTTGCCCGACACATCTGGCGCTTCAGGAATTTTGCAAGTCTTAAAAGCAGCCAGGGATTCCGGAACGTTGGCAGTCCTCCTCCCGACGATGACCGCCATCGCCCTCCTGCTCTTCATCGGCGCGGCGGGCAAATCTGCGCAGATTCCTCTCTACGTTTGGCTCCCTGACGCCATGGAAGGCCCCACTCCGGTCAGCGCGCTGATCCACGCTGCCACCATGGTCACCGCCGGCGTCTACATGGTCGTGCGCATGAACGCCATCTACCAACTCTCGCCGGTGGCCTTGAATGTGGTCGCCGTAGTCGGCGCAACAACCGCAATCTTCGCGGCCTCCATGGCCCTCGTCCAAAACGACATCAAAAAAGTTCTCGCCTATTCCACCATCAGCCAGCTTGGCTACATGTTCCTGGCGTTAGGCGTCGGCGCCTTCGCCGCTGGAATTTTCCACCTGATGACCCACGCCTTCTTCAAGGCGCTCTTGTTCCTCGGCGCTGGCAGCGTCATTCACGCCATGTCCGGGGAACAGGACATCCGCAAGATGGGCGGACTATGGGATAAAATTCCGTATACCGCGTGGACTTTTGCCGCCGCCACTCTGGCGATCGCCGGAATTTTTCCTTTCGCCGGATTCTTCAGCAAAGATGAAATTCTCGGCCAGGCCTTCGACCGCTTTTTCCTGCTGTGGATCGTCGGCTATATCACCGCGGGCTTGACGGCCTTCTACATGTTCCGGCTTTTCTTTCTTACTTTCATTGGGTACTGCCGGGCGGACGAGCACGTGGAGAAGCATATTCACGAGTCGCCGCGGCCGATGGTGCTGCCCCTTATGATTCTCGCGGGCTTTTCACTCATCGGCGGCTGGATTGGGTGGCCGGAAGTGCTGAGAGGAGAAAACCGTTTTGAGCGCTTTCTCGATCCCGTTCTGGGTGGCGTTATGCCAGAGACGGGAACAGTGAGAATCGCGCACCATGCTTTTTTCAAGGAGATTTTCCTGATGTTGGCGTCATTGGCCATCGTCGCCGCAGGTTTTTGGTTCGCGTACGAATTTTATCACTCCAAGAGAATCGCTCCAGAATTGATTGCCGCAAAATTGCCGAAGCTGTACCAATTACTCGTGCACAAGTATTATGTCGACGAAATTTACGACGCCGCCGTGGTCGATCGCACCAAAGACCTCGGCACTCTGTTCGGCCTCTTCGATGCCAACGTCATCGACGGCGTGGGCGTCAACGGCGCCGGCTGGCTCGCCCGCTTCGTTTCCAAACTTTCCATGTGGTGGGACAAGTGGATCATCGACGGCCTCCTGAATTTGACCGCCAAGATGATGCAGCTTCTGAGCTATCCGGTCCGTCTGCTGCAAACCGGAATGTTTTCCAGTTACGCGATGCTGATTTTGGTCGGCCTAGTCGTTCTTCTGGCGTATTACGGGCACCATGTGCAGGTCATGCTGCGCAGCGTGCGCTGAGAGGCGATGAGAATGGACTTTTTTGCTAATCATATCTTGAGCGCGGTGTTGTTTACTCCGCTCGTGGGCGCCTTGCTCATGTTGCTCATCCCGCGCGAAAACGAGAACGCCCACAAAATCATGGGGAATGTCTTCGGCGTCCTCGGCTTCCTGGTTTCGCTTCCACTGCTTCGCTGGTGGAATCCGGGGGATCGGCCCTTTTCCTTCGAAGAAACCGCCAATTGGATACCCTCCATTGGCGCGAAATATCATCTCGGCATCGACGGCATTAGCCTGCTGCTCGTCATGCTCACCACGTTCCTCGGCATGATCGCCATTCTCTCGTCCTGGAGCGCCATTCATCTGCGCACCAAGGAGTATTACATTCTGCTCTTGCTGTTGCAGACCGGCATGCTCGGCGTCTTCGTTTCCCTCGATTTCTTCCTCTTCTACGTTTTCTGGGAAGTGATGCTTGTCCCCATGTACTTCCTCATCGGCGTTTGGGGCAGCGACCGCCGCCTCTACGCCGCCATCAAATTTTTCCTGTACACCCTGGCCGGTTCCGTGGTGATGCTGCTGGCCATCCTGGCGCTCTACTTCTACGCTCCTGCAGGCCCGGGTGCGACCCGCACTTTCGATGTTCCCACGCTGCTCGCCGCCGCCGAGCACTTTACCGACCCGCTGAAAGTCTGGCTCTTTTGGGGCTTCTTCTTCGCTTTCGCCATCAAAGTCCCGATGTTTCCGTTCCACACCTGGCTCCCCGACGCGCACACGGAAGCGCCCACCGCTGGCTCCGTCATCCTCGCCGGTGTCCTCTTGAAAATGGGCACGTACGGTTTCATTCGCTTTTCTCTCCCGCTACTCCCAACCGATGCTGCCTTGAGACACAAGATCATTGAAATCGTCATCGTGCTTTCCTTAATCGGCATCATTTACGGCGCGCTCGTTTGTCTCATGCAAAAAGACATGAAGCGCCTCATCGCTTACAGCTCCGTCAGCCATCTCGGCTTCTGCACGCTGGGAATTTTCGCGCTCACGCCCAATGGCCTCGCCGGCAGCGTGCTCCAGCAGATCAACCACGGCATTTCCACGGGCGCGCTCTTCTTGATCGTCGGCGTGCTCTACGAGCGCCGCCACACTCGCATGATCTCCGAGTTCGGCGGCTTGGCGACGCCCATGCCGAATTTCGCCGCCATCTATTTGATCGTCAGCCTCAGTTCTCTCGGCATGCCGTTGCTGAACGGCTTCATCGGAGAGTTCACCATCTTGCAGGGCGCCTTCCAGGTAAGCAAAGCCTGGGCCGCCTGGGGCTCGCTCGGGGTCGTGCTTGGCGCGGCATACCTCTTGTGGCTCTACCAGCGGGTGATGTTCGGCCCGGTCACGCAATTCGCCAACGAAGAGTTGCCAGACTTGAATCTGCGCGAGTATGCCACGCTCGTTCCGCTCGTGATTCTGGCGTTCTGGATCGGCATCTATCCCAAGCCGTTCTTCAACCTCATCGAAAAGCCCGTGCAAAGAATCGTCGAGCAGGTGAACCCGCATTTCTATGAAGCGGAGCGCGCAAAATTGCCTCCCGCGGAACTCCACGCCGCTGCGGCGGAGACGAAATAGCCGCCGCATGAGCGTCCCCATCATCAACTCGCTTCTCAGCTATCTCCAGGGTGACGGCGCCGTCATCCTTCCGGAGATCGAACTCGTCCTCTTTGGACTAGGCATCCTGCTGATCGATTTCTGGATCGAGGAAAAAGAAAAAATCCTGAATGCCGGCCTGGCGCTCGCGGGCACATTGTTCAGCGCCTTCACTCTGTGGCGGCTGCGAGGCGCAGTCGCGGTGCGGGGCGACCTCTATGGATTCCGCGAGTCGGTGGTGATCGATCCTTTTTCCCTCTTTTTCGCAGCCCTCTTCCTGGCGGCCACCGCGCTTGTGATTCTCTTGTCCGTGAAGTACCTGGAAATCGAGAAAGAGCAAGAAGGCGAATACTATGCCCTTCTCCTCTTTGCTTGTGTCGGAATGATGTTCATGGCCTCCGGCATCGACCTCATCGTCATGTTCCTTGGGCTGGAGACCATGGCCCTCAGCTTCTACGTGCTCAGCGGTTTCCTCCGCCGCGAAAAGCGTTCGAATGAAGCTGCCCTCAAGTATGTCCTGCTCGGCGCCTTCAGCTCCGGAATCCTGGCCTACGGTTTTTCAATACTCTATGGCTTGACTGGAACGACCAGCATTGGAAACATGCGGGCGGCTTTTGATCCGCGAAGTCGTCTGGCAGCGGTGATCGAGTACAGCCGTCTATCTGGGGGACTGGGCGACCAAGCACGCCAGGTCCTCTCGGAGCGGTATCCGGCGGCGCTACACGTCGATCCCTCGTTGCTGCACAAAGCGCCTCTTTTTCTTGCTGCGGCGTTTGTGCTGGTCGCTGTGGGCCTCTTCTTCAAAATTGCCGCGGTGCCTTTTCATCAATGGGCTCCCGACGTTTACGAAGGCGCGCCAACTCCTGTCACTGCCTATGTCAGCGTGGCCTCCAAGACTGCCAGCTTTGCGCTGCTCTTGCGATTGTTTACCTCCGTTTTCGAGTCTTCCCATCCGGCGTGGATTTATCTGATTGCTGGCGTGGCCGTCGCTTCGCTCACTTGGGGCAATCTCGCCGCCTTGACCCAAACGAACGTAAAGCGCCTCCTCGCCTACTCTTCGATTTCCCACGTTGGCTACATCCTGCTCGGTCTCGTGGCCTGGAACTCCACCGCGTTCACGGGCATAGCTTTCTACTTGCTCTCCTACGTTTTTATGACCGCGGGCGCGTTTGCGGTCATCATCGTTCTTCGCCAGAAAGGCTTGATCGGCGAGGAACTCGACGACTTGAACGGCCTTTACCAGCGCAGCCCCGCCGCTGCCGTACTGCTCCTCATTTTCATGCTTTCGCTTGCGGGCATCCCTCCCACCGCCGGCTTCATGGGCAAGTACTTCATTTTCCTTTCGCTCATCGAGACGCACCACCCCGTTCTCGCCGTTTTCGCCGTCCTTTATATCGTCCCCGCGCTTTACTACTACTTCCGCATCGTGGTCCACGCTTGGCTCAAGCAGCCCGGCGAGGCCCCGCGTCCCGTCATGACCGGCGCCCAGGCCATCGCCCTGGGCATCGCCCTGTTTGTCACCCTCGCCGCTGGGTTGTATCCTGAGCCTTTCACAAAGCTCGCCCAATATGCCTTCGGACAATAAGCCGGAAAACCCCCCGTCACCCTCAGCGGAAAAGGCCAAGGAAGCCTCCAATCAGGCAGCCATGGCCATGGAGCTGCCTTTCGTCCTCGTCTCGGCTGTCGTTGTCGGTGGGCTCTTGGGGTATCTTCTCGATCGCTGGTTGCACAGCAAGCCGGTTTTCCTGCTCCTTCTTGGCGGCATAGGCTTTTACGCCGGTGTGCGAGACATTCTCCGGCGGCTCGGAGGAAGCGGCGATGGTACCAAGCGCAGCTGAATCCGTGCCCGCTGCCCTTACCGAACGGCGCATCTCTCGCCTGACCCTGCTCATCGGCCTGCTCGCAGCTCTGGTGGTCGCTCTGCTTCGCAACCGGCTATGGGGCGCGGGCTTAGGGATTGGCGCGGTCCTTTCGTGGCTGAATTTTCGCTGGCTCCGGCGGGGTTTGGATGCTTTAGTCATTGCCTCCACTGCTCAAGCTGGCAAAGATAAGCCGGTTGTTCCCCTTCAGAGCTATTTCGGCATGCTCTTCCGCTATGGGTTGATAGCCCTCGCCTTGTATGTTATTTTTATCTATCTGAGAGTTCCCCTGGTTAGCATGATCGTGGGTTTGTGTGCTTTGGGAGCTGCCACCGTCGCCGCGAGCGTGTACGAAATCTTGTATCCTGTGGACTAAGGAATGGTCGAACACGTCACCGGACTTACGCTGCTCGTGAATCATTACCTGGGGCCATTTGCAATGGCGTTGCTTTCCTGGCTCCACGTCACACCCGAAAATCCCGAGACCCCTATTCCGCAACATGTGGTGATGGGCGTCGTGGTGCTGATTCTCGGCTCGCTGCTGGCGCTGTTTCTCCGCTCGCGCCTTTCCGTCGAGAAGCCGGGAGCTACTCAGCAAGTGGCCGAACTTCTCCTCACCAACCCGCTGGGCTTCGGCATCCAGGATCTTCTTGAAGAAAATGTCCATCACGGTGCCCTCCAGCTCGTTCCGTTCGTCGGTACTGTCTCCGTTTTTGTGCTCTTGTCGAATCTTCTCAGCGTCTTCCCGCTTTTTGCCGCTCCCACTGCTAACAAAACGGTTCCGTTGGGCTGCGCGATTCTCACTTTTTTGTATTTCAACTGGCAAGGAATCAAGCACCACGGCGTTGGCCATTACCTGTTGACGTTTGCCGGTGCCCCGAAAAAGTTGGGCGATTGGTTTCTAGCTATCTTGCTTTTCCCCGTTGAAATCGTCAGCACCTCGGCTCGTATTCTCTCCCTGACGGTCCGCCTCTGGGCCAACATCCTGGCGAGTGACCTCCTCTATACGATTTTCTTGAGCCTATTTTCCTTGGCCACGGTCGCGGCTTGGTCGAAGTCTTCGGTCTTCGGCATGGTTATCGCCGTGCTGCCCGCCACCATTCCCATCGCTTTTATCGGCCTGCATATTTTTGTGGCCATCATTCAGGCTTACATTTTCACGGTTCTGCCCTCGGTCTATCTGGGCATGGCCACGGCCGACGAGCACTAATCTAGTTTTGCCGGTGATTCGTTTCCGGCAATGCGCTGCTTCAGTGTGCGCCCGGCGGCACGGTGTCCGGGAACCACCTCCTGGCGGCGATTCATAAGGAGGAAGTGATGAAGAAGTGGACGATGGTGTTGGTGGCGCTCGCGGCGGCGATGTTGATTGCTCCGTCCGCGTTCGCGCAAGACTCCGCAGGAGCGGCCGGAAGCAAGGGCCTTTTGGCCATTGCCGCGGGCTTCGGCATGGCTCTGGCGGCTTTTGGCGGCGCGCTGGGGCAGGGCCGTATCGCCTCGGCGGCTTGCGAAGGCATGGCCCGCAATCCCGGAGCCGCGGCGGCCATCCGCGCGGCTATGATTCTCGGTTTGGTGTTCGTCGAAACGCTCGCGCTCTTCACCCTGGTAATCATCTTCGTGAAGATTTGAATCCCGCGTACCGGAGTTTAGAAAGGGTTTCGGAAACGGCTCGGCGGCGCAACCCTCCGGGCCGTTTTCCTTTCGCCAAGCCGTCCCCAACGCGATGGGCCTCCAAGTCACCGGAAAAATCTAACCTATGGAGGGCTTGCCGTGCCTTCGCCAAAGAGCTAACGCCCGAGAAGCGTCGGCTGCAGAATGAACTGGATGACGGGATTGGGGTAAAGCCCGAACAGAATCGTGCCCGCGACGGTAATTAGCAGCACCACGTTCACGCCGATTGGGAAGTACACCGGTCCGAGCGCCTGCACTTCCGCGCTGGACTCGCGCATATACATCACCACGATCACACGCAAGTAGTAGTAAGCCCCAATCACGCTGTTGATGGCCATCAGCGCCGCAAGCCACAGCAGGTGCGAATTCACGGCCGCCTTGAAAATATAAAACTTGCCGAAGAAACCCGCCGTCACCGGCAGTCCGAGCAGCGAAAGCAAGTAAACGCTCAGCGCCGCCGCCACCCACGGCTGCCGCTGCGAAAGCCCCGCGTAGTCGTCCAGCGAAAGATTCTTCTCGCCCATGCCGCCCAACTGCGAAACGATCGTGAAGGCCCCAAGCTTCACCAGGGCGTAGCTAAGGAGATAAAAAAGCACCGCCGCATAAGCCGGCGCCGCGTCAGAAGAATTATCGCGCGCCATCAGCGTGACCGCCGCAAACGCCACCAGAATATAGCCGGCGTGCGCGATCGAACTGTACGCCAGCAGCCGCTTCACGTTGGTCTGCACCAGTGCGCCCAGGTTCCCAGCGAACATCGTAAGCGCCGCGAGCACCCAGAAGGCCCAGAACCAGAAGTGGGTCGCCGCCGGAACCGTTGCGAAGATCCGCAGCAACAAAGCAAAAGCCGCCGCCTTCGGTCCCGCAGAAAAAAGCGCGGTGACCGGCGTCGGCGCTCCTTCATAAACGTCCGGCGTCCAAACCTGGAACGGCGCCGCGGCCACTTTGAATCCCAGCCCGATCAGAATCATTGCCAGTCCCAGCTCGAATAGCGTGCTGTGAAGCAGCTCCGCGGAGTCCATCTTCAGGAGCATCGTCGTGCCACTTGAACCGTACACCAGAGCAATTCCGTAGAGAAAAAAAGCCGTGGCAAACGAACCCAGCAGAAAATACTTCATCGCCGATTCGCTGGACTTCAGCGCATCGCGCCGATATCCCGCCAGGATGTAGCTGGAAATCGAACTCATCTCCAGGCCGATGAACGCGGTCAGCAATTCCTGCGCCGAAGCCAGCACGCCCATCCCCGCCGCCGCGAAGAGCAGCAGCGAATAAAACTCCGCAAAGGGCAGCCGTTCCCGCTCTAGGTAAGGCCCTGCAGCCAACACCACCAGAAACGCCACCGTGCCTACCAGCAGCCGGAAAAAGAAACTGAACGAATCGGATTGCACCAGCCCGCCAAATCCCGGCCCGGCGTGCATCGCCGCCGTCACCGAGGCCGCCG
>Ga0307475_10000088_pt1 | contig 50180 bp, 31 predicted proteins | sample atmos_gasesECM1C_FD_203317 | JGI IMG/M metagenome (GOLD analysis project Ga0307475, IMG submission 203317) | Hardwood forest soil microbial communities from Morgan-Monroe State Forest, Indiana, United States - atmos_gasesECM1C_515 | ecosystem: Environmental > Terrestrial > Soil > Temperate... | reverse complement strand
CTCGGAAATACTCCCATTTCCCCTTGCGCCCCAAATGAACCCTCCCCAAATCTTCTTTGTCTCGGGTTACATCTTAAATGGCGCGACGTTGTCCCCTCTGGTTACATTTTAGATGGCGCGATACGCGGTGTTTACTGGGTTCGATTGCGGGAGTAAAATGAGTTGAACTGATTGAGTTGTGCCTCATACAGCCGTTAGACTGCATCCAGTAACTGAGACTTCCCTCTAGGAGCGTCCAAGATGGCCACTGCTACTCTCACCAAGCCCGCCGCGAAGGGAGGCAGCTTCCTCCTGGAATCACCGCAGCCTAGCGACGTGTTCACGCCGGCTGACCTGACCGACGATCAGAAACTGATCGGTCAGACGGCGGAAGAGTTCGTCCTCAAGGAAGTCTTCCCGTTCATCAAGGACCTGGAAAACAAGAAGCCCGGGCTGATGGCGCAACTGGTGAAGAAGGGCGGCGAAGTCGGTTTGATGGGAAGCGGCGTGCCGGAGGAATTTGGCGGCGCGGGGCTAGACAAAATTTCCACCACCGTGCTGACCGAGAAACTTTCAATTTACGGCGGCTTTGCAGTGACCCACGGAGCGCACGCCGGTATCGGCACTTTGCCGATCGTTTATTTCGGCACGGAGGCGCAGAAGAAAAAATACCTGCCCAAGCTGGCGACCGGCGAGTGGATCGGCGCGTACTGTCTTTCCGAACCGCAGGCCGGCTCCGATGCGCAGAACTCCCTGACGCGCGCGGAACTGAATAAAGAAGGCACGCATTATATCCTCAACGGTCAGAAGATGTGGATCACCAACGGCGGCTTCGCCGATGTTTACATTGTGTTCGCAAAAATTGACGGCGAAAAATTTTCTGCGTTCATCGTCGAACGCACTTTCCCCGGCTTCAAGCCCGGCAACGAAGAGCATAAGATGGGCATTCATGGCAGCTCGACGACGCCGATTTTTTTGGAAAACTGCAAAGTGCCGAAAGAAAACTTACTTCATGAAATCGGCCGCGGGCATATTGTGGCGTTCAATATCCTGAATGCGGGACGCTTCACACTCGGCGCTTCCTGCGTGGGCGGCTCGAAGCACGTGCTGACGACAGCCTCGAAATACACCAAGGAGCGCAAAGCCTTTGGAAAACAAATCGGCGACTTCGGCTTGATGAAAGAAAAACTGGCCGAAATGGCCATTCAGATTTTCGCGGTGGAATCGATGGTGTACCGGTCGGCGGGAAACATCGAAGCGGCCATGGCCGCGGCTTCCGGCTCCGGCGACAAGATCCAGAACACCATGAAAGTTCTAGAAGAATACGCCATCGAGAGCTCCATCGCCAAGGTATACGGCAGCGAAATGCTCGATTTCGTGGTGGACGAAGGCGTGCAAATCTTCGGCGGCTACGGATTCCATGAAGAGTATCCAGTGTGCCGCGCCTACCGGGATTCGCGCATCAACCGCATTTTTGAGGGCACCAACGAAATCAACCGCATGCTCATCATTCAGATGCTGATGAAGCGCGCGATGGGCGGACAACTGCCGCTGATCCCCGCGGCGATGAAGCTGGCCGACGAAATTCTCGCGGGGCCGTCGTTCGAGGAAGCGCCGGAAGGCGTACTCGCCAGCGAAGCGCGCGTCGTCGCCAACTCCAAGAAAATGTTTTTGCAAGCCGCCGGAGGCGCCGTACAGAAATTCCGCGAAAAGCTGGCCGACGAACAAGAACTGATCGGCGCGCTTTCAAACGTGGTCATGGAAATTTACGCGATGGAATCCTGCCAGCTCCGCGCGCAGAAAGCCGCGGCAGCCAAGGGCGAATCCGCCTCGCAAATCATGATCGATGTCGCGCGCGTTTTCATCAGCGAAGCCGCCGAGCGCGTCGAGCACGAAGCCAAACGCGCCATTGCCGCCATCCACGAGGGCGACATGCTCACCACCCAGGTGGCCGTCCTGAAGCGTTTTGCGAAGCGCGCTCCGGTGGACACCATCGCGCTGCGCCGCCGCGTGGCCGCTGCCGTACAGTCCCAAGACCGCTACCCGCTCGAAGGGCGCTAGCGCTCGAGCGGAGCCGAAGTTTCCGTCTAAGCAATCCTACCCATCATCACCGCGTACCGTCCCGTATCTCGGAGAGCACTTCTGCCGACGGATTGTGCAAAGGGCCTGAAAATTTCTCCTAAAATGGATTTGAACAAGAAAATTCAGCTCGAAACGCGAGAGTTTACGACGAGCAATGTCCCGAAAAACCCTCATCCTTGCCGCGGTTATTGTCGCGCTGCATCTTTTCGAAGCAGCGACGCTAGGCACGACCACGTCCGGATCTTTGCTGGCAAATCTCCTGGAAATCCTCGCTTGCGGTTTTGCCGCGGTGATGGCGTTTGGAGCATCTCGCCGCGGTCACGGCTTGAGCCGCCCCTTCTGGATGATATTCGGCGCGGGAGTGGCCATGTGGGGTTTGGCGAATCTGGGCTGGATGTACTACGAAGTTGTGCTACACATCGAGCCGCCCACGACCTCCGCGGTACGATTCCTATTCGGTCTGGAAATCGTGCTCCTTGCCATGGCGTTGTTCCTAGACCAGAACAAGGACTCTTCGCGGATTGACGCGGAGTCCGCTCTGGACTTCATCCAGATTGGGATCGTCTTCTTTTTTATTTACGTCGAATATTATTACTTGCCGGCTTACCGCCTTGACGAGCACTCCGCGTTCTTGCGGGAGATGCGCGTCGAAAACGCGGAAGATGTCCTGCTCACCGCGCTTGCGGCGTTCCAGGCTCTGCGCGCCCGCAAACGGCATATTCGAAGGCTCTATGGCGGCCTCGCTTTCTACCTGCTTTTCCTGACGGTGTGCGCGGCCCTGGCGCAATACCTGCAAAATGTTAGGCCCGCCCCCACAGGGACGTTGCGGGATTTGCTATGGACACTGCCGTTTCTTGTTGCTGCAACATGGGCGGCAGGATGGAAGCCGGGTACGCCGGAGGAATCCAGCACACGTCTTCAGTGCAAGACGGTTGGCGAATTAATAGTAACCAACGCCACTTTCGCGCTGGCGCCATTGATCATCCTCTGGCAAGTCTCGCAACTTGGACCGGAGTGGCGCTTGCTTCGTTTCTCGCTTCTTGGTGTATCGATCGTGTGCTTCGCCGCGCGTCTGGGAATCAGCCAATTTCGCGAGGCCAAAGGCGCCGACGACCTGCAGACGCAAACTCTGGCCATGGAATCCGCCATCAACGGCATGGCCATTCTCGACGCCCAAGGAAAGTACATTTACGTCAACCCTTCGTACGCAAGAATGATCGGATATGCGTATCCGGAGTCGCTCCGAGGAAAATGCTGGAACGAGACGTGCAATCTCGACGATGTGGCGCCCGTTCAAACCGACCTTCGAAATGGCTTGAAGGAGCACGGCAAGTGGTTTGGGCCGATTACCGTGCATCATGCCGACGGCACGGTGCTGTCCCTGGAAGTGGCGATCACTTTGCTGCCCGGTGGCGGCACCATCTGCGTGACGAGCGACATCACGCAAAGGCTAAACGCGCAGCGTGCCAGCGCCGAAGCCGAAATCAAACATCGCCTGATTGTCGAGCGGGTCGCTGCCGTCAGCTATATCGCGGAAATTGGCGTTCATGGCCAATGGTATTACGTCAGTCCGCAAATAGAAACGATTCTTGGCTACACACCGGAGGAGTGGCTCCCTGAATCGCCCAACTGGCTCAGCCACATCGTTCCGGAAGACCATCACGTCGTTCGAGCCGCCGAAGACGCCAGTGGCCGCGGAGAGCCGTTCCAAGCGGAGTACCGCTTCATTCGCAAAGACGGCAAAGTCGTGTGGGTCAGTGACAATGCCGTGGTGGTTCACGGCAGCTACAGTCATCCGGTGATGGAAGGATTGCTTGTTGACATCACCGATCGCAAGCTACTTGAAAATCAGCTGCAGCAATCGCGCCGCATGGAAGCGGTGGGACGGCTGGCCGGCGGAATCGCGCACGACTTCAACAACTTGCTGACCATCATCAAGGGCTACGCCGAGATGGCCTTGAACCGCGCCAGCGTTCCGGCGGAACTGACCACTGATATTCAGCAGATTGGCAACGCCGCGGAACGCGCCTCCACGCTCATTCGGCAGTTGTTGGCCTTCAGCCGCAAACAGGTGTTGCAGCCCAAGTCGCTGGACCTGAACGCCATCGTGGAAGGTCTGGATAAACTCTTGAATCGCTTGATGGGCGCGAACATCCAAATGCGCACGGCCTGCAGCGCAAGCCTCGGAACGGTAAAGGCCGACCCGGCGCAAATCGAACAAGTCATCATGAACCTGGTGGTGAACGCAAGAGACGCCATGCCCGACGGCGGGCGGCTTACCATCGAAACGGCCAACGTTGAGCTGGACGCCAACTACGCGCGCGACCATGTCTCCGTGAAGCCCGGGCCTTATGTCATGCTGGCCGTCTCCGACACAGGAATGGGCATGGATTCCGAAACGCAAGCCCACATCTTCGAGCCCTTCTACAGCACCAAGGGAGGACGCGGCACGGGGTTGGGCCTCTCGACCGTCTACGGCATTGTCAAGCAGAGCGGCGGGTATATTTGGGTCTACAGCGAATCGGGCAAGGGCACCACTTTCAAAATCTATCTCCCTCGCGTCGAGGAACCGGTCGCACCTGCTTCCGTTAAAATGGAAGAAGCCGGCGATCGCAAAGGATGCGAGACCATCCTGCTGGTCGAAGATGAAGCAGCCGTGCGCGAACTGGCGCGCACGATTCTTGCTGCACAGGGCTACTTCGTGCTGGTGGCGGAGAGCGCCAGGGAAGCCGAGCAGATTGCCGCGAAGAAGTTGCGCGACATTGACCTCTTGCTCACCGACGTGGTCATGCCCGGAGAAAGCGGCCGCGAACTGGCTCGCCGGATCACGGCCCTAAACGCTAGAGTGCAAGTCCTCTTTATGTCCGGTTACACCGATAACGTCATCGCGCATGGCGGCGTACTGGAAGCCGGCGTTGCTTTTCTGCAAAAGCCGTTCACTCCCCGCGCTTTGACGAACAAAGTCCGCGAACTCCTCGACAAGCCCGTTCCCGCAAAACAATAGGTGCGGTTAATCGCCAATGGTGGTGATTGGTTTCCCGCGATTTGCCGCCATACTTCGCCGCGACGGGATTCCGGCCGGCACGATCAATGAGCTGCTGCAAGCGAAATAGTTCTTCCCGTGGCCGCGGACTGGCGCGCGGCGTCGAGAATTTCCGTAACAATAACGTTCGTTTCAAGCGAGGAAAGTCCGTCCGGTTTCATGCCGCTGAAAAGCACGGCCCGCAAATAGGAAACCGAATCTTCCTTTGTTTTTTGCAAAGGCTTGGCATCAACCGGGGTTTCCTGTTTTTCAGGGAGCCGCACGCGCAGAGCATCTCGTCCGACGGTGATGACATAGCCCTTCTGCCCGTACACTTCCATATCTTTTCTGGAAAACGGCCAATTCCAAGAAGCCTGCACGATGGCCTGCGCATTTGGATAGGTCAAAATGATAGTGGCCTCGTCATCCACTCGTGGATAGATATCCGGCTTGATGCGCTGCGTCACGGCGGTCACCGAATCCGGCCTGCGGCCATCCATCAGCCAAGTCGCCAAGTCTGCGCCGTAGCAGCCAAAGTCAAATAGCGCGCCTGCACCGTTTAATTTGGGATCGCTCAACCAGGCGAGAAACTCCGGCCCGACGTTGATTTCTTTTGGGCCCTGATGCCCGTCATGCACGACAATCTTTCGGATTTCTCCGAGAGCATTCTCATGCACCAAGTCGTAGGCCGCTTGATTGCTGCGGTACCACGTCGTTTCGTAATTCACCAGAACCTGAATCTTCGCGTCGCGCGCAGCCTTCTCAATCGCCCGTGCGTCTTCGATGCTAACCGCCAGCGGTTTTTCCATCATCACCGGAACGCCATAGCGCGCGCAGATCTCCACCACGCGCCGGTGATCGTAAGTAGTCGTGTACGCCAGCACCGCTTGAGGATGCGTGGCCTTCAGCATCGCGTCCAGGTCGGTATAGAAGAGGCTTGGCGCTAGTGCGTACGTTTTTTCAAACTGTGCGACTAATTTTCCGTCCGCCTCGGAGATTCCCACAACCTGCAGATCCGTTCTTTTCTTAAACTGGTCGAAGAATCCCGAGGCGTGCCCATGCGCCAGGCCCGCCATCGCCACGCGCAACGGCGCTTCTTCTTTCATCGCGGAGTTCGCCTGGCCGCGCGAATCAGCGCTCGCGCCCGCCAACAGGACGACAATCACCAGGTAAAAAGCACGCAAAGAGATTCGTCGCATAATCCTCCTTCAAATTTTCGGCGTTCAATTTAAGGAAACGGCTGCCTGGCTTGGACGGCTGGCGCGCAAACGAACCACCAGATAAATCGAACCCGCGAAAAGCAGCGGCGAAGAATAGAACCCGGGCGCAGGACGCGCAAATTGAATGGCCGAGACAGTTTGCCCGAAGATCGTCGCCAAAGTATGGCCCATTCCATTCAGCAAATGGACGCCCGCATAGAAGTACGCCAACGGCCGCAGCCACCAGGCATTGCGAAACGCAAACGGCGTCAGCAGCAACAGAGCGATGTTTGCGACGATGAGTCCCGCCAGCCAGTCGCGATATTCGAATGTCGGCATCGGAAACCACTTGTATTGGCTGCGCATCGCCAGAACGGTGGCGTTATAAACCGGCAGGAAGCCCGTCAACGCCTCATCCGCCACGTGCGCGCAAAACGCCAAACACAACAAGACCCACGCCAGCCCAAAATTGGGTCGTTCGCCCGATTCGCGCTCCAACGACACGCGAGGGATTCTACCTCAGTTGCCCCCGCGGTTGCCCACCCCTTGGTATGGTAGGCAGCCTATTGCACCCCCATTCAGAATTCTGCCCGGCCCGACTCCCGGATAAGTGATACTGGCCGATAGGCCGGTGCTGGGAAGGAAACAAGCCCCTCAGATGCTCAGGGATTCTCCCAACCGGACTCGGTACGATCTAGGAAGGTAAGGGATGCCCGTCGTTGTAAAGTCGAACGGTATCGATCGGTGAAGGGTCCAACCAGCCTGCTCATCCCATTCACCCCAAGGGTGCCCCTTTGGAGGTGTGAAATGTTCAACACTCAGGTGCATCGGAGTCTGTGGCTTGCTTTGACGGCGGCAGCTGTTTTGACGGTTGCTGGCTGCTCGAAGTCGGCCACGGACGAAGCCAATAACGCGGCAAAGGAAGCAGAAGCGGCCAAACCTGCTGCCGCAGCGAAGCCTGCCGCGGCCGCAAAACCTGCCGCCGCAGCCAAAACAGCAGAACCTTCAGCAATGATCACCTTGCCGAAAGGCACAGCGATCAGCGCGGCGACAAGACAAACGCTGGCCACTGACAAAAACAAAGTCGGTGATACCTTTGCCGCCAGCCTGTCCGTCGCGATTCAGGTGGACGGAAAAACCGTGATTCCCAAGGGCACCCAGGTAACCTGCCGCATCGTCAAGGTCAAAAAGCACGAACTGAAGGTGACGCTCGCTTCGGTGATCATCCACGGGAAATCCTACCCGTTGGACTCCAATTCGATCGAAGGACCGAAGAGCCAGCCCAAAAACGACGCCAAGGATGCGGCTAAGTCCAAGGCGAACAAGGACGTAACTCTCCTAGCGGCTAAGAGTAAGTTGACGTTCAAGCTCGCGAAGCCGGTCACCCTTCCGGTGAAAGGCTAGCAAAGGTCGCCAGGTAGTCTGTAGCCGCCGAGCCCCAGCCAGCCGAAGCCCCACTGACGTAAAGCTGACTGGGTTCGGCGGTTTTGTTTCATCCCCTAAGGTTTCGTCGGAGGGTCTGCGGGCGTCTCAGCCGCACCCTTGGGCTTGGCAATCGTCGAGAGCGTTTCCACGTTGAATTTCTTGTAGTCCCAATACCTGGTCACCACACCGACCTTGATCCCTTTCACCAGCAGGAACCGCACTCCAATATGCGCTTCCATATAGGTTGGCAGCCACACTTCGTTGTTCACAAACTGTTGCTCGTAAACGAAGCTGGTACCCTTCTGCAAATTCGCCAGCAAGCCGCCGGCAATTTTCATGTCACCGGTGAAATACGCTTCTAGCCGCGCCACGTCGTGCGCTTTTTCATCGACCCAAACTACTCCGGCGAGCTTCTGCGCCAGTTTTTCCACCAGTTTGTGCGGCTTGAATTCGGGATTAGGCTCGAAGTCGAAAACCAATACGTCCTGCCCGCGAAACCGCTCCCGCCGCGGATTCACAAACTGGCAAGCGCGCAAGAAAACCTCGATCCCTGGTTCGTCGTCGTCCTTGTTCTTCCCTTCTTCCTTGGCTTTCTCTTCTTTGGCTTCCTTCTTGGCTTCGCGCTTCTGGCGCTCCTCGATGCGTTTCTGGGTCTTCTCGTTTTCTTTTTTCTGCTCGGCTTCGCTCAGCGGCTTGCCGTCTTTCTTCACCAGCGTGGTGATTTCGTCGCCAGCCAGATAGAAAAAGGTGTATTCGCTGATTTCATGTTTCTTTACTTTCCCGTCGGCTTCGTACTCCGTCTCCTCTTCCGACTGCGATCCAGCGTAGTTTTCTTTGAGCTTGTCGATGGCCTTCTGATTTTCATCAATCTCTTTGAACAGCGCTTTCAGGTCCGGTAATTTCACTTGCGACTTGATCGGGAAATCAAACACGCGTTCACCGATGGTTCCGTTGATCACCGCACGTGTCACGGTAATATCGTACTTGTCGCTTCCCCGGTGCAGCTCGATTTTGTAAGGCAACTTCACGCTATCCACGGTGCGGTAGTCGTCATAGAGAATCTCCTCCGCGATGCCGCCAACGGTCGCCGTTTCCTTCGCGATCAAATGCGTCTGGGCATCGAAGAAAACCAGCCGCTTCACCCCGGTGGCGGTGGTCACCTCGAGTTCCAGCGCATCCCTACCGCGCACCTGCGCGTGCCCCACCAGCGCCAGCGTGATCTTGTTTTTCTTCAGATTGAGCAGCCGCGAGTTGTAAAACTGCGAGGCCGCCTCCAGTTGCATTCCTTCTGGACCCACCAGTGTGCCAAGCTCTCCGCCGGCACCCTGATGCCACGCCGACTTTCCGTTGTACGCCTCGATGGCGTTCTTCTCACCCACCAGGAGTTCCGAGTAATACCGGTTGGGCAGCTTGGTATCCAACGTGTACGTCCCAGCCTTCCCCTCATCGGTCGTAAAAGTCCCTTCGAGCGTTAACGTCTGAATCCTACCCAATACCCGGCCGCCTCCCGCCGCCTTCACGTACTGATCGACGATCTTGGCCGGCTCCTGCGCCCGGGCAGAGTAAGCCTCGCCAGCGAGAAACAAAGCGAGGAGCGTCGCGAATACAGGTGTGCGCATGAGGATCATTTATATAAACGCTATTCGGCGCAAAAAGTTTCCGTGAAAATTAGATGCGTGAACCTCAGGGCCCAGCTAGACGAGATGGCCTGAGCTTCGGTCGCAGGGGCGCAGTACGCTGCGCCCCTAACAGCAAAGCCTCCAATGGGATTACTGCGGCTTCGGGCGTTTTGAGTATTTCTCGTAAAGGCGCAGATGCCGGTTGTCCAAGGAGGTGAGCTGCCCGCGGATAAACAGGTATTTAACATCGGTGGTGAGCTCGAGCGGGTCTCCGTCGGTCACGATGACGTTGGCGAGTTTTCCCTGCTCGAGGGTTCCAATCTGATCAGCGATACCGAGGATCTGCGCGGGATAGAGCGTAACGGCCTTCAGGGCTTCGTCATAGGGCAAGCCGTACGCGACGGCGTTCGCGGCGTTTTGTCCCAACCTTCGCGCGAAGGAATTATCGAAGCTGGCAAAGGCGAACTTCACCCCGGCTGCGGCAAGCTCCGCAGGCTGCGAAAGCAAGCGATCATACGGATCGTCCTCATCGGGCGGAAGTGTAAGCATGGGCCGGAGAATGACGGGGATGTCTTTCGAACGGAGCAAGTCCTTGACCTTGTAAGCCTCTTTGCCACCGGCAAGCACCATCCGCAACTTTTGTTTGTCGCAAAACTCAACCGCGTTGCGGATCTCGCGCGCGCGATCGGCAAAGACCAGCACCGGTAGCTCTCCGCGAACCACCGGCACGAGCGCTTCGAGTTTCACGTCGCGATCGTATCCGGCAGCCGAGCCCTTCTCCATGGCTTGGGCATAATGCCGGGCGCGCTCCAGCCAATCGGTGATTTCATTCACCTGTTTGTCGTACTCTTGCTTGGCTTCGCTGTAAGGCTTTTCCTTTCGCGAGAAAGTGGTGAAGTCGAAAGTTTGCGTCTCGACCTGGGGCCAGTTGAGCACCATCGCGGCGCTTTTCTTGATCAACATTTCGTCGATTTCCCAGCCCCCCATATGGATCGCGGAAGCTTGCCCGCCGATGATGCTGCCTCCTCCGCCGGAGTCAAACCCGCCACTGCCAGGAACTGCAAGAACTTCCGTAATGCCCGCGGCGCGCGTCACCGGGATGTGTTCGCTCGAAGGAAATACGGCGGTGGCGGCAACCACGTCCGGGTTGAAATTCCCGGTCTCCGTCGAATCGACGGTGGCGCTGACGGCGCCGACTTCCCGCAACCCCATCTGAGTGACGGCGTCGAACAGTCCCGGGTAGACTTGCAGCCCCTTGGCATCGATCATGTGGGCCCCCGCCGGGATGTCCAAGCCGACGCCAACGCCGGCGATTTTTCCATCGCGAATGACGAGCGTGCCGTCGTCGATGGTGCTCCCGGAGAGCGTGAAGATTTTCGCGTGCATGATGGCATAGCTGCTAGCGGGTTGCGACTGCGCACTGCCGCCCGCGGAGCTGAGGAGGTAAAGGAAGTTTATGAAACAGAGGCGGTACTGGAAACGACCTCGCGCGTGGCTCATAGCGCACCTCCGGACAGAACGGCGGCTGAGTCGCTGGCGCCGTTTTGCGGAGGCTTGGGCTGCTCTTCCGGCTTCTTTTCTTCGGTCTTCTTCATCTCCGGTTTTTTTTGTCCGCTGGGCACGGTGGCGTCGGGTTTCTTCTCTTCCGGTTTTTTCTCCGATTTCTTAAGTTTCTCGATCAGCACCTTCTTCTCTTTTTCGCGTTCGGGACGTTCCGCGATGTCGCGCTGGCGGTCAAAGTAGACGCGTCCATCGATCAATGTTTTTTGCACTACGGCGTAGGCGCTTAGTGGATCGCGATTGTAAATCGCGAGGTCGGCGTCCTTGCCTACATCAATCGTGCCAACCCACTTGTCGATACCCAGCTGCATCGCGGGATTGATGGTGACCATCTTGAGCGCTTCTTCGTGCGAGAGCCCGCCAAACTTTATGCTCTTCGCGGCTTCTTGGTTCAAGTGCGTGGCTTCTTCCGCGTCGTCGGAATTGACGGAAACGACCACGCCGCGCCTGGTCATCAGCGCCGCGTTGTACGGAATCGCGTCGTAAGCTTCCACTTTGTAAGCCCACCAATCGGAGAAAGTGGAAGCGCCCACACCGGCAGCCGCCAGTTCATCAGCGACTTTATACCCTTCCAGAACGTGCTGAAAAGTTCGCACTTTGAAGCCGAACTCTTTTGCAACGCGCAAGAGCATCAGGATTTCATCTTCGCGGTAACAGTGCGAGTGAACGTAGCGCTTGCCTTCCAGAACTTCGACAAGCGGCTCCAGGCGCAAGTCGCGGCGCGGCGGGATGAGATTTTTTTCACCAGCCGCAGCGCGCTTGTTGTACTCCTCCCAGGCTTTCTTGTAATCGCCGGCCTCGGCGAACGCGGCTCGAATTGTTTCTTCCACGCCCATGCGCGTCGCTGGGTACCGCCGGGGTTGTCCGGGCACGCTAAAGTTCGAGCGCTTGGGATTTTCGCCGAGCGCGAACTTGATGCCGGGCATCGCGCCTTCAAAGGGAAGCTTCGCCGCCGGCTGGCCCCAGCGGAGCTTGATCACCAGCGTCTGGCCGCCAATCGCATTGGCCGAGCCGTGGAGAATGTTCGCTGCCGTCACTCCGCCCGCCAAATCTCGATAAATGTCGATGTCCTCCGGATTCAGGACCTGCTCCATGTCCACCATCGAGGAAACGGAAACGCTGCCCTCGTTGATCGCTTCCAAGGCGATGTGCGAATGGCAATCAATAATTCCTGGGATTACGAATTGTCCCGCGGCGTCCATCACCTGCGCGTCTTTCGGGGCCTTCACTGTCTGGCCCACGGCGGCGATTTTGCCATCCTTAATCAAGATGGAGCCGTGCTCGATGGTTCCATGCGAGACCGTGAGAATTGTGGCGTTTTGAATGACGATTACTGCGGGTGCATCCGGCGGTGTAGCCGGACGCGCGAGAGGGCCGTAAAGGAAGCAAAAGACGTAAAGGAGGTTAAGGATTCGGAAAGTCTTCGAGCTCATGAAGAATCCAGATGAAATTTTCACAGGGTGCCTCCAAGCACGGCGGCGGTTGCATCTGAATTGCCAGGGGATTTGACGCCTGTGAAATCGAGCGAAATACCCTGCACGCTGATGTTGCCCCTCAGGGAAGTGCCATCAAACGTGCCTGAGAAGATGACGTCCGCGGGAGAACCTTCAAGCAAAATGTTGATGGTGAAACTGAATTTATCCACGCTCAAGTACCCGGTAATAATCGAAGACGTGCCGCGCTTGCCAGTAATGGTTCCAGAGATGCTGCCGTCCTTCTCCATCGTGAAGTCCGCGGTCGAATCGTCCGGCCCGTCCGGCGTGGTATAGGACAGTTTCCATATGCCGCTAATGTCCCCTTTCGGAGGATCCCGGGGCTTCTCCGGCTCGCGAACTTCAAATCGGTGGCCGTCGACAAATACGATTTTGATTTTCGTTTTTTCCTCGAAGAGGTCGCCATCGGTGATCACCAGATTGGCGATTTTCCCGTTTTCGATGGAGCCCAGCCGGTCTGCTACGCCAAAAATCTCCGCCGCCGAAAGCGTTAGCGCGCGAAGCGCCGCGTCAGCGGAGAGACCCGCGTCTATCGATTTCTTTGCAGCCTTCAGCGCATCCTTAGGCGCGCTGATGCCCCCCGAATAAAAGGCAAACTTCACGCCGGCTTTGGCCAGCGCCGAAGGCGAAGACGGCGCGCGATCGCGAAACCGCAGCGTCCGGAGCGATACCTTGTCTTCTGGATCGGCGTCTTTCTCGGCTTCGGGCCACTTGAGGTTCACGAGCACGGGCAATTTTTTCGCTGCGATTTCCGGAGCGACTTCATAAGCCATTTGGCCGCCGTAAATCGCCCCGTTGACGTCCCAGCGATCGACGAGGTCGAGAGCACGGCGCAGCTGGATAGAATTATTTGCCGGAATCAAAACCAGCGCGTGATCTTCCAGCGCTTGGGCGAGCGCGGCTTCGGTACGGTCATAGCGAGGCCGGGCCACGCTTCGCGGGGTTTTTTCGTACACGGTCTGTGCATCGATGCTCCACGCCGTATCCAGCCAAACTTGATGAATATAAGCGAGAGTGCCCATGATTGAGCTGGGGAACCCACCGAAGAATCCCCCTGACGTTTGCAACGACAGCGGAATCGCCACCGGCGATTTCACGACGAGATCTCCCGCGCGTTCCCCAGCCAGATCAAGCACCGCCGCCTGCCCCGGAAAAATCCCGCCTTTTGGCGCCGAAACAACGGTCGTGAATCCCCCATTGCGCCAAGTTTCGATGCGCTTGTCGCTCAGGCTGACTTCGTCGGCGCCGCTCCGCCACGGCGTGCTGAGGGGACGGTCCTCCGGACCTCGCGCCGCGCCTTCTTGCGCTCCGCGACGCGGACTTGCTTCACCGCCCGAAGGAGCAGCAGCCGGAATACCCACATCCGTAAAGGCATCAACCAGCCCTGGATAAACCGTAAGACCTTTCCCGTCGATGACCCACGCTTCGGGGGGTATGGCGACGTCTTTTCCGATGGCGGCAATCAGGCCGCGAGAGATGACAATCGTGGCGTTCTCGACGGGCGGCCCGGACACGGGGACAACTTTGGCGCCCCGAATCGCAAAGTATTGCGGCTCGTCGCCTTGCGCGTAAACAGATGGCGCAGCGCACAAAAGCGCCAATCGTGCCGCGCAAAAAACTGCCAAAGCACACCTGAAAATGATCTTGGGACGCATGCAAGACTCCTCGCCAATGCTTTGAAAGGACAACCGTTCCCCAGCAACCGTGACCATGGAACTAGACGCACGAGGCTAGTGGGAAGTTTCCGAAGAGTCAAGAACAGCAAGGCAGAACAGCAACGACAGAACAGCAAGGCAGAACAGCAAGGCGGAGAAAAAAAGACAAAAGACCCGGAAACAAAATACCCGGGTGCGGCGTCTCTTCTATTGCATTCCCATAGGAAATGTAGCATATAGGTATGGGTATCCCATAGGAGCAACGGGAGAAAGCCATGGCCGATAAGAAAGACGTTTGGCAAGGCACGCTGGCCTTGATGGTGCTGAAGACCTTGCAGGCCCTCGGGCCGCTGCACGGGTACGGCATCGCGCGCCGCATCGAGCAGACCAGCGGCGACCTGCTCGCCGTCAACTACGGAACGCTCTACCCCGCCCTGCTGAAGCTCGAGCAGGAAGGCTATATCTCCTCCGCATGGGGCACCTCCGACAACAACCGCAGAGCCAAGTACTACAAGCTGACCCGCGCCGGCCGCAAGCAATTGGATAAAGAAGCCCGCGAGTGGGAGCAGACCACGGAAATCCTGGCGCGCTTCCTGGCGCCCGGAAAGGAATCGGCATGAGCCTCGCACGGAAATGGTTGCGGCGCCTGGGAGAAACCCTTGGCAGGGACCGGCGAGAACGGGAACTCGCCGCCGAGATGGAAAGCCATCTCGCAATGCACATCGAGGACAATCTGCGCGCGGGCATGAACGCCCAGGAGGCGCGCCGCCAGGCTCTTATCAAGCTGGGTGGCCTCGAACAAACAAAAGAATTGGTTCGCGAGAGCAGGGGGCTGCCGATGCTGGAAGTACTGGTGCACGATTTGCGCTACGGCGCGCGCATGCTGGCGAAGAATCCCGGGTTCACTTTCGTGGCCACGCTCACGCTGGCCCTGGGCATCGCCGCGAACGCCACGATTTTCAGCTTTGTCAGCGCCGTAATGCTCAAGCGTCCCCCGGTCGCGGAACCGGACCAATTAGCGGTGGTCTCTTCAATCAGTCCGGTCAGTTCCTGGAGCGTCAACCTAAATCCCTTCTCAGCGCCAAATTTCTTTGCGTGGAAGAAACAAAGCCGCACGTTCGCCGATATGGCCGCCGCCGATCCTTATGCCAGCGCGAGCTTGACCGGAGACGGCGACCCCGAGCGCGTTAGTGCCATGCGAGCCACCGCAAATTATTTCTCTGTGCTCGGAGTTTCGGCCCAACTGGGAAGAACGTTCGCTGACGGCGAGGACCGGGATGGCCGTGACCATGAAGTGATCCTGAGCCACGACTTATGGGAACGGCGGTTTGCCGCGGACTCCGGCATCGTCGGCAAAACCATCCTTCTGAACAGTGCTCCCTATCAGGTGATTGGCGTAATGCCCGCGCAATTCCTACTGCGGTCTTTCCCTGCGCAGATTTGGATTCCCTTGGTTCTGCATGAAAGTCAACAGAGCGCGGCTGCGCGCGAAAACCGAAACTTGTTTATCTTCGCCCGCCTCGGGCCGGGCGTAACCATTCCCGAAGCAAATGCGGAATTTCAGCGCCTCGCTCACGCCGCCGAGCTGAATTTTCCTGACACCGAAAAAGGCTGGGGCGCCACTGTCCTTACTCTCCAGGACCACCTGATCCGCGAGTTCAACGCCGGCCCAGCGATTATCTTGCTGACGAGCACCGTCGGATTCGTGCTCTTGATTGCTTGCGCCAATATCGCCGGGCTGCTCCTGGCGCGGGCCACCGGCCGGGGCAAAGAAATTGCCGTCCGTATCGCTATGGGCGCGGGACGCCTGCGCATGGTCCGGCAGCTACTGACAGAAGCGTTGTTGCTAGCTGCCCTCGGAGGCGCCGCAGGTTTGATCCTCACATTTTGGGGCACGTGCCTGCTGAAATCGGCTCTCAGCTTTAACGAAGAAGTCAGAGGGCTCGACCTGAACGTGGACGTAAGAGTGTTGGGGTTCACCGCCGGGATTTCCCTACTCGCCGCTATCGTATTCGGACTGGTTCCGGCACTAAAATCCGGAACTTCGGAGGTGTCCACCATTCTGAAGAACGCCAGCGCCAAGGCTTCGGCAGGTCGCCGGCAGAACCGCCTGCGCAGCGTGCTGGTGACTGCAGAAATTGCACTGGCGGTTGTGCTCCTCACGGGAACTGGCTTGCTCATCACCGGACTCATCGAAGGATTCAGCAAGGGCTTGGGATTCGATCAGAAACACTTGCTGACAGCATCGTTGTCTCTCTCCGATTCTCACTATCCCGATGGCCCCAAGCAGACAGCATTTTATCGTCAGCTTTTGGCGAACCTAGAGAATCTTCCTGGTGCCGAATCCTCTGCCATCTCTACGGTTCTGCCTTCGGGCGGCTATGAGGAAGTTTCCTTCCGGCTGAAAGGGCAAGAAAATCTGCCACCCGGCGAAAGATCCAAGGCGCGTTACATCGTCGTGAGTCCGACGTTCTTCGATACCGCCAAAATTCCCCTGATTCGAGGTCGCGTATTCTCGAAACTGGATGGACCAGGCATTCGCCGAACGGCTGTCGTGAGTGAAGTGTTTGCGCGCCGATTCTTTCCAAAGGAAGATCCGCTCGGTCGGCAGGTGATGATCGACACCGGCGGCGATAGCGGCGCGCAGTGGCGCGAAGTCATCGGCATCGTTGGAAACGTGAAAAGCTGGCCGCTGCAAACATCCGATGACCCGGAAATTTACGAAAACTACTTGCAGCAGCCGGCCGGTGAAATGGCGGTGCTAGTGCGCACCAAAGGAAGCCCGGAGTCCATGGCTCCGAGACTGCGCCAAGCGGTGTGGAGTATCGATAAAGAACAGCCCGTCGCGAGGGTCATGAGTATCGAAGACAGAATTGGAGAGCAGACTGCCGGCGACCGTCTCTTTGGCTCTATGCTCGGAATTTTTGCGGCGCTGGCGGTCACGCTATCGGCGGTGGGCTTGTACGGCCTGGTCGCCTTCACCACCGGACTCCGCACGCAGGAAATCGGAATCCGTATGACCCTCGGAGCCGACAAGTACCGGGTTTTGCGCCTCGTTCTCGGGGACGGCATGAAACTCGCCTTGACCGGGATCGCTGTCGGAATGATCGCCGCTCTGCCCATGAGACGTATTCTCGAAGGCATAATCCCCGATTTTCGCGTGGATGGCAGCTGGATTCTCCCCTTGATGGCGGCAGTCATTGGGATGGTGGCTTTGTTTGCCTGCTACATTCCCGCGCGGCGCGCCACGCGCGTAGATCCCATGGCCGCGCTACGGTACGAATAATCTGGGTAGGAGACTCCGATGAGACGTCTTCGCGCTTTCCTTCTTCGATTCGCCAGCCTCTTCAAGAGGCGAGACCATGACACTGACTTTTTGGCCGAAATGCAATCCCATCTACAGATGCATATCGACGATAACCTGCGCGCGGGCATGAGCCCCGGACACGCGCGGCGCGAGGCGCTCATGAAACTCGGCGGCGTCGAACAAACAAAACAAATCTACCGCGAGCGGCGCGGTCTGCCAGTGCTCGAAACCTTCTGGCAAGACCTGCGCTACGCGGCGCGCACGTTGCGAAACAATCCCGGCTTTACCGCCGTAGCGACGCTCACCCTGGCGCTGGGCATTGGCGCAAATACCGCCATTTTCAGCATCGTGAACGCGACGGTACTTCGGCCGCTTCCCTACAAAGACTCTTCGCGCATCGTGACCTTCCATACCAGGACGTCGCTGTTCCCCGCCTTCACACTCCCTCTGACGTGGCCCGCCTTCCAGGAAGTTCGCGTGCAGTCCACTTCCTTGGAAGAAGCGACAGCGTACTGGGAAAACGATAGAACGCTCACCGGACGCGACCAACCAGAAGTGCTCCCGGTAACCGCCGTCTCCACCGGTTTTTTTGAAGAGCTCGGCGGCCGCGCCGATCTAGGACGCCTGCTCTCGGAACAAGATCACCAGCCCGGCCACGACCGTGTCACAGTGATTAGCGATGCGCTCTGGCGCACGCGTTTTGCTAACGATCCCACGGTCCTCGGACGAGAGCTCATTCTGGACAAGGAGATCTACACCATCATCGGTGTCGCAACGAAGGGATTTGCGTTTCCCGAAGGATCCCAAGTTTGGTTGCCGCTTTCCCTGACGCCGGAAATCCAGCGCAATCAAATGTTTTTCAGGTTCGACGTCCTCGGCAAGCTGCGAAAAGGAGAAAGGCTCGAATCGCTCCAAGCGCACCTCGGCCCCATCGCGGAGCGTATCGCCAAGGACAATCCCCGCCTGGGCAAAAACTACACAATCTCGGCGGAGCCGCTTCTACAGAGCCGCGTCGAAGATGCGCGGCATGGTTATCTGGTCTTATTGGCCGCAGCTACTTTCGTGCTGCTCATCGCCTGCGCGAACCTGACGAGTTTGCTGCTCGCCCGTGGCTGGGGCCGTCAGCGCGAGATGGCACTCCGCGCGGCGCTGGGCGCTTCGCCGCGAAGAATTCAGCTTCAGGGTCTGGCCGAAAGCTGTCTATTGGGATTGCTGGGCGGTGTCGTAGGAATTGTGTTGGCCACTGGCCTTGTGCAGACCTTTGTCGCGATCGCGCCCGCCGACACACTCCGGCTAAGCGAAATTTCCCCGGATTGGACGCTGCTGTGGTTTGCGCTCGCAAGTTCCCTGGTATCGGGAGTGGTCTTTGGCCTGGCTCCGGCGCGTCGAGCCGCACGCAGGGATCCCAATGACGCCCTCAAGGAAGGAACTGGCGGAAGTGTCCGAGGCACCTCGCGATTCGGCAATGCGCTAGTCGTTATCGAAGTAGCGCTGGCTTTCATCCTGCTGATCGGCTCGACACTCATGATGCAAACGCTCGCTCATTTGCTGCACCAAAACCCCGGCTTCCGCACTGACCATTTGCTCACCTTTGATTTGCCCCAGCCGCCGCCGCAAAATCAAAAAGATTCCGAAGGGCATACTGCCGGCCAAATCGCAAGCTTGAAAGATATGGTGACGCAGGTGCGCCGCCTGCCCGGAGTCGAAGACGTTGTGGCCTCCGATCACGGCATCCTCGACGGGATGTATTTTGAGCATTCAGGCTTGCAACTAGAAGGCGCGCTTCCGGAAAACTCGGTGGTAACCGAAGGTGTCATCGCGCGCTACATTTCGCCGGGATATTTTCGAATGCTGGGCCTCTCCTTGCTGCGCGGCCGCGAATTCGAGGAGCAGGACGCGCTCGGCGCTCATAAAGTCATCGTCGTGAATGAAACGATGGCTCGAAAATTTTGGGGCACCCTGGATGTCGTCGGGAAACGGCTGACCGAATCCACCGAAGGCAAGCAAGCCCCGGAATGGAATGAAATCGTCGGCGTCGTAACAGATGCGCGCGATGTTGGCATCCAGGATGAGCCCCACCCGGAATACTTTCTGGCTCTGTTTCAATGGGACGCCGCAACCGATTACCTCATCGTTCGCACGCAAACTGACCCCGACGCCCTGGCGGGCACGATTTCGCGCCAAATCTGGGCGAGCTATCCCAACCAGCCTTTGACGCATGTAATGACCCTGACGAAAACCATTGCTGAATCCGTCGGCGACCAGCGCTTGCACACCGTCCTGCTTGGTGTTTTTGCGGGTGTCGGTTTGGCGCTAGCGCTGTTGGGAGTTTATGGCGTCGTCTCCTATTCGGTAGCGCGCCGCACCCAGGAAATCGGCGTGCGCATGGCGTTGGGAGCCGGGCAAGCCACGGTGTTGCGTATGGTGATGCGCCAGGGATTAACTCTTGTGGCCTGCGGAGCAGCCATCGGCGCCGCCGGAGCCCTAGCATCCGTTCGCGTGATCGCCAGCGAACTATACGGCGTAAAATCCACCGACCCGTGGACATTTTTCGCCGGCGTCGTGCTAATTCTCGTCGTGGGTTGCCTGGCTTGCTGGGTGCCAGCGCGGCGCGCCACGCGCGTAGATCCCATGGTCGCCCTGCGCTACGAATAATTCATGGCTCTTTCGAGCCACAAGCGAACCATGAAAATAGCCGCAACATGTCTGTTGAAAGTAAAGGGGTTATGGCTATTTTCGAAGGCATAACTGTAGTGCCCGGTCTTCAGACCGGTTCTTTTGCGAGGGATGTTATGAGGTAATTACGCGCTGGGCTTCTGCGACTTAGCGGATTCTTCCGCCGCAACCGCCGCGAGCGCGAGCTTGCCGCCGAACTGGAGAGCCATCTCCAATTGCACATGGAAGACAACTTCCGCGCCGGCATGTCCCCAGCCGAAGCCCTGAAAGAAACGCCCTTTCTTATAGTGGCGGGCCTTGCGTGCGCCGCGTTCGCAGCCCTAGTCCTGACGCAATTGCTGCCGGCCGGTCCATTGGTGGCCCTCTCGGCCTGCTACATCCCGGCGCGGCGCGCGATACGCGTCGACCCCATGGCCGCGCTGCGCCATGAATGAAAAATCAGTTTTCAGTTTTAGCTTATTTCTGATTTCTATTTTCTCTTTTCCGATTTTCTACGCTAGGGTTTTTTCTTTTTGAAGAGGCCGCCAAGCGCGTTTATAGCGTCGGCGGAATTTTGTCCTTGGGCTTTGGTGGCGCCAGGTACTGTACTGCCGGCGCAGCCAAGTTGGGACTTGAGCAAGCTCTCCGCCGTGCCGCCGATGTCGGGGACGAATTTCGGATCGGCGGTCGTGCCATGAATCTGGAACGGAATGGTAGCGCCTTTGCACCCGCCTTTGCCGCCGCCGATGGCGCCCAAGATGCCTCCAATTCCTGACGCCGGCGCGCCATTGGAAGAAGAATAAGTCGCGGAGCTTGCCAGCGTGGCGGCCATTTTGAAATCGAGGGCATTCTTGGAATCGACCGTGCCCGCGCCAACGAGCGTGCCAAGTGCGGGAAGAACCGCCTGGAAGTTTTCCGCTTCGAGGCCAGTGGGAGCCATGCGCAGATTGGTAGTAATTTTTTCGATGTCCAGATCCTGGCCGGTTTTCAAACCCGTCAGCGCGGAAATCGTGGACATCTTAGACCCCAGGTCGAAGCCCGCGAGTTTTCCATTAAACAATCCGACGGTGCCGACGGTGATGAGTTTGTTGGTGGGACCTGTGAGATTGAGATCGCTGTTCAACGTCCCGGCCGTGAGGGAAGCGCCCTTGGGCAGATTGATTCCCAGCGCGGGGAGGAAAGCCTCGAGATCTTTCGCGGGCATGTCCTTGGCGTCTAGCTTGATGTTGACGGCAGTGGCTTCACCGGTCGATTCATAGGCGCCATTGAGATGTGCCGCCGCGCCGCCGATATTCAGGGTCGAAGGTTGGAGCACGCCGGAGTCTTTGCGGAGATCGTATTTCGTCGCAAAATTCACGGTTACGGGCACTCCCGCTGGCGAACCACCTGCGACCAATAGCGCCTTGGAAAACTTGACGGTGCCTTTGGTCTGCGCTTCGCCGCCTAGCGACGAGAGATTCGCGTCGAGATCGACAATGCCGCCGAGGCCCATGGAAGAATCGAGGAATCCGGTGGAGGCAAGATTCAAGCCGGTAATGTTGATCTTAGCCTCCAGGGGAGTAAGCGCCGCGTCCGCTTGATCCACGGGGCCTAGCGTGCCGTCCAGCTTGAACTTGCCTCCTGCGGGCAGATCGGCGGACACCGTGACCGGAAATTTCGAGGTGCTGGAAACGCCGGAAGCGCTGACGGTGACGTGATCGTAGGTGCTGCGCTTCTGCGAATTCGTGGAGCCGACGACGATACTGCCGTCGCTTAGCGTGAGTTTTTCGATGGAAATGTCCGCGGCGCTTGCGGTACTGGATGATTTCTCGGCGGGCGCTTTCTTGGCCTCGGACTTCGCGGCGGCGCCGCCGAGCGAAGAATAATTCCACACGCCGGCGGCGTTGCGAATCAGAGTTACTTGCGGACTGGCAATCGTAACGCCAGTCACGTTCAGGGTCTTCGAGAAAATCAGCGGCAGGAGTTCCACGCCCACGTTCAGCGACTTGGCGGTGAGGAACGGGGCGGGGCTGAACTTTGGATCGTCACCGATAGATAGGTTATCCGCCGAAACCGCGCCGCTAATCAGCGACAGGCTCAGATTTCCAAGCTCGACTTTGCGCCCGAGCACCACCGAGGCTTTTTCTTCGATGGTGGGCCGAAACTGGTTCACTGGGATCAAAAACGGGGCGACAAGCACAATCACCACCAAAACACCCACCACGATGAGGACAATTTTCAATGCCTTATTCATGACAACCTCCAAGGCGGGAGGAACGGGCGATCCCCCGAACGCTCAAGAGGGGAGGATAGCACAGCGACTATTGAAGAAGAGGCTGAGTGGAGTCGTCTGGGGGACAGGGGACACGCGCACAGTGATTGCCAGGGAGAGGCCATTGTTCGGCTTCTGGTTAACAGTTCTGGTTAGAGATAACCGCCCCCTCCCCGGTGTTTTTCATAAGTCATTGATTCTATCGTCCGCCCTGCCCTGTGGAATGTGCAAGTTACAGAGAAGTTGCCATTGCCGCCAGAAGGACCAAGACGGCCTAACTTCTCAAAGCGCCTGTCGAGTAGAAGGCGCCTCTCGACACTCGGAAGGTTCGCCGCACGGTTTGGATCGCTCATCACGGTTCCCAAAGCGCTGCTTTGGAAGTTTTATTGCTTCGTCGGGATGCGCGCGCAATATTTCGACAATCTCAGCGTGAACCTTCCGAGCAGATAACAAAAGTCTGTGCTTGTCGTAATTGAAGTAGGCCCAACTAGCTCCTCTGAGGGTCCATTTCATCGTTCTCCAATTTGCTCAGGTGCGTGTAACTCGCTCCCAGCTCGGGAGCCAGGCGCTTTATGCCTTGACCAGACTTGTGCGCCATTCACGGAGAAGCGAGCTGAATTTCATGACGGAAGTATATTTTTCAACCCAAAGCACAGAGCAGCCGGCGGTCGGTGCCGATTTCTTGCGCATAGAGCGTTCCAGACAGGCAGAGCGCAAAAACCACACCGCTAGCAAGGGATCTGGTTTGCATGGGACATTCCCTTCCGTCTCAGATTCGTTGTGGAGCCGAGTTGTGGGTCTCTCCCGGGAAACTCAACACCTGCTTATTGAGACGCCTAGCTTATGGAAGGAGGGTACCACTCTGCTAGATTGAGGCGGAAACAACTGGAAACATTTCCTCCTCCCGAGAGGCAACAAGGGCTACGGGGAAGGGAGGGTTTTGCGTTGTACCCATTTTGGGAACAGGCTTATAATTTAGAGGATGTGGCGCGAGTCGTGGCTATGAGGGTGATTGCCCGCAAGACCTTGCAGCGCTTCGTTGATTCGTTCCAGGGGAGCAAAGACCCGAAGGCGGTCAAAGCGGAGGTGGACAGCTGGTTTCACGAAGCGCGACAAGCGGAATGGAAAAACCCGGCAGAGGTCCTGAAGGCCTATGGGAACGCGAGCATCGTAGGGCCGGACCGCGTAGTCTTCAATATCGAGGGAAACGACTACTGGCTGGTAGTGGCCATCCATTATCGGTTGCAAATCGTGTTCATCAAGTGGCTCGGCTCAACTGCGGAGTACCACAAGATCGACGTAAAGACAGTGAACTATGGAAATTAAGCCCATCAAGAACGAACGGGATTATGAAGAAGTGCTGCGCCGTGTGGAGTCATTATGGAACTCGCCGGAGGGCTCGGCAGCGCACGATGAACTGGATGTCCTTGCTACGTTGATCGAAGCCCACGAACGGGAGCACTATTCCATCGACATGCCAGACCCGCTGGAAGCTATCAAATTCCGCCTCGCACAAGAAGGAAAAGATTCCCGCGCTTTGGTTGGAGTGATTGGCCAGCGCACGCGGGTCTACGAAGTGCTGCGCGGCAAACGCTCGCTGTCGCTGAATATGATCCGCAAGCTGCATGACAAGTTTGGCATTCCGGCCAACGTACTGATTCAGCCCGGGCGCAAAAGGAGAAAATTCGCGAGACGAAGCAGCTCACGCCCGCGGAGAAGCAAGACAGTTAAGAAGTCCGCGTAGCTGGAGGGAGCCGTACAGGGTACGGAAGGAAACGGAAGAAGCCCGGGTCTGCGAACTCGCAATTTCAGGGGGGGCGATGGAGAGACGCGCATTCGTGAATGTTACGGCGGGGGCGGCGGCGGCGCTCACGTTTAAGCCGTTGGCACGCGCGTTTGTGCCGGTGGCGCTTGAAGTTCAGCGGGTGGCGATGGCTGGGGAACAGGAGCGGAAGAGCCCGGTGCCGTATCCGGATGCGGCGGTGGAAGTGGTGGATCCGCGCTTCGGAAAATATGTGCAGGGCAACGCAGCGGTGGAGCGCTTGTACACGGGCACGCGCTGGTCGGAAGGGCCGGTGTGGTTTGGGGATGGGAGATATCTGCTGTGGAGCGACATCCCGAATAACCGGATGCTGCGATGGAGCGAGGATACCGGAGAAGTCAGCATCTACCGCAGCCCTTCGAACTACAGCAACGGCAACTACCGCGACCGGCAAGGCCGGCTACTGACCTGCGAGCACGACACGCGGCGGCTGACGCGGACGGAATACGACGGCACGATCACCGTGTTGATGGACGGATTTCAAGGCAAGCGGCTGAACGCGCCGAATGACCTGGCAGTGCATTCCGATGGCGCGATCTGGTTCACCGATCCGGGGTACGGGATCATGTCCAATTACGAAGGGCATAAAGCCACGTTCGAGTTGCCCGCCGTCGTTTACCGGCTCGATCCGAAGACGCGCGAGACGACGGTAGTTGCAAGCGACATGGATAAGCCAAACGGGATTTGCTTTTCGCCCGACCAGAAATTGCTATACATCGTGGATACGGGAACGCCCAAGCACGCGGGCGACCCGCACCCGATACGCGTGTACGATGTGGTGGATGACGCACGGCTGAAGAATGGAAGGCTGTTTGCGGATATGTCGCCGGGGTCGTCGGATGGTATCCGATGCGATACGGACGGAAACGTGTGGTCGGCGGCGGGATGGGGTGGAGCGCAGTACAACGGGGTGCACGTGCTCGCGCCGGACGGGAAGTTGATCGGCAAGATTCATCTTCCAGAAACGTGCGCGAACCTGTGTTTCGGCGGCGCGAAAAAAAACCGGCTGTTCATGGCAGCGAGCCAGTCGTTGTATGCGTTGTACGTGAATGCGGAGGGTGCGCAGATGCCGTGATCTCCGCCACAGAAAAAGACGCTGGGTTCGAAGACCGGGGAAAATAAAGTGGGAACGGCCAAAACGCCTGAGGGGCGTGAATGAATAAGATTCCGCCGCCGGTAGTTCTCGCGTTGTTCTTCGCGATCGCACTTGGCGTGCCCTTTGGGCTATACGCGCTGCTCACGCGTGGCCGCCGACGGATGATGCGCGAGATCCGGCAAGGGGCGGAGGCGCGAGGCTGGCTCTACGGGCTGCGCCGCTGGCAAGGCGACCCCACGGCGTTTCGCATCCAAGGCAGGACCAACAGCGGGTTGAGCTGGACCATGGCGTCGAGGGGCACGAAGGGCTATGACAAGGGTTGGACGGTCATGCTCGGACTGAGCGTTCCGATGCTGGGAGGCGTGGTGGACCTGGCGGTGCTGCCGCGTGACGCCGGGCACGGGCCAGCAGTCCTCAGGGGTGCGATTCCCGAAGGGGCCAAAGCGCGACTGATGGCGTTCAGCGGTACGATCGGCAGCGCGGTGGAACTTTTTCAGAATGCCCAAGAGCTTCCCAGCGGGCTGTCCGCGTTCGACACACGCTATGAAGTTCTGGTGCTGCCTAAGAGGTTTGCCCAGCCGCTGGTGGACGCGGTGCTTGCCCAGCGCTTACTTACTTGGCCAGCGGATTCGATAGCGGCGCATTCCGTTCTGGCCTGGCGAGACCCGCTCGGTTTTCACGTACAAGCGCGATTGCCGGGGCCGGCGAACTGGGGCAGTGTTACCTACCTTGCCTCGCTGGCGGAAGAATGGTGCGCGCGCGTTCCCGCGCCCGAGGAGCCGCAAGGGCCGCCGACAATGTTTGATCGCGCCGTAAGTTGGGTTCTGCGACTGCAACAGAGGCACCTATAAGAGTGAAAAACCGCCGGGCAAAAGCCTCGCGCTGCAAATCCAAGGGCTCCAGAGAACGGCTGGGAAGGCGGACATGGCGGCTTGGTCAAAATTGGGTAGAGCGCAGAGCGGGATCATCGAGCCGGTGATGGTGTGCATTCCGGAGGGATGGTTCGAGATGGGATGCGCGAGTGGGCGGGATGATGAAAAGCCGGTACATCGGGTGTGGGTGGATACGTTTGAGATGGCGGCTTATCAGGTGACGAACGAGAAGTATGGGTGCTTTCTTGCGGCGACAGGCGGCGCTCCGCCGCCTTCCTTGCAGGACGCGAACTTTAGCCATCCGAAGATGCCGGTAGTGGCGGTATCGTGGCACGAAGCGACGAGGTATTGTGAATGGCTGAGCGATGTGAGCGGCAAGTCTTATCGCTTGCCAACGGAAGCGGAATGGGAGCGAGCGGCGCGCGGTGGCACGCAGGGATTTTTCTATCCTTGGGGGGACACACCTCCCGAGATGGTTCCGGATTATGGCCGGCGGTGGAAGCTGGGGCCGGAGCCAGTGGGATTGTATGCGCCGAATGCTTATGGGCTGTACAACGTTGGCGACAATGTGCACGAATGGTGCGCGGACTGGTATGACGGCGGATACTACGGGCGGTCCCCGGAACGAAATCCGCAAGGGCCAAAGAGCGGCACGCGCAAGGCTTCGCGGGGCGGTTCGTGGCGGCATCATATTAAGGTGACGCGGACGGCGGCGCGCTCGAGCATCCCGCCGGAGTTTCGATACGCGGATTATGGATTCCGAATCGCGGGGTCGGTCGCGAAAATAGTTACAACCGTTCGGGAGGGTCACTCATCTTAAGATTGAGAATGCGCGCTCGCTCATCGGCTCTGCAAATTGTTACATTGATGGTGGCGGTCGTTGCGGCGGCTTCAGCGCAAGAGCCGAAGCCGCAAGAACTTCCCGATGCACCGGTGGCCAAACAGCGAGATGCACCGCAAAAGCGTCAACGTACACTCAACGCAACGATCGAAGTCCTCGAACGGCGGTCCTTCTTTTTTCCGAACATTGCAGCCGACAAGGGCGCGCTGAGCTGGAAGCAGAAGTTCGAACTATTTGCGGATGAGAGCGTGGCGCCTTCCCGTTTTCTCAGTTCCGCCGCCGGAGCGGGGATCAGCCAGGCAAGGAATTCGCTAGAGGGCTACGGGCAAGGGGCGGGCGGGTACGGAGAAAGGTTTGGTTCTTCGATGGCTACAGCCGCATCGAACAACTTTTTCGGCACGTTTCTGATTGCCTCGCTACTGCACCGGGATCCACGATACTTCGTAACGCTCCACGGAGGCGCGGGGCACCGCATCGGGTACGCGCTGAGCCGCATCGTGGTGGCGCGCACGGATGAAGGAAAAGACGGGACCAATTGGGCGGGAATCTTGGGACCGCTGCTGGCCGAGAGCCTAGCGAACAGTTATTTGCCGGTGAAAGAACAGACCGCCGGCAGCACTTTCCAGCGTTATGGAGTGCGCATCGGACTGAACACCGCCAGCAATGCCCTGCGGGAGTACTGGCCGACCATCTTTCGCAATTTGCGCATCAGCAAAATTGCGCCGGGGCTGAAGCCCCAGCCGGCGGATACGCGGCCAGCCACACCGATGTCCCCGTGACGAACGCCCCCAACTCAGGAATGGCCTGTTGACACACTCAGGGCCAGCTGAACGCCCAGCCACAGTCCGAGGCCACAAGCCGTCAAGATGACGATCGCTACCGCGATTTTCTTTCGTGTGCTCGTTGAAGATTCTTGTAGCTGGGACGGACTTTCAGAGTAAAGAGATAGCATTTCTTTGTCTCCTTGCAGTGACCATTCGCGCGTAAGCGAAGCCTGGCCCAGGGACAGGAACGCATTCGCCGCGCCGAACAGCGCGATGATGGGGTTTCGATTCTCGAATCGCACCTCATGCGTTCGCATATTTGGCGCAACGCCGACCTATTTCGTTGCGAAAGAACAAGAACCTATGTAAGTTGACTGTAAATTCGCGAAGTCAAAGAGATCGTACAAAAGCACGGTTAGAGATGAGTGGTAGGGCTGGGGAGATTCGAAGTTCCGAACAAACGGTTTAGAAAACCGTTCGCGGTTTGAGGTATTACGTGTTTTCAATAGGATAGCGAAGCGGCTTGTACCCGATTTGAGGTGTTTTGAGGGCTAGTTGGGTACAAATTTGGGTATAAATCGTGAGTATTAATCTTGGTGTAGAATCTCCGATGAGGGCCTGTAGCTCAGATGGATAGAGCATTGGTTTCCTAAACCAAGTGTCGGCGGTTCGAATCCGCCCAGGCCCACGATTCTCACCGGGGGTAACACATCGTTCCTATGCCTATAATTCGAACCTACCCTCCTGGTATCTGATGTTGCGCGGCCAACAAACGACCGCTGAGGCTTGTGCAAATCATTTGAAGGCCCACATGGAAGGCAAGGACTAGACTGCTACCGTGAAACTGTTCTGGGTTTTGTGGAATAGAATTATGGCTTCGAGCGCAACTGCACTTTTCGCCTGCTTGTAAGGTATTCACCTAGACCTGATTTCAGGAACTCGCTGGATAGCATTCCCGTTTTCACATCCGTAGCCTCCCTAAAGGATGCCCAGCACTCCTGCCCGCAGCGCACGCCGCTCGACGCGAATTGAGTCGAAGAGACGCGCCAGCCTGGTTATCAATCTGGAAAGCAAGCCGAAGAGACTCCCTTGTCTCGTTGTCGATTCCTCGAAAGAAGGTTTCCGGTTGCGCGGAGATTTCCACCTTATTAGGCGTGGCCAAGTGGTCGAACTTATCCTCGATGAAGACATGCCCAACCCCCAGCGTTGCAGCGTGATCTGGGTCGGCAAAGCTGGTTCCAAGCAGGACGGAGAAGTCGGCCTAGAAATCGTCTAAACGAATCAGCAGATTGCGAGGGGACGGCCTGGTGATTCTGACACTCGGCTCTGGCATGCTCCGTGCGCGCGGTCACAGGGGCGGGCGAGGACGGTCACGAGAGCAAGAAGTTACAAAAAAATTGTTGTCCGAAGCCGTGCGGGCGTTTAAAGATAGGAACAATATTCCGGCGACCATTGAGACGAAACGATGGCTTCGCGCAAGGATTGCGGGGACATGGCAGCAACCAATTCTTCGCGCTGGGCTTGCTCCGCGGCTGCGATGGCTATCTCGATCGCGGCTTCGCGCAGGTTCGGTAGGAGAGGCAACAGAGGCGCTGATGGATCGGACTGCGCGGGAGAGTGTTTGGCAAGGGCGCGGGCGGCGGCCAGGAACATTCCGTCAGTGACGCGCTTGGCGCGGGTGGCGCAAACCGCCAGTCCCATGGCGGGAAAAATGTAAACGTTGTTGCACTGGGCAATCTGCATCTTGCGGCCGTTGTAATCGACACTCGGAAAAGGTGAACCGGCGGCGATCAAAGCGCGGCCGGCGGTCCATCGAAGCAGGTCTTCGGGAACGGCTTCGGACTTGGAGGTGGGATTGGAGAGTGGAAGGATGATGGGACGCTGGCACTTGCGAGCCATCTCGCGAACGATAGGCTCGGAGAAAGCTCCGGGCAGCGTGGAAAGGCCGATGAGGATGGTGGCCTCGATTTGCTGGATGACGTCACCAAGACCGATGCGGCCACCCGGTTGCGAGCGCGGAAAATTTGCGACTCGCTCGGCCGGCTGGGCATAAATTCGCTGCTCGGCGGATAGGTCCTTCCGATTCGACTCGAGAAGGCCGTCGCGATTGACCAGCCAGAAACGAGAACGCGCTTCCGCTTCGGATAGGCCTTCGGCAACGAGCGCTTCGCGGAGAAAATCGGCGACGCCGATGCCGGCCGAGCCGGCTCCCAACATGACAATGTGTTGATCCGAAAGTTGCCGGCCCGATACCCGGATGGCGGAGAGAATCGCTCCAACAGCAACCGCGGCGGTGCCCTGAATGTCGTCGTTGAAGGTAACCAGTTGATAGCGGTAGCGATCGAGGATGGGCCGGGCGTGCGCCTTGGCGAAGTCTTCCCACTGCAACAAAGTATCCGGCAACTCAAGTTTCACAGCTTCGACAAAACGATCGACGAATTCGTCGTAAGCGTCGCCGGTGATTCGTTCGTGACGCCAGCCCAGGTATTCGGGGTCGCTCAGTCGCTCTTGGTTATTGGTCCCGACATCCAAAACGACGGGTAGAGTTTGCTCTGGAGGCACACCTCCGATGAGCGTGTACAAGGAAAGCTTTCCAATGGGAATGCCCAGCCCGCCGACGCCTTGATCGCCAATGCCCAAAATCCTCTCTCCATCGGTGACCACGATGACGCTGACGTTTTTGTGCGGGCGATTCTGCAGGAGCTTCTGAATGTTGTCCCGATGCGGATAAGAAATGATCAATCCCCGGGGGCGGCGGTAGATGTGGCTGAATTCCTGGCAGGCTTCGGCAACGACTGGAGTATAAACAATCGGGAGCATCTCTTCGATATGCTCGAGAAGCAGGCGGTAAAAAAGAACTTCGTTGGTGTCCTGAAGCTGACGGAGGTAAATGTGGCGCTCGAGATCATCCAGTTTTCGCAGATGGGCTTTATAGGCACGGGCGGATTGCTCTTCGATGGTCTCGACGACGGGCGGGAGGAGGCCGTCGAGGCCAAGCGCTTGCCGTTCCGGAAGAGTGAAGGCGGTGCCTTTGTTCAAAAAGGGAGTTTCTAGAAGAACGCGTCCGCGCAGGTGCGGTGAGAGCTTGGTCGGGGGTGAACTGGAGGACATAGTGGCCATAAGAACCTCCGAGGAAATTCAGGGTGCCTTCGAAGCGCGCATGGAAGGAGGGTTCTCCAGAAGAAATCTCACTGGCGCGGTGTCAGGATAGCACATTCGGTCGAGGGCGGCGGCGCAAGGCATGAGCGTACCCTTTCCGAGGCAAGTACCGCGTCAAATGGTACCGCAGGAAAATTCGCGCCAAGTGACGACCGTCACAGTGAAAATCGCGGGCAGAAAATATTATGCGGGGAGTCTATCAACGTGGAAGAATAGCCGCGGAATCTGGCCCTTACTTGCAGCCTCCAAGATGGCAACGGCCCTATTGGATGAAGAGCGCGACTTTTTGCGATGAGGTAATTCATGGGACAAGCCTTGGATGTGCACCGCCTGCACTTCGCATTTACCATCACCTTTCACTACATCTTTCCGCAACTGACAATGGGACTGGCGTTGCTGCTGGTCTATCTGAAGACCAAGGCGCTGCGCACCGGCGACGAACACTATGATCGTGCGACGCGATTTTGGGCGCGAATCTTCGGGATCAATTTTGCGCTGGGGGTCATCACCGGAATTCCGATGGAATTCCAGTTCGGGACCAATTGGGCGGCGTTTTCAAAGTCGGCGGGAGGGGTACTCGGGCAGACGCTGGCGATGGAGGGAGTGTTTTCGTTTTTTCTGGAATCGAGTTTCCTGGGCTTGTTTCTGTACGGTGAAAAAAAACTGGGCAACATCGGGCACTGGGTGACGGCGTTTCTGGTTTTTCTGGGCTCGTGGCTCTCGGGCTATTTGATCGTCGCCACAGACGCTTGGATGCAGCATCCCACTGGTTACCGTATCGGCACCGACGGGGCCATCGAACTTTCCAGTTTCTGGGGCTTGCTGCTGAACCAATGGGCGCTGTGGCAGTACGCGCACAACATGCTGGGAGCGGTGCAAACCGGCTGCTTCGTCATGGGCGGAGTCGGCGCTTTTTATTTGCTGACGAAACGCAATCAAATTTACGGGCGCACGTTTGTGAAAGCGGGTGTGTTGGTGGGCACAGTTGCGGCGATCTTGCAACTCTTCCCCACCGGCGACATGCAAGGAAAATTGGTGGCGTACAACCAGCAACCCACGCTGGCGGCCATGGAAGGACTCTTTGAATCGCAAGAAGGAGCACCGCTGGCCATCCTGGGACAGCCGGACGTGGAAAAAAGGAAACTCGACAACCCTTTGGAAGTTCCCAATATGCTGAGCTTTCTGACGTACAGGCAATGGCGGGCGAACATCAAAGGCTTAGCGGATTTTCCACCGGCGGAATGGCCAGATCAAATTCCGCTGCTTTATTACAGCTACCACGTGATGGTCGGGCTGGGAACGATCTTCATCGCGGTGATGGTTCTGGCGGTGCTGTTGCTGTGGCGGAGAAAATTGTATGACTCTCGCTGGATGCTATGGGTGTTGCTGGTCTGCGTGCCGCTTCCTTATATTGCGAACACGGCGGGATGGATGACCGCCGAACTCGGGCGGCAGCCGTGGTTGATTTACGGACTGCTGCGCACGGCAGCGGGCGTGTCGCCGCGCGTGGCGGCGGGAAATGCCTGGTTCACGCTGATTGGCTTCATGGGCTTGTACGCGGTACTGGCGATCCTGTGGCTGTTTTTGATTTACCGCGAGATCGAGTTGGGGCCGGAACCGAGCGGGCTTCTGCCAAAAGATGCGGCTGCCGTCCTGGCGGCGGACTAGAGAGGGCGCGATGGGAACGATCTGGTTCTGGCTAGTGGCCATTATGATCGCGATCTACGTGCTCCTGGATGGTTTCGATCTAGGCGCCGGAGCGATTCATCTTTTTGCAGCAAAAACGGATGCGGAGCGGCGGCAAGTGCTGGCAAGCATCGCGCCGGTGTGGGATGGAAATGAAGTATGGTTGGTGGCAGCGGGCGGCACCTTGTACTTCGCTTTTCCAACGCTGTACGCAAGCGCGTTTAGCGGATTTTATCTGCCCTTGATGATCGTGCTGTGGCTTTTGATACTGCGCGGAGCCTCGATCGAATTCCGAAATCACATCAAGAGCGCGGTTTGGGATCCCTTGTGGGATTTTCTTTTTTGCGCGTCGAGCTTGCTGCTCGCGGTATTTTTCGGAGCAGCGCTCGGCAATGTGGTGCGCGGCGTGCCGCTGGACGCGAGCGGTTACTTCTTCGAGCCGCTGTGGACGAATTTCCGGCTGGGAGATGAAACCGGCATCCTCGATTGGTACACCATTCTGGTGGGAGTGCTGGCTTTGCTCACACTGATGATGCACGGCGGACTTTGGGTGCAGATGAAGACCAGCGGCGCCGTGAATGAACGTGCGGGAAAACTGGCGGGACATGCTTGGTGGGGTGTCGTGGCGCTCACGGCCCTGGTGACAGCGCTAACATTCCGGATTCAGCCGCAAGTCAAAGAAAATTTCGCGAGTTGGCCGGTTGGATTTGTATTCCCGCTGCTGGCCGTAGCGGGGATTGCGGGCGTTCTCTTCGAATTGCGAAAACGCGATGAGCGCAAAGCGTTTTTGGCGTCTTGCTCCTACCTGACGGGAATGCTCGCCAGCGTGGTGTTCGGGGTGTACCCGATGGTCTTGCCCGCGCGGAATCCGATTTATTCCTTGACAGTGAAGTCGGCTAAAGCAGCCGACTACGGTTTGAAAATCGGGTTGGCCTGGTGGATCTTTGGAATCATTCTGGCCGCGGGATACTTCACCTACGTTTATCGCTCTTTCGCCGGCAAAGTGGTGGTCGACAAAGACTCGCACGGTTACGGCGATTGACGCTTCTCCCCTCGCGTAAAACCCTCGCAAAACCGAAGTTGACGCCAAACGAACGGCAGCGTAGCGTAGGAATTCTGTTATGAGAAGTGTCGCTCCATCGCGAACCGGAGTTTGCGTGGCAAGGATTGCCAGTCTCCTGACGATTCTAGCTTTGGTCATTGCGCCTTCTTGTGGCCCGCTTTGTGCTGCGCAGGCTTGCACACCAGCTCCCGGCTCGGCTGGAATGGAGTCGCATTGCCATCTCCACGGCACGCTGAACGGCCGTGCCCCTCTACTACATACAGTTCAAAACTGCGGCGCGCCGGAGTTGCAGGCGGCTGACCTGACTTCCGCAAACTGGCGCGAACCGGCCCAGAAGGACCGCGCGACTGCTTCTGCCGGCCGGCTTGCCTTTCTTTCCTTGGGCCTTTCATCGGCAGGTGCTCGTAATTCTGATGCCATCGCCGCAGAAGTGGAGTCGCCGCCGCATTCTTGTTCCGCTATTACTAAAGTCGTTCTGCGCATCTGAATTTCCAACTCAACTACTCCGAAACACGTCCCGCTAAACAGGCTCAGCTTGGCTGTTGGCGTGACAAGTTTATTCCCGATGTTAGGGCTATAGGTCGAGTGGCAATTTGAGGAGGCACTATGAGCGGCACCCGAAGAAGGTTTTTAGAGGACGCAGCGGTATTTGGAGCGGGTTTGTTGGGGTTACGCAATACGCTGCGCGCCAGCACGCCGGGGGAGGGACTTCCAGCACCGCGGGAAAATGAGAATGAAAGGCAGCACTCTCCCAATAGCAGCAAAGGGCCGCATGCAGCGCCTGGAAAAGCGATAGCGCAGGAACATCCCCTGCCCATGACGACGCCGGACCTGATGGACCTGCCGCACAAAATGGAAGGCGGCGTGAAGGTCTTCCACCTGGTGGCGGAGCCGGTAAAGAAAAAAATCGCGCCGTTCAAGACCATCGACGCGTGGGGCTACAACGGAAGCTGCCCCGGGCCGACGATTCAAGTGCAGCAGGGCGAGCGCGTGCGCGTGGTCTTCCTGAACCGCTTGCCGGAGTCTACTTCCCTGCACTGGCACGGCCTGGAAATTCCCATCGAGCAGGACGGCGTGCCGTACGTCAGCCAGAAGCCCATCGCTCCAGGTGAACAGTACGTTTACGAATTCACCGTGCATCAGGAAGGGACATTCTTCTACCACGCGCACAGTGCCATGCAAGAAATGATGGGGCTGATCGGATTTTTCGTGGCCCATCCGGAGAACAATTACAAGCCGCGCGTCGATCACGACTATGGCTTGATCCTGCAGGAGTGGGCGGTCCTGCCCAGCAACACCGTTCCGAATACGGCATCGATGGAATTCAACTGGCTGACGTTCAATGGCGTCGCCGCGCCGATGGCCACGCCTTTACTCGCGCAGTTGGGAAGCCGCGTGCGTCTGCGCTTCCTGAATATGGGAATGGATCATCATCCGGTGCACTTGCATGGGCATCAGTTCGTTTTGACCGGCACGGAAGGCGGACGCGCGCCGGAATCCACATGGTATCCGATGAACACCGTGCTGGTGGGCGTGGCGCAGGCGCGCGTGGTCGAGTTTGAAGCGAAATATCCCGGCGCGTGGATGATTCACTGCCACCTGCCGCACCACATGATGAACAGCATGATGGACTTGCTGCGCGACCGGCAGATTCAGACGGCGGACCAGACCGAGGCGAAAGCCATGGCGCAGATGATGTCGCTGGCGAAAAGCGTGCCGTTCGAACACTTGCACTCTTCACCGGTCGCAGAGAACGCACAGAACATTCCCGGCTTTCCGCAGGATGCCTTCATGGAAATGGGAATGGATGAAGTCGTGGAGAAGCCGGAGACGTTTGGACTGCCGAAAAATTGGAGCGCGGCGATGATGGGAATGATGACGATGATTCGCGTGCTGCCGGAAAAAGAATACGAAGCAATTCTCGTGCGAAAGAAGGCGGCTGGCGGACAAACGGAGCGGCACCATGAATCGTAAAAAGAAGGAAAAAAACTTTACGCAGAGATCACAGAGTGCGCAGAGGACACAGAGAAGAGGAACCAACATGCGAGTTCCCGTGAAATGTGCGGCGATGATTCTTGGAGGCTTGCTGGTGGCGGCGGGCGGCACGCCAGCGCAGGGAATTGGGATGCCTATGCCCAAGCAGGAACAGCACCATCAAATGGAGATCGCGCCGGTGAAAGCGGAATATCCGCGGATGGGCCGGGCCCAGGAAGACGCGAAGGGCACGCCGGTCACCCTCGAGCAAGCGCAGAAGATGGCCAGCGAAGCGAATCCTACATTACGGCAAGCGGAAGCGGAGATTCGCGCCGCGAAGGCGCGTCAGCAGCAATCGGGGCTTTATCCGAATCCCACGGTGGCGTACACGGGCGACGAAATCCGCGGAGGGTCGGTGGGCGGAGGAAAACAAGGGTTTTTTGTGCAGCAGACCGTCGTTACGGGCGGAAAACTCAGTTTGAATCGCGGAATTTTCAAGAAAGAAGTGAAGCTCGCGGAGGTCGAAGCCGAAGAACAGAAAATGCGCGTCGAAAGCGCGGTAAAGATGGCGTTCTTGCGGGTGCTGGCTGCTCAGGAACTGCTTTACGCCCGCCGCGACATGGTGGCCATCGCGCAAGATGCCACCGAGACGCAGCGGAGGCTGATGAATACCGGACAAGCTGACGAAACCGAAATTCTCGGAGCGGAAGTGGAAGAACAGAGGACGCGCATGAGTGCCCGAATGCAAGAGAATTCGCTGCGCGAAGAATGGCGTTCGCTCGCCTCGGTGATCGGGCAGCCGGACTTGCCGTTGACGACGGTGGCCGGCGAGCTGGAAAAGGGCTGGCCGGAGGTGAATGAAGAAGAGGCCGTGGACGCGATTGCGAAAGCGAGTCCCGCCGTGCGAATTGCCGAGGCCGCGGAATGGCGAGCACAAATCGTTCTGGTCCGTGCCAAGCGTGAAGCCATTCCCGACGTCCAGATCCGCGGGGGAATGGAATACAACCACGAACTGCTCGGGAGCGCGCCCTTCGCGAAAGGATGGGAGGGAATCGCAGAAGTCGCCGCACAGATTCCGCTCTTCAATCGCAATCAGGGAAATGTGGCGGCGGCGCAAGCTGATATCGAGCGTGCGGATCTGGAAAAGAAGCGCATCTCGCTGACGCTGCGCGAACGGGCCGCATCGGCCGTGGATCAATACGCGAACGCGCGCCTCATGGCCACGGAGTATCGCGAGGAGATGCTGCCGCGCGCGAAGAAGGCTTACGCTTTGATGCTGGAGAAATATGGCCAGATGCTGGCTGCCTACCCCCGGGTCCTGGATTCACAGCGAAAGCTTTACGAATTGCAGATCGAGTACATCGCCGCGCTGGAAAGCGTCTGGACCAACGGCATCGCCTTAGAAGGATACCTGTTGACGGACGGACTGGAAGCTCCGGCACGCCCAGGCGAAGTCGACCACCCGGTCCGTGAAACCAATGTGCCGATGCCGGAGCGCACCATGTCGCCGAGAGAATTGACCCGCAATCCCTGATGTAGGCCGGCAGCTTTCGGAAACCTGGGCAGGAGCCGGGCGCCAACGAAGAACAGCGTCACTCCCTACCGTATCGAGTGCGAAACACTAGTACCCCAGTAGTGTTGACCGGCAGAAAATGCAGTCGGTACTGTCAAGATAGGGCGCCCGGGTGTCGGCGGAGGCATTTCCGCATACTTATTGAGATTAGGAAATTGCCGATAGAAGGTCTGGGAGTTAGTCCAGATTCAGCTTCCTTCCTTAGCCGCGACCCGATTCGCGTCATTAGGGTTTGCACGGTTAACGCCGCCGTTGCGTGGCGACAGAACGATTGAACGATGCCAACTGTAACAAAAGCCGGAAGATACGAAATTGTTGGGGAACTGGGCCGGGGCGCGATGGGTGTCGTTTATAAGGCCATGGACCCGGTGATCGGGCGCACGGTCGCGGTTAAGACCATTCGGCTGAGCGAAGAAGGCACGGGACTGTCCCGCCCTGAACTTCTGACGCGATTCCAGACCGAAGCGCGCGCCGCTGGTTTGCTGACGCACCCGAACATCGTCGTGGTTTTTGACGCCGGCGAGGAAGACGGTCTCTACTACATCACCATGGAGCTGGTAGAAGGAAAAAGCTTACAGGTGCTGCTCGATGGCGGCCATGCGTTTCCCCTGCCGCGTACCCTGCGCATCATGGAGCAGACTTGCAGCGCATTGCAATTCGCGCATGAACGCAACGTGATTCACCGTGACATCAAACCTGCCAACCTCATGCTTACGGCCGACGATACCGTGAAGGTCACGGACTTCGGCACGGCAAAAATTCTGCAATTCGGGACAGTCCAGCAAACCGCGCACGTCATGGGCACGCCCAGCTACATGTCGCCGGAACAAGTGAAAGGGCGCGCCGTGGACGGCCGCAGCGACATTTTCTCGCTGGGAGTGATGCTTTACGAGATGGTTACCGGCGAAAAGCCTTTCCCGGGGCAGAACATCACCACGGTGATCTACAAGATTGTCAACGAAGAGCCGGTTCCGCCGCGGCAGATTGATCCATCGATTCATCCTGGAATCAGCGCGGTAATCATGAAAGCGCTGGTGAAGGAGCCCGACCAGCGCTACCAGAATTGCCGCGAGATGCTTGAGGATTTGCGGAATTACCGGTCGATTGCGCCTAGCAATGGCAATCCGCAATCGACGATGGTCATGAGCGGAGGCTCGCCGGCAGCGACCGTGGTATCCGGAAATGCGGGCGGCCGTGGTCTTACTAGCGAAGATCAAACTGTCGTTGCCACCGCGCGCTCGCTGAATGCGCGCGCATCGGCTCCCAACCAAACTCCGATGGTGCGGAGAACGGCAACGTTTGCGCCTGCTCCGGAGCCTGCCAAGAAGAAAAGTGTTGTTGGTACCATTCTTGCAGCGTTGCTGCTTCTAAGCGTGATTGTTTACGGAGCCTATAGGATCAAGCCGGTCTTCGAAGCCGCACGTGAACTTCATAACGAACAGAAAAAGAGTGGGAGCTTGTCCGCGGCAGCGTCCACAGCTTCAGAAACCACTCCGGCCAACTCGGCAGCGAATCCATCTGGGACGGAGACATCCGCTCCGGCAAAGGATTCCGCCGGTGGAACAAGTGCCGAGCCGAAACCGACGGAGTCCAAACCTGCAGAAGTCGTCGCGAAAAAAGCAGCGCCCAAGAAACCAGAAAATTCCATTAGCCCCAGGGCCGCGGAATATAAAGGCCGCATGGAAGAAGCAATCTCCGAAAAAGGATTGACCGGCCATGTGAAAGTCCAGGCTGCCGGCAACACCCTGACGCTCGCGGGAAAGCTCCGGCCGGCTGACCATGGAGCGCTCTTGAAATTATTGCGAAACGCTCCGTCGGATGTTCGCGTGATCGATCATCTCGAATATGATGACACGCCCGTGGCTTCCCCAAGCGGCTCTGACGATGGCGCGCACCCGGTTCCCGCAGCGGGACGCGGAGCGATACACGTGGTTACCGACGTGCTTGGCGCGAATGCGGTACTGCACGGGCCGGCGGGTCGCTTGCTCAACAAATGCCAGACGCCTTGCAGCTTTAATAATTTGGATCCAGCTCGCTACAGCCTCGAAATACAAAAAGACGGGTATCAACCCGTTCAGACCGCGCTGCAGGTGAAGAGCGGTGAAGCCCAAGATCAGAAGATCAAACTCGAATCGCTTGCGAAGGGGATTTTCATCAGCACGCAACCTCCTGGCGCGGATGTTTTTATCAATGGGGCGAAACAGTCTGGTCAGACTCCGGTCACCTTGCCGCTGGCCCCTGGCCAGTACAATCTGGTCCTCCGGCTTCCGGGTTATGAGCCTTACGCAGGAGGCATTCAGGTCAAGGATAATATCCAGACACAGCTCAACGTACCGCTGAGTGAAAAGTCCACGAGCCGCGTTGCTTGGGCGCAAGTGAATTCCACTCCCATAGGCGCGGAGATCATTGTGGACGGGACCTCCACCGGACAGTTCACGCCGGCTCGTGTTCAGGTTCCCACGGGAATGCATACGGTAACCCTGAAGCTGAATGGATTCCAGCCGGCCAAGCGGGCGGTGCAAGCAAGCGAAGGCGGCACCCTCACGCTGGACGTGCCGCTGCAGCAAAAATAGAGTGTGCCGGTGGCTTTCAGCGGACCGCCCCGAAACCCTTCCCAATTCGTAACATTTTGTTACATGATGGTGCTCTTCGTGTCCGAGCCCTCGACACTATTGATTCGAGATAAAGGACTTAGGGACGTCCGGCCGGGGCCGGAAGCGTGCTTGCCTTATGAGTAGGGACCACCTGGCCTCCTGGAAGGTCGTCCCTAAACGAAGGTAGCCTCAACGCTATCCCCGGCTGGGCGAAGGAAGTAGCAAACGGAGAGTGCTTGGTCAACAGGGCCACATTGCCGATCGAAGAGGCGAAGCACGAGGCGGAGTCGCACTCGAACCCCAATCTTACTCCGCGTACCTACTTGCGTCAGCTCGCGACGGCGGTCTCCCGAGTTCCCGCAAGCGCAACGGACCACAAAGCCATCGAAGTTCAAAAGGCGCTCCGAAACTTGCATTTGCTGATGCGCTCGGAACGCCTCTACGAGAATAATCATCCGCGCCGGCTCGACAGTCTGGACTGCGCTTACGATTCCATCCGCAGCGTTACCGAAATTCTGGGCGGACTTGAAATTCGCGTGGAGCGCGGCGGCTTGGTGGCGCCGAGAATTGGCGACGCCCACCTGCCGGACGCGCGGGGAGAAATGCAGGCACTGGCAGTTGACCTGCAGCGCGCGGGAATTCACGCCTTGGCGTTCTCGAAGAAATTCCATGTAGGCGAACTGGACACGCTGGCGCACCTGGTGAAGACATACTTGCTAAAATCGGAGGACCCAGCAAACAGTGCCGGCAATTCCTGGTGGCCGGCGCGACTTCTGGAGAACCGCGTGGAAGGCATTTCCATCAATACGCAAACGGAGCGCAGGGTGGATACGGTGTTGGCAAGTCTTATCGCCGCGCTCGTAGCCTACGGCGGACATTCGCCGCGCGAAACTGCCGATGCACCCATCCAAGCTCCAGACTTTGACGACCTTGTGGCTTGCCTGCGGCTTCTGGCGCGGCTGACTCCCCCACTGGAATCCGCTCGCGGCCTTTCTCCAGAAGAAGCCGCTCGCGCAATCCACGGCGCAATGGAAGAAGCAAGTCGCGACAGCGTAACCATGCTGCTCAGTTCCGTTTCCCAGTATGGACCGCGCGAAGGCGAACGGCCGCAGCCCTATTTGTTGCGCCTCTCCGAACACCTCATTTTTGAGTTTCTCAGCGCCGAGTTTTCCAGCGGCTCTCTGACCGCCACTTCCATAAGGCCTACTTTCTATCGCTTGAGCGATGTCATGGTCGAAGCCGGCGGCTACGCTGGCCCGCATTCTTCGCAGCATCTTTCGTCGCTCGCGGTCACGTGGTCCTCGGACACCCACCGCGAAGGGCTCATCGATCGATTCTGGCTGGAACTTTCGCCCCGCGAGAAATCGGCGGTCCTGCGGGGTCCGGACGTTTGGTGCGTTCCCGTCGCGGCATTGCGCCACACCCTCGGGCAACTCGCCGATGCCGGCGCGGACGCTCCCCGCCGCGAAGCGCGCAACATCGTGCTGAATTATGCCCGGCGCATCGACCACGCGGACCCTTCCGCACGGCGCTCCGTCGCCGCCGGACTCAATGAGCTTTCTCCCCTATTCGAATCACTGTGGCCCAATCAATTGCCGGAAGACTTGAGCCGTGGCGCCATGAAAGCCCTGGACACCGAGAAGTCTCCCGAGACCGCCGCGCTGCTTGCGGCCTTCGTCGAATCCCTCGGGCGCATCGCCGTGAATCGCGCCGATTACTCCGGTTTCGAAGCGATCTTAATCGGTCTAGAGCGCGTTCCTCAAGACCAAGAGCACGGTCACATGGCCGCGCTGGCACACCGCTTGGTGGCGCAAGACCGCTGGCTCTTGCTGGTGGACGCTGCTTTGGCAAACCGCGCACTGGATCCCGTTCTGCCGCGGCTATTGCAGCGCGATTCCGAGCGCTTGCTGGATCGCCTGACTTTGCTGCTCACCGAACCGCGCGGCCCAGAAATGCTCCCCGCGATGGCTCGTCTTTTGCGCACAATCGGCGTGCCGGTTCTAAACCTTCTCGAAACGCGGCTCTATGAAGCCCGCCGCCAGCGTGTGACTGCGGCGATCAAGCTGCTGGCCGCCGCGGACCCGGAGCGGCTGCTGCGCGGCCTGGCCCGGGCCATGGCCAGTTGGGAATGGAACCTCCAGGATTTAGCAGTCAGCGAACTTTCGCGGCCCAACAATTCCGCATCGGCGCTGAGCACGGCTTTTGTCTTTTCCGCCATTCTTGCCGACGCACATCCCCTGGTCGTTCCGATGATGATCGACCAGATCGGCCTGGCCCAGGAAGCCACCGCCGTACCGCAGCTTATGGAAATCGCCGCCGGTGAGCACGAGGTTTTGCGCGACCAGTTTGTGCGCATCAAAGCCATCGAAGCGCTCGGCCGCCTGCGCGCCTCCGAAGCCGGGGAATTGCTTCGCACCCTCTCGGAAAAGCGCGAGGGTCTCGCTTACGTGGAACCTGCCGGATTGCGCGCCGCCGCGGAAGATGCGCTGGCGCTGATCGAGTACCGTCCGACATTCAAACAAGCCGCGGCGGCGTTTGGCGCCCCGGCACAGTCCAGTTCCAGCTACGTCATACCGCGACGCTACACTCGAGTTCCTCTGGACTCGCCCCTGCGCGCCGAGATCGCGGGCGCCCCGGCTGGTCTGGCACGCGTAAGAACCATCAGCATGGGCGGCGCTTATCTGGAGTCTCCGGGGAAGCTCAGTGTCGGCGATTCGATCAAACTGGAGGTCCGCGCCGGTCTCCGTAAGATCAATTTCACCGCCGTGGTCCGCAATATTGGCCCCGACGGAAGCGGCGTCGAATTCGTGCACATGCGCGACGAAGACCGCGAAAAGCTCCGCAAACTCGTGCAGCGTCACCTCCAGCTTTAACCTGTCCCTAGAACCCAGCTGCTCCGGTGCCGCCTAGCATTCTGTTGACGAATCGGCCACCGGAGCAGTGAAGGCGACAAGAAGCGACATTCCTCCGCCCCGGCTCCGTTTCGTATCTTGTCCCTTGCCGGTCCTCCCGCTTTCCCGGATTCTTTCCTCGTGCTTGCCGTCCGCGACTCCGTCAAAGCAATTTTTGGAGGGCTTTGGGCACTGTCGCCTTCCCGTTGGTTAGTTCGTATGAGGCGACGACTTGGAAGTTTTCAGTTGAAAGCAACGCTATATTGCAGTAAAAGCCGTGTATTCAATTGTTTCATTGTTTGATTCGAGAAACGGCGGAGTTCACGCCACCGCTCGGGGTTGCGAAAGATTAGTCAGTACCAATAGGAGGACTCATGCAAGACAGTCAGCGTGTGTGTGTGCCAATTTCGACTCGGACCGCGCCGCGGTTTAGAATTAATGTTTTCCGGGCGCCGACCGCCGGAATTGTGCTGTGCTTGCTGATGATGGGGTGGCCGACGTCGGCCTCGGCACAGGTCAATACCGCCACGCTCTCGGGAACCGTCTCCGACCCTCAAGGCTTGCCGGTTAAGAGCGCCAAAGTCACCATGACCAGCGCCGCCACCGGCGCCCAGCGGAATTCCGTCACGGATGACGGCGGGCGTTACAGTCTCGTTGGACTTCCTCCCGGTCAGTACAAGATGTCCGTTGATGGCGGCGCGAACTTTGCGGTCTTCGAGGATTCCTCCATTATTCTTACCGTCGGTGAGAATGGCAACTTCGACCCGCGTTTGGAACTTAAAGGTATGCAACAGACGGTAACTGTTTCCACCGAGACCGCGCCGATCGAGACCACCAAGTCTGACGTCTCCGATACTGTCACCCAGCGCCGTATCGACAACCTGCCCATCAACGGGCGCAGCTACATCAATTTCACCCTGACGGATTCGCGCACCACTCGCGACGTTTCCCCTACGATCGGCCCGGCGCCCAATAGCGGCTTGAGCATCGGCGGCGCGCGGGCCCGTGGCACCATGGTCAGTGTTGACGGCGCGGACGCCGTCGACAACTCCATCAACGCCATTCGCGCGACGCTCTCTCAAGAGGGCATTCAGGAGTTTCAGCTGATTCTCAGCAACTACAACGCCGAATACGGCCGCGCCAGCGGCGGTGTGGTCAACATCGTGAGCAAGAGCGGCAGCAATGATTTCCACGGCGATGTCTTCGGCTTTTTGCGCAATAAGGCCTTTCAGGCCCGCAATCCTTTTTCCGGCCAAGTCGACCCGGTCACCGGCAATCTCGATCCCATCAAACAAGCCTACACCCGTACGCAGAGCGGCCTTACTTTTGGCGGCCCTCTCAAAAAAGATAAGACTTTCTACTTCTTCTCTTACGAATACACCCAACGCGAAGAGTCCGGTTTTGCCAGCATCGGCGTCGACAATTTCGGCATGGTACCCGTAACTCTGCCCACGCCCTCTGGTCCGCTCCCTGTGCAGTTGACGGGTCCGCAAGCAACTGCTGTCAATGCTCTTCTGTCGTCGGGCGTCCCTGCCCTCCAGACCCTGGGCGTGGAGTACGGTGCATTCATGGGTTCCGCTTCCAGCGTAGCCTTGAATGGAATTGATTTTGGCGCCGTCGCCAACGGTTTTTATCAATCCCGTGGAATCCCGCTGACAGCCACGCCGGGCGCGCAATTCCCCATTCCCGTTGCATGCCCTGCCAGCCAGCCTGTCAACAATGGCGCAACTTGCTCGCCATTCGGCGTATACGTGGCCCCGCTGCCGGCTTCCTTTGCTCCACTAAACGGAGTCCGCGGCAACTATCCGGTCATGGAAAAGACCAGCCTGTGGTCCGCGCGCCTCGACCAGCGTTGGAACAATCGCAACAATTCGTTCCTGCGCGTGGGCGTTTCTCCCTCTCTAGTCACCGGCCTTCCCTCCACTTCGCAAAATCAGGTCTTCGGCCAGAATGCCGGCACGCGGGCGGGATTGAACCAGTCGCGAGACCTTAGTTTCACCTTTGAACACGACACCATCGTCAGCGACACTGCTTATAACGAATTCCGCATGCAAGTCGCCCGCCGCGGCTTGCACTTCGGCTTCTCTCAGCTTCCCGGCGGCGATCAGATCGCTGTAAACATCCCCGGATATGCTTACTTCGGCCGCGAACCCTATTCCACCGTGGACCGCATCGAGCGTCGCTTCGAGTTTACGGACAACGTCAGCCTGGTCCGCGGCAAACATACCTTCAAGGTCGGAGCCGACGTGAACCTGATTCAGTTGCGTTCCAAGAAAGCGCAAATCTTCGAACTCGACTTCGGCGGTGACGTGAACTTCGGAGGCTTCTCGGCATCCACTTTTGGCTTTCCTGACAGCATTGCGGGAATCAACCTGCCGGGAACGACCGGCCTCCAATCCTACGGACTTGGAGTTCCAACCTCCTACATTCAGGGCATCGGAAATTCCAACAATCCTTTTGATAACATTCCTATGGGCTTTTTCGCTCAAGATGCCTGGCGCATCAAGCGCAACCTGACCCTCAACTACGGCGTGCGCTATGACGTGGAAATCAGTCCGCTCTTTGCGGCTCTGCCGGGCATCAATCCCGCAGCCGAGCAGGTTTTAGGAGTCACCGAAGGGATCCCACGCAACTACAAAAACGTCGCGCCGCGCCTCGGCCTCGCTTGGGATCCCAAGGGCGACGGTAAAACCGTCATACGCGCCGGTTTTGGCATGTTTTACGACCATCCCTTGCTGGCCACGGCTTTTGACTCCGCGACGGCCGATGGCGGACGTTCGACCCAGTTGCTTTCCACGGGCGGCACACCTTCTGCCTGCGGATTACTGCCGCTTCCTCAGACTTTGATCAACACCCCTCCGCCGGGGTATTGCGGCGGCGGTGGGGACACCCCGGCGAATCTGAACGGGTCTTCCGTTTTCCAGGGAGTGTTGAACGCCAATTCCATCTATCTCGCTCTTCCGACCTCACTGACTCTTGGCTACCAACCGGATCAGCAGCGCTTCGATCCCTTTGCGGCTGGCTCGCTCTTTGCCAATCAAAATTATCTCAGCGCGGGGTTTCCGCTCCCCATTCTGCCGTTCACGCTTCCGCTGGCCAGGAATTTCAAGTACGCCTACGCGGACCAAGCGAATCTCACTATCGAGCGTGAAATCGCCGGCTCCTGGAAATTCAGCCTCGGCGGTCAACACACTCGCGGCGTGCACCTGAACCGGCCGCAGGATTTGAACTCCACCGATCCGCAGCTCCTGGATCAGAATGCTTTTAACGCCGCTGTTTCGGGAATCTCCGTAAGCAACCCCTTAACGGTGGTGGTCCCTGGCGGCAACCCCAATTCCTGCGTCAATGTGGGGTCAGGAAGCGTTTTCCTGATTGCTCCCGGAGCCCTTGGTCAGGGTTTTGCCGCTGCCAACTGCAACCCTGCGGCGGCGGTGGGATTTGTGGGTACGCCTGCCTTTTTCAACTTCTTCCGCCGTTCCGGGCCCAATCCATCCTTTGCGGGACTGGTACCTGGCGGTTACACCACTCAGGTGGCCTTGGCAACCTTGGCCGGCTACCCGAAAGGCTTCGGCGTCCCCGTGGCCTACAACAGCGTTGACGCGCAAGTTTCCAACGGAAATTCCTGGTACGACGCTGTGACCTTCAATCTCACAAAGCGTTTCTCTCATAGCTTTGAGATGCTTTCCAGCTACACCTACTCTCATTCGATCGATGACTCGACCGACCTGCAATCTCCTCTCGAGCCGCAGGACAGCCGCTTCCCCAACCTGGAGCGCTCCAATTCCGTGAATGACCAGCGTCACCGCTGGGTCACCAGCGCCGTCTTCCAGTCGGCTGCCGGCAAGTCGGGCGATGGTTTCCTCAAACATCTCGTCGGCGATTTCACTCTGGCCCCCCTCGTCGAGTTCTCTTCCGGCCGGCCCTACAACGTCATTACCGGCACAGATACGCGCCTGGACTTGGGCGCGTCACAAGCTCGGCCTTCGGTTGGCGGCACGAGCGGAACCACTTCGCCTTTCATTCCAGGTGTCGTTTTCACCGTGGCCAATCAGTGTTTGACAAACAGCGGCAGCACCTTCAGTGTGCCCCCATTTACAACGCTCGGAGCTGGCTGCGACGGCAACCTCGGCCGCAACCGCTTCACCTCGCCCAACTTCTTCCAATGGGATATGCGCCTCGCGAGGCGTATTCCCATCGGCGAGCGCCTCAAGCTCGACGTCATCGCCGACGCCTTCAACCTCTTCAACCGCTTGAACGTGGCGGCCGTCAACCAGCTCTGCGACCCATCCGCTGGCTCGACCTGCACTGCGGGCCAGCCCACTTCGTCTTACGACGCGCGCCAATTCCAGTTCGCCCTCAAAGTCAGCTGGTAAATAGAGACCACGGCTTAGAAATTGCAAGTAGTAGAAAGTTAAAAGTTAAGCTGGTGGTCGCAGTCGCGCCGCTTGGCCCGCTGCTTTTCCCGACCGCAACCGACTCTCGTTCTTCCTCCCTTTACCTTTTACCTTTTCCCTTTACCTTTTACCTTTGCCTTTTACCTTTGAACCTTTGACCTCCGCACCATCCCTATCCCTTATTTCTCTTGTTCAACTTTCAACTGTCGACTGTCGACCTCTGCTAGAGTAGGGGAACCATTCCCCCGGGAGGAATGGGAACCCGAATGAACGCATTCCTGATCGGCGGTGTAATCCTTGTGGCCATCCTGGTGGTCTGGCTAGCTTTGCAGACTTTGCAAAGCCGCGAAAAGAGCGCCACCATCGAATCCCAGATGAACGAATTGCGCCGCGACCTTCAAACCATTGCCAGGTCGCAAGCCTCCAGCACCGGCCAACTCGAAACCATCGCCAAAAATGTCGCGCAGCGCCTCGATAGCGTTGCTCCCGCGCTGCAAGACGCCATCAAGAACTCCGCCCAGATCACCGGGCAGATGACTTCCGACGCGCAAACCAAAATGGCCGAGGAGCTCAAGAACACCCGCGAGCAAATCAGCCAGATTCAGCGCCAACTCGGCGAAGTCCAGCAAGCCGGGAAGCAGATGTCCCAGACCGCTCAGACGCTCGAAGGCATTTTGGGAGGTGCCAAGTCCCGCGGTTCCTTAGGTGAAGCCACTCTGGAACGCTTGCTTGAGGATTCCCTTCCCTCCGCTCAGTACGCGATGCAGTACCGCTTTTCCAGCGGAGAAGTAGCCGACGCCGTCATCAAGCTCCGCGACAAAAAATTGATGGCCATCGATTCCAAGTTTCCACTCGATGCCTATCGCCGCATCAGCACTGAGGGAGACGAAGCGCGCCGCGCTTTCGCTACCGCGGTAAAGGGCCATGCCGATGCCATCAGCAAAAAATACATCGTGCCTGACGAAGGCACGCTCGACGTGGCTTTGATGTTTGTGCCTTCCGAAAGCGTCTACTACGAACTCCTGCAAACTTCCGACAATAAGGGCCAGCTCCTCGACGCTTACGGCCGCGGGAAGAAAGTCATTGCTGTCTCGCCGAGCACTCTATACGCGCATCTTTGCGTCATCGCCATGGGCCTTCGCGGCATGCAGATGGAAGAAAATGCCAAGCGTCTCCTCGAGAGCCTTTCCGGGATGGAAAAGCAAATGGAAAAATTCGCTGACAAGTTCGTCACTCTAGGCACGCACTTAAAGAACGCCCAGCAAAGCTACAGTGAGTCCGATAAGCTTTTCGAGCGAGCCCACAACACTCTGGAAACCGTGCTCGGCGCCGGCGTTCCCGAACTCCCCTTCGAGAATCCCCAAGGCGTTCTTCCCCTTCCCCCCGAAGCCAGCATCAAGAAGAGTGCTTAATCCCATTTTCTGGAGATCTTCGCGCCAGCAGGAAAGACATGTGTGGAATTGCAGTGGAGAAGCTCATGGCGATGAAATCGGAGCACCGGCTAACTCCGGAACATCGCGCAATTCATTTCTTGGCGAGGACGGGCGTTTCCTCCGGCGAATAAACCAGCACCGTTCGGCCCATCACTCCGGCCGACAATTTTCGCAAGGTGTAGCGGAAAGGCCGCGGCGGCGTCCCCTCGTTCGAAGCTTCGAGCCTGTAAAACGTATCTTGAAAGTGCACCGTGCGCGGCGGGTTCCAGTCTTCTTTCCTGTGGCACGCGCGAATCTCCAGCATTTCCTCGGTCCCGTCGCGAGTCACGAAGAGTTCGTCAGGAACCTGCGGAAGCCGCTTGAAAGTGGCCTTCTCTCGTATGGCCCCCGTGTAGGACGATAAATTCCCTTGCGAGTAGCCAGCGGCTTTGGCGGCGCTCGGCGGGCTTTGCCCGGAAAGTTTCCGAAGGATCTTATCTGTTAGGAAGAGAGGAAGAATCCCCAGATGGTTCTCCGCGAATGCCGCCCCCACTAATCGTACAGCTCCCTCGATTCCCGCAAACGCGATTGCCCACGTCAGCGGATGTGTCGCCCAAATCACCAGCGCTGTAAACCCGATCTCCTCGGGCGTCACGCTTGGTCCCATTTTCCCGCTCAGCGCCGAATCCAGCCCGTTGCTCACCAGGAGGTTCATGTAGTACGAATACCAATAAAGGAGAGCGGCCAGCGCGACTGTTGCTTCGCCAAACCCGCTCAAGACCGTGGCGCGACGCCATTTTACACTTTCACCCATCGGCAGCGACTTGCGCCACCGCTGCGGGAGCAGCGCCAAAAATGGCCCAAGAAGATAAGTCAGCACGGCAGAGGGGCCCCACCTCAGTTTAAAAGATGCTGTCGCGCATTTCCCGCCGCTTGCGCAACTAAATCCAATGAGTAACCCGCGATGAATTTTAGGAAGGTTGCGCGGCCAGGCGATAGACCTGCGCCTCCAGAAACACGCGAAACAGTTCGGCATCGATTTCTTCATCGCGTGCGCAGAGTTTCAAAATGTCCAGCGCGCGGTCGGTGGGAACCGCTCGTTTGTAAGGGCGGTCCGAAGCCGAGAGCGCATCGAAAATATCGCAAACCGTCATCATCTTGGCTTGCACGGGAATTTGCCCGGAATTCAGCCCGAACGGATAGCCCTTGCCGTTGAGCTTTTCATGGTGGGCACGCGCGATCTCCGGGATGGCGCGGAATTCCGGCGTCCAGGGAATCTGCGCCAGAAAATTGAAGCTGTGCAGCACGTGCGATTCGATTTCGCGCCGTTCGTCGCCATCCAGGCTGCCTCGCGGAATCGAAAGGAACCGCACCTCTTCGGCGGAAAGATAGGGGCGATCCATCCCGCGGGGATCGCGATACATTTTCTCCGCAATCTCGGTAAGCACTTCGAAATCCCAAGAAGGAAGAAGTGTCGGCTCATTGGCTTTGGCGATGAACTCCGCGTAGCGGTCCAATTCGCCATGGAGCCGCCGCGATTCCTCGTCGAGCATCCGCAAACGCTCCGTGGCTTGCTTGCGCGACAGGGAAAGCAGTGCTTCCACTTTCTGCTCGGCGCTGCGCGCCGCGATGTCCCGCCGGATATAGTCGAAGCGGTCCAGCACGCGCACAAAATCCGGCGGGTAAAGTTTTTTAGCCTTCACCAGAATTTCTTCGCGCACTCCCACCTTGCCGAAATCGTGCAGCAAGGCGGCGTAGCGAAGTTCCTTGATCTGCCCCCGGGAAAACCGCA